>Ga0209639_1000295_pt1 | contig 76183 bp, 72 predicted proteins | sample EPASupsiteHSE605_FD_187268 | JGI IMG/M metagenome (GOLD analysis project Ga0209639, IMG submission 187268) | Bioremediated contaminated groundwater from EPA Superfund site, New Mexico - Sample HSE6-05 (SPAdes) (version 2) | ecosystem: Environmental > Aquatic > Deep subsurface > Groundwater >... | reverse complement strand
TGCGGGAGGGGCATTCTTTTCTTTGCTTGCCCAAAGAAAAGAAACAAAAGAAAGGGCAGCCCTGCCGCTGAGACTGCCCCGTTCGCCAAGGTGCGGAACCGGCGGGGCAATAACTCGCTGCACTCAAACAGTTTGCCCCTTTATCCGGTTCCCCACCTCGCCGAACGGCTCAGCGCCAACGGCCCCATCGTGCCCGAATGCTCCTCAACGAAACAAGCCGCAGACCGACGGGGCGCACGTCCGTGGCCACCGGGAGTGGATAGACACAAGGATAGGCGCGCGGTTTTTGGCGTTCACCGGTAGCCGACCACGCCCTGCACTGGGAAGACGTGATCTTCGAAACCTGTTGTGGTGGGCACAACAACCTGCCCACCCGACATAATCCCTCCCACTTCTCGTTCCCATGCGCCGCATAGGGGAACCATCAAAAAAAGATAGCTACTGGCGGGTTTAACGTGGAATCGCTGGCCGGATATCGTCGAATACACCCTCATTTGCCCTTTGCTCACCTTTTCGGAACGGCTGCCGCTAACCGTTTCCCCGCGATTGCCGCGGCAAGAATCAAGGCCATGCCCGCCAGCACCTGGCCGGACACCGGTTGTTGGCGCACTAGGGCCACCAGCAACACGGCCAATGGCGGGGTGAAATAGCTCAGAAAACCGATAATCGCCATATTGCCGCCGGCAACAGCCCGGTTCCAAAGGAAAAACGACAGCCCAAGCGGCACGCAGCCCAGATACACCGCCGACAGCAGGGCGGCCGGAGTGGGCATCGCATGGGGACCGGTGACCACAAAGAGCACCGCCGACAGCAGGGCCGCATAGAGGGTAAAAACGGTCATTGGCTCTTCTTTGGTCGTGCAGAGCGACAAGCCCACCGAAAAGCTGCTCCATATCAATCCGCACAACAAGGCCAGGCCATAGCCCCACAAATGGCTGGATTGAAACGACAGGTCCTTGCCCGACGCAATCACCAGCCCCGCCCCCAACAAACAGACCAGAGCGGTCAGGACAATCCCCATTTTCAATCGTTTAAAAGCAAGCAACGACGAAAACACCACAATCCAGAAAGACCAGGTGGTGGCAAGAATCGCCGCCTCGGCCAGCGGCGCCCGAGCCATGGCCTGATAATAGACGTAGTGGTAGAAAAAAATGCCCCACACCCCCAAAAGCGAGATTTTCAAGTTTGGCAGGGCCAACCGTAGAGACCGGGAACGCGCGACGTCAAGGCCATAGAGAAACAGGAAGGCGCTGGTAAAGCTGTAGAACAACAGCTCTTCCGTTGACAAAACGTCAAGGCCGGAGCCGGTCGCCGCCGGCAGACTGGCCCAACAGAGGATGGCGCCGACGGCGTACAAATAGTGTTGCATAGGACTCTCCCGAACAATGGATGGTAAAAAAACCTGGGGAGCATACTGCGGGCGGCCGGGCATTTCTTGCACAAAAACAACATCCGGCGCAAAGAATGGGTTCTGCGGTCAGGTTTGACGGAGTTGCCTGCGGTAGGCGGCCGGCGTCAGGCCGTAGCGACGGTGAAAATTTCTGGTCAGATGGCTCTGGTCGGCAAAGCCTGCACTCAAGGCGGCGTCGGCCAACGGCAGACCGGCGGCGATCAGGCGCCGCGCCTGTTCCAGCCGCACCTGGGTCAGATAGCCGTGCGGCGTCATCCCCACCCCACCCTTGAACAGTCGCAACACGTGCATCTCCGAACATTGACCGATGCGTGCCAGGCCGCTGAGGCTTACTCGTTCCTGCTGACGGGCGTGCAGAAAATCGAGCATCCGTTGCAGGCGTGGGCTGTTCTCTGGCTGCACGCTCGCTGCGGGGATCGGCTGTCGGCACAGCGCAAGCAGCCGAGCAAAAACTTGCAGAACCCTCTGCTCAATGTCCAAGCATTCAGCGCCGGTCATGATGGCTTGGTGCAGCGCACCCACCTCCCGCCAGAGTCGGGGGTCGGCAAATATCCGGCTGGGCGGTTGCGGCGGACGCAGCCCTGGAAGCTCAAGCCGCCGCGCCAGATCAATATAAAAAGCATCCTCGAGATAGAGGCTGCGCAGGTCGCGCCGACCTCCGCCGCAGGGGCGATTGGCATGGACCACGCCCGCCTCGATCAGCGACACACAGCCCGGTTGGAGAATTTCGCTGCGGCCCTTGACGCTGAAGCGCTCGCCGCTAGCGCTGTTCAGCCACAGCACCGCACCGCTGTGGATATGGGCCCCGAAGGAAAAATCAGTGCGGCAGGACAAGGCTTCCAGGCCGGGCAGCGAGGCGCTGCGGTAGACCAGGCTCATCACTGGCGCTCCCGCCAGAACCTGGCCCAGGCCGCCAGTCCCGGCAGCCACTGGACCCGTGCCCCGTGGGGATGCACCCAGGCCAGCTGCCAGTGCTGGTGACGGCCCCCCATCCACAGGTCGGCGGTCCAGCCAATCCAGCCAAACGCCGGCGGTTTGGGGCCCTGCCACAGGGTTTCCCACTGCAGCCAGAGCACCGGTTGCGGGTGGCGTTCGGCCCAGGTTGCCAGGAACGGCCGTAGCGACGCGCCTTTGGCGCGGAGATAGGTAGTGAGATAGGTGGTGTACAGCGCCACCGGGGCGTCGCGCAAGGGGCTGACGCGGGTGTTGAGAAATTGGGGCAGTTCGTCGGGCAGATCGGATCGGTGGACGCGCACAGGCGCCGGGCTTTGGTTGACCTGATGCAGGGCGGTTATCCCCTGGCGCAGCAGGGCCAAACGCTGCAGTTGATCGGCCCAGACAAAGGCGGCCAGGGCCTGTTCATCGCGCGACGAGGCAAGGGCAAACGGGGCCAGATCACAGCCCTGGCGAGACAGGATCAACGGCGGGGCGGTGGCGGACGGCGCAACAAAATCGCCCTCGCAGGCAACCACAAACTGGTCTGGATCGCCGGCGCCGAGTTCCAGCAGCGTTTCCCCGTTGCCATCACCGTTGTCGTCACCACCGCGATCACCGGGTGCGCTGTCGGCGCGGGTCAGACGGTAATGCCGCTGGTCCGCAACCAGATTGAGCCCGGCGCTGGCGCCCAAATCCACCAGATGCATGGCCGGCCAGCCCGGATAGAGCGTCGGCAGCAGCCAGCAGAGCCCGCGCCCGGTTTCGTTGGTCTGCACCGTCGCGGTGGCGATAAAGGCGGCAAGTTCGGTGCGCCGCGCCAGGAGAGCCTGGCGCAGGCAGTCGCTCAAATCTCCGGCGTCCAGGGGACGAGCTCCGCCCACCGAAGGAAAAAAGCGGGCCAATGACTGAACCTCCGGCCGGCCGGCCAGGATCTCCCGATGCAGGCCCGCCAGCAGCAGCAACGGCACGTCAAAGGAAGATCGGGACGCCGCGGCAGCGAGCAGCCAGTCCGCCAGCGGATCCTCGCCCTGCCCCGTTTCCAGCCAGTCCGCCGCCAGCCCGCACAACCGGGCGGACAGGGGCGAATATCCGGCGGCAAAGGTTTGTTGCTTGCGGAATCTGCGGGCAAGTCGGAACTGAAGGTCGTCTGTGGTCATGGTCTGAACCGAGCGAAATCCTCTTGTGGTGAATGGCGCTTTGTACCTCAACCGTTCCCATAGCGCACCAAAATGCGTCCATCGAGCATGCCGACGATTGATTCCAAGGCTCCCCCGCCGCCGCACGCTGAAAACTATCTTTTGCTATGGTTTTCCGGCTTTTTATGGTACCGGTCACCAAGAGTGGCCGACTGCACAACCGCCCCTCAGGCGAAGCACGCCAGCGTGGTTGTTCCAAGAGCGGCCGCCCTTCCTGTCCCCTCTTGCCAATGGCCGCCATGACCCGCAAACATACGTTTATTGCGACGCTCCAGAAACACATGGAATCGGAACGGTTTTCCCTGCCGGTGTTCAATCCCGTCTCCCTGCGGATTCAGCAAGAGCTGGTCAAAAAAGAACCCAATTTCCGTACAGTGGAGAAGCTCATCAGCGGCGATCAGTCCCTCTCCGGCAATATTCTCAAAATCGCCAATTCCTCCCTGTACCGTGGGATGGCGCCGGTCGCCACCGTCAGGTCGGCACTGGTCAGATTGGGGATAACGGAAGTCTCGCGGATTGTCTTTGTTGACGTCAACAAGGTCATGTTCAACTCCCGCGACGCCCAAATCGACGCCGTGATGAAGCAACTCTGGCAGCACTCGCTGGGTGCGGCCTTTGCCGCCGGCATGCTCTCCAATCATCTCGATTTTGGCGTGATGCAACACGAGGCCTTTTCCGCCGGCCTGTTTCACGATATCGGCAAGCTCTTCATTTTGAAGGTTATTGCAGAAAAAAAACAAAAGAACAAAGCGCTCGTCGTCCCCGACGAACTGTTGTTCGAGGCCATGGATCTCCTCCATGCGGAACAGGGCTGTCTGCTGCTGCGGCAGATCAACATGCCGGAAACGTTCGCAATCGTTGCCCGAGACCACGACCTGCCGGAGTTCGACCCGAACAACTATGTGCTGGTGATCGTGCGCATGGCCAATCTCATCTGCCGCCAGATGAACATCGGCCTGCTCCACGACCCATCCATCACCCTTCTCCGCACGCCCGAGGCGATCAAACTCAGACTGACCTCTTCCGAACTCGACAGCGTGCAAAAATTTCTCGCCACCACCTCCAGCCTGCTTTCGTGACCTTGCCGCCCCATCCAATCCGCACCGTCCTCTTCGCCTTATTATTGTCAATCCCAGCGACCAGCTCCTCACCCTCGAAACTCACAGCATCGTTGTCGGCAACAGTCAATCGCCTGAAAAAAATCCTGCCCAACCTGTTGCCCTGATGGCTGCGACACAGCCCCCCTCTTCCGCCTCATAGATCGTCAGGATTTTTTGCCTGCCAACCACGGTAAGCGCCGTTGAACGCTTCTGCTGAACACAAGGCGAGGTGTGCGTCTTTATATGGTCGAACCATGCATTGTTCATGAAAAAACGGATAGTTTTGATCACCCAACAGGAACAGTACCCCCTGCCCTGGATGTTGCTCCGCCCAGGAAACCGCATCTTCGATGGTTTGCTGCGGCACAAGCGCGACAGTTAACCGACCGGCAAATTGGAACTGGTCCGACACGCGGGCAGGGAAAACAGCCACCTCTTTGCCGGCCGCCTGGGCTTGCTGAATGCTGTCGCCAATGGCGGTTAGGTCGTACAGACGGTGCAGGGGCCGAGCCAGGGCAAGATGAAGAAAAATCAGGACGAGCTGCAAAGCCGTTGCCGTCCTGACCATCGAATTTGTTTGTTCCGACGTGTCAAAAAACAGCACAATCGCAACAACCAAGGGGCCGATCCCAAGCCAAGTCGGCAGATACGCCAACATTTCGCTGTCGCCGCCCTTGAGCGGCAACATTGGCGCAATCGTCAGCAGCAACGCCAACAGGACAAGCATTGGCGGCAGCGCGCGGGAGAGGCCAGCCTTTCCCGCGCGCCCCTCGCTCCCTTCAGAGGCCCGTGCAATCAGCAGCGCCGCCGCCGGCAGCAGCGGCAGGAGGTAGTGGATCTGCTTGCCGCTGATCGCCGAGAGCGCCAAAAAACCGGGGGCAAGAATGCTGAGGCAAAACCGCACCGCCGGACTCAGCGGCAGACGTCGCAGGCTGAACCAGAGCGGCAGGAAAAATAACCACGGAAAAAACAACAGCGGAGCCAACAGCAGATACCAGTAAAAAGGCCGCTGATGAGCAAAGGAGTGGACCATGCGCCCGGCGGTCTGCCCCAAAAAGATAGCCTGCGCATACTGTTCGCCGCCGGCCTTGGCCGCTGGAATGGACCAGGCCAGCGCCAGCGCGGCCCCGGCCGCAACCGCCAGCGCAAAATCCCTATACCAGCGCCGCCAAGAACCCGCCTGCGCCTTGCTCGTCCACCAGGGAGCCAACAACGCCGGTGGAACGATGTACACCAAGATGATCGGCCCTTTGGCCAGGATTCCGAGTCCGACCGCCGCCGCATACAAGCCCCAGCCCCAACGCCGCCTGGTTGCTTGCGCAAGGAACAGGCCAATCCAGGCAACCAGGGCAAAGCAGGCCAGGAGCATGTCAAATAGGGTCAAGGTGCTGTAAACGCTCCAAAAGCATGTGCCCAGCATGAGATAGGGCAGATTTTGGTGCAGTCGTGCCCGATCCGGCCACAACAGCCGGGCCAGGCGCACGGCAAGCACAATAGAGAACAGGCCAAACAGCGGCGCCGTCAACCGGGCCGACCATTCATTGACCCCAAAAAGCCCCCAGCCGGCCTGGATCAACCAGAACAGCAGAGGGGGTTTATGGCTGTAAGGCAGCCCGTTGATGTGCGGAACAAGGAATTGATGGCTCTGCCACATCTCCCAGGCAACCGACAGATATCTGGTTTCGTCGATGGGCAACGGCGGACGACATAAAAGAGCAACAACCAGCAAGGCCAGCCAGAGCGCAAGCCAGCCATGGGTTATGACGCGATTTTCGGGCATTGAAGGCTCTGGCGGTTTTCTCGATGAATAAAGTAGAGGTTGCGAAAATAGATGACCAGGCCGGAGGACTGGCCAAGGATGAACACCGGGTCCCGGCGGTAGAGGGCATAGCCTAACAGCACAACGCCACCTAAAATGCTAAAATGCCAAAAGGCGGTGGGAACGACACTCTTTTTTTGCCGCTCGCTGGCCAGCCACTGCACCAGAAAACGGCTGGTAAAAAAGAACTGGCCAATAAAACCCACCATCAACCAGGCGCTGTCCTTATCCATTGCATTCTTGCTCCACATTGCTTGCCGGAGGAATGGCGCGGCGGGCGAGCCACAAGACCCCAACCAGATCAACGATTCCGGCAGCGAGACGATCCAGAGTGCCGTAGTGCGAGGCGCCAGAGGCTCTGCGACGATGATTGACCGCCACCGAGATCACCGTGCCGCCTCGTTGCCGGACGAGAGCGGGAACAAAGCGGTGCATGTGATTAAACGAAGGCAGATCAAGAAAATCAGCCCTGGAAAAAACCTTGATTCCGCAGCCGCTGTCTGGAGTGTCGTCGCCCAGCAAACGGCGGCGGACTCCATTGGCCAAGCGCGAGGAAAGCCGCCGCCATCCGGTGTCCTGGCGCTGAAGCCGCCGTCCATTGACGAGACAAGGCCCTGCGGTGTTCTTTTCCCGGTGATAGACGGCCACGAGTTGGGCAATGTCGTAAGGATCGTTCTGGCCATCGCCGTCGAGGGTCGCAATCAGAGGATACCGGGCAGCCTGAACGCCGCTGCGCACGGCCGCGCTTTGACCGCTCTGCTCGTGATGACGGACAATCCGCAACCAGGGATATTCCGCGCTGCAGCTTTTCAGGATCTCCAGGGTGCGGTCTGCGGAATGGTCGTCGACGCAGATCACTTCCACTTGTTCCCAGCCCCGCAGTGTTTCTTCCAACTCACGCAGCAACGGCTCCACATTGTTTTCTTCATTCAATACCGGGATTACTATCGAGAGTTGCATGGCGGTCTTCCATAACGTCGCGTTGTGCATCCAGACGAGTTGCACAACAATAAGAGGCAAGGGTTTTCTCCAAAGCGGCAACCTCGCCGCATCGGGATTTTTTTTACCATGTCGACATGAAGGAATTGTGAAGAACTGGGGAGAAACAAACAGAAGGATGCGATCGACGACGCTCTAAAAACGCTTGTGCAGACTGATGCCGGTGAACGAAAGGCCGGTTGGATCGCGTCTCACCACCGGGGCCAGCACAAAGGCGTCGGTGGCGGCAGCGCCAGCCGCAGCGCCCAGGATATGCGCTCCCATGTCTTGGGGGGTATTCGCCCAAGACTCGCCCTGCGACGCGGCAACACCTTCGCCGACAACCACACAGGCTGAGCTGGCCAGAAATCCGATCCATTTGCGCTGCTCAGGAGAAAAACTGTCGGCAAGGAAGGTGAAACCGCCGGCCAGGACCGCCCCACCGGCGGCATGGCTGAGTTCGCCGGGCACATTGCCCTCGCTGGCCCACAGCGGCCGGGAACTGAGCAGAAGCATTACTGCAAGTGTAAGCAGGGTTTTCATGTTGGCCTCTTTGCTTGGAATGAGCGGAGACGACGCGCGAGCCGGATTTTCAGGCGTCCGACCGCGTCAGGAGGCGCGGCCCAAAGGCAGGGTGACGACAAAGACGGTCCAGTTCGGGGCCTCGCTGGTCACCGTGATGCTGCCGCCGTGCAATTCGACGATCCGTTTGACGATGGTCAGGCCCAGGCCCGAACCGCCGTGGGCGGTGGCCCGTGACTTTTCACAGCGATAGAACTGGTCAAACACGCGTGCCCGGTCGTTGGGATTGATCCCGACGCCGGTGTTGGCAAGTCGGAGCGCAATCAGCCCCTGGCCCGCCGTGCTCGGTTCGATCCGGCAGCGGATCTCGCCCCCGGGCTGATTGTAGCGGATGGCGTTGTCCAGCAGGTTGATGACTATCCGGCGCACTTTTTCCTGGTCGGCGTGGATGACGCATGCTCCGGCCATCTGGCTGGTGAAGGTCAAGTGCTGATCCTGCATCAGGGCTTGAAACTCAGCCACCACCGAAGCGACCAGCTCACCGAGGGAAAAAGTCTCTTTTTCCAGCACTTCAGACAACTCCAACCGGGAAAGATCCAACAGGCTCTTGACCAGCTGGCTGATGCGGGTCAAGGCCCGTTCCTGGGCCAGCAACTGATCCTGAAGCGGCAGCGGCAGGTGCTCGTCCTGCAGGGTTTCCTCCATCGAGAGCCGCAGCAGGGTGATGGGGGTTTTCAGCTCGTGGGAGGCGTTGGCGACAAATTCTTTTTGCCGCAGAAAGGAATACTGGAGCCGATTGAACATCTCGTTGAGCGAGCCGGCCAGCTCGTCGATTTCATCGCGGTTGCCGGCAAGCGGAATGCGTTTTTCCAGGGTTTTTTCGGTGATTTCAGCGGTCAATCGGTTGATTTCCTGGACCGGCCGCAGAATCTTGCCGGCCACCAGATAGCCGACCACCACCACGGTCAAGACCGAGGCTAGCAGGGCGCAGCCAATCATAATCGCCGACTCGATCGATTCCCCCACCAGGCTCTCCACCGGTCGGGCCACGTGGGCCTGATACCGGGCTCCGCTCACCGTCACCGTGAACACCCGGTTCCAGAAAGCTGCAGGCTCGTCGTCTTCGTCGCTGTAAAAACTGCCTAGGGGAATCGTGGTGCGCACCAGATAGCCCTGATCGCCGGGTTGCATCGGCAGGGCGATTTTCCGCGCCATCTGCGAGGCAAAGATCTCACGCCCTTCCGCGTCGTACACGCGTGCCCAGTAGAGATGGGAGAACCGTTCCAAATCACGCGCAACCGGGCCGCCCTCGGCCTGCTCCCGGGTGAGTTCGTCGGTCAGGGTGTGGGCGCGGATTTCCAGTTCCTGGTCGAGAAATTCATAGGGCGTCTCCAGTCCCCAGAAAAACACCACCAGGGAAAGGACCGCGCTCGACGCCAGCCCCGCCAAACTGATCCACAGGGTGATGCGGTTGCGGATCTTCACGCCTGCTCGTCCCTGGCCATGTAGCCGACGCCGCGCACGGTGACAATGATCCGTCCGGCCTGATCGTCGAGTTTCTTGCGCAAATTTTTAATGTGGACGTCGATGTTGTTGGACATGGTGAAGGGGTCGAAGGCGTCGCCCCAGACATGCTCGGCCATGTTAAAACGGGAGATGGCCCGGTTGCGGTTGTAGAAAAGAAATTCGAGCAGGGAAAATTCTTTGGGAGTGAGATTGACCGGCTGGTCGTCCAGGGTCACGATGCGGGTGTTGGTGTCCACCCGGATGTTGCCGATGATCAGCGAGGAGCTGATCTGCTCATGGCTGCGGCGCAGCAGGGCGCGGATGCGGGCCAGCAATTCGGCCATGGAAAAGGGTTTATGCAGGTAGTCGTCGGCGCCCAGATCCAGCCCCTTGACCCGATTGGCCACCTCGCCCTTGGCCGTCAGCATCAGCACCGGAATGGCCACGCCTTCGCCGCGCAACTCGCCGAGCACCGCAAAACCGTTTTTTTCCGGCAACATGATGTCAAGCACGATTAAATCGTAAGGATCGGTAAAAATTTTTTCCAGGGCCACAACGCCGTCGCCGGCCGTGTCCACGGTATACTGCTGCTGCCGAAGGATCAGCGCGATCTGCTCGCACAACTCCGGCTCGTCGTCCACAATCAACACCCGCATTGTCTCTCCCTTGTGTTCATGCGCATCTCCTGCCGCGCTGTTCCCCCTTCTATACCCTGCAGAGATGAAGAAATGATGAACTTTGGCCCATGAAACCGCTGTTCATCATTTCTTCATCTTACCTGTGGTAAACATCGCAGCAACTGGAGGGCATCGCCCTCAAGGCAACGACGAGAGCAGGCCGCAGGACAGGGACGCTCTTGCTCAACACATTGCATTTTCACCCTTTCACGAGAAAAAAGCCATGATTGTCTCACAACAACATTGCCACGCCGAATCGCCCTCCTTTGAATGGGCGGTCAAATTGCGTCAACCCGTCTCCATTGTTGTGATCGCGGCCTGTGCGGCCCTGTTGGTCATGACCCCGCTTTCCTGGCAGGGCGCCAGCCTGATCGGCTTGGCCTTGGATAGTCTGGGTTTTGTGTTGGTTGTGGTAGCCGCCTTTGGCCGCATCTGGAGCAGCCTCTACATCAGCGGCTACAAGGAGGATCGGATTGTGGTTGAGGGCCCCTACGCCATTGTCCGCAACCCTCTCTATGTGTTCAGCCTTCTTGGCGCACTTGGCCTCGGTTTGGCCACCAGGCACGTCGCGGTCTTGGCCGTCATCGCCGGGGCCTTTGTCCTCTATTATCCCCTGGTCGTACTGACCGAAGAGCGCAACCTGCAACGCAAATTCGGTCAGGCATTTTGGGACTACGCAAGTAAGACGCCTCGATTTTTCCCCCGTCGGTTCCAGTTGGTTGAGCCGGACACCTATCCGGTGCGGCCACGGCACGTGCGGCGCTCGCTGCAGCAGATCAGCCTGTTCTTGTGGTCGTATCTCCTGCTCCACTTGGCGGCCGGCCTCCAGCAAGGAAGCGTGTCGGCACACCTGCCTATCTTCTGAAGCGGAGCAATAACCATAGACACCCGGCCCCCTGCTGTGGAATAACCTCGGCAGGGGGATCAGCCCTCTTGCGTACCGACTCCAAGGCTGCTCAGGCAGAGGGACCATGGTTGATTGTTCGATTCTTGATTTTTCCGTGTACAGCGGTCTGTTTCTGGCCGCATTTCTCGCCGCGACCATCGTGCCGATGCAGTCCGAGGCGGTGCTGGTCGGCCTGCTGCTCACTGGCGACTATCCGGTCGCGCCGTTGTTGGTCGTGGCCAGTTGCGGCAACATCCTCGGCGCCGCGCTGAACTGGCTGCTAGGCCGATCCATCGAACGCTTTCGCGGCCGCTCCTGGTTTCCGGTGCGCGAATCCCGTCTCAACCAGGCCCAGTCCTGGTATCAACGCTACGGCAAATGGTCGCTGCTGCTCTCCTGGGCGCCAATCATCGGCGACCCGCTCACCGTGGTTGCCGGGGTGATGCGCGAGCCTTTTCCTCAGTTTCTGTTGATTGCCGGCGGCGCCAAGGTGCTGCGCTATCTGGCCTTGACCGGATTGACCCTGGGCTGGTTGCGCTGAACGGATTTGCGACGCCTTGAAACCAGAGAACGAGAGATGGCCGGCGACCGTAGCCCGGATGCAGCCTACGGAATCCGGGGGGATGTGATGTGATGTGTTCCCGGTTTCCGTTGCACTCCATCCAGGCTACAGGTTGGGGAGCGGGGTCACTTTGACGAGGTTTTGCGGTGCGCATCATGCCTCGTTTGATTAATAAACGGCGCATTACAACCGCTCGAGAAAGCGAGGGCCGCCGAGTTTGCCCATGTGGGCGCTGATCCATTGGGCGCGGGCGAGCAAATAGGGAGAAGGCCGGTCGGCGTGGAGCCGACGGGGGCTGGGGAGAACGCCGGCCAAAAGGGCGGCCTCCTGGCGGCTGAGACGATCCGGCGTCTTGCCGAAAAATACGGCGGAAGCGGCGTGAACACCGTAAACGTTGTCGCCGAATTCGGCGATATTGAGATATATTTCCAGAATCCGCTCTTTGGACCACAGCGCCTCGATGCACAAGGTCAAACCGACCTCCAGCCCCTTGCGCAAGTAGCTGCGGCCGCTCCAGAGGAAGAGATTTTTGGCCGTCTGCTGACTGATGGTGCTGGCCCCGCGCACCTTCTCGGAAGTACTGTTGTAGTCGACGGCGCGACTGATGGCGTTGAAGTCAAAGCCCCAGTGGTCCGGGAAGCGCTGATCCTCGGCGGCAATCACCGCAAGCGGAACATGCGGGCTGATCTGCTCACGATTCACCCAATGATAACGTATCGGCGGAACCGCGCTGCCGGGCAGCAAACGCTCGACCTGGCGGATGGCCATGAAACTGCTGCACGGAACCGGCAGCCAGCGCAGGGCGACAATCGCCGCCAACGGCAGCAGCAACGCGAGCACGACCAGCAGCAGCAGCCGCCGAATCGCGGCGCGCAGGAGACCCCAAACGCCCCGACCACCGCGTTGTTGCGGCGATCGGGAAGAACGCGAAGGGTGGGAAAAGCGGCTCATTGCCGGCAAACCGGCCAATCAACAGGCAACAGTCGAAGGGGAATCCGCATCGTGGTTTATTGCGCCGCTCCTGGGGAAGGCGGCGCTTCGACTGGCGGATTGACTGGCAGGGTTTGCGGCGCAGGGGGCGATAACGGCTCAGGTGCGGTCGCAGGCCCGGCCGGTTCAGCGGTCGCATCAAGGGGTGCAATCGTGGTCGCATCAGGGGTCGCGCTTTGCTCCGGCGCAGCTGGTTGCTGCGCCTTGGTCCGCACCAGGGAGGCGCGGGCGGCGTTTTTCAACTCCTCGATCTGCCAGCCGTCGATGCGCAGCAACTGTTCCTGGTTGGACGCCTTGACCACATAGCTGGCGTCGGCAGGCTGCGGCGGTTGCGCGTCCTCCGGAGCCGCTTGCCCCTCCGGTTTCTCCGGTTTTGGAGGCTGGCCAACCAGATAGTCGATCTTGACGCCGCCCTCGAGTTCCACCGTGTAACGCAACACCGGAGTGTCCAAACCATATTCCGGCTTGCTCTCCTTGCCCAGAATGGCGCTGATCGACAGGCCGGTCAGCCGTTTGACCAGGGCGTCGCGGCGCTCCTTGACCAGTTCTTCCTCGGGCTTGAGATCAGCCGGTTGCAGGCCGTCCTGGGTGCGCGCCAGGTGCAGGTTGGGCAAATCCACCCGGGTCACCTGCTCGGGCTTGAGACCCAGGACGCCGGCGTCGATCCAGTTGTCGACCTGGAGTTCCAGTTCGTTCGGAGCCAGGGGCATGGCCTGGATGTCGGCGTCCTTGTCGGCGCGAAGATAGACCTTGCGCAAGCCCGGCGAGGTTCCGAAGTAGACCACCGCCAGATCTTTGCCGTTGGCGCGCAGGCTCAGCTTGCGCTCAAACTTGTCCGGGGCCACCTTAAAGCGGGTCGCCGCCTCCGCAGTGGTCGCCTCTGGCCAGCCGCGCTGCAGGGCGGCCAACCGATCAATCAGACCCTGCACCCGCTCCGAGTCCGCCGGGAAAGCCCCCGAATCCGGCAGCAGCCAGCGATCCGCCTCTTTCTTGAACGCCAGCTTTTGCCCCTGCCCGTCTTCAAACAGCAGTTCGTTGACCTCGGCTGCCTTCAGGTTGAGCAGCGGCCCCTTGTTGACCTGGGTTTCGCCCGCATGACGCGCCACATTGGTCCACACCGCCAAACCAGCCTGCGCCAGGGCCACAATCGCGCACATCACTATCCATCGTTTCATGTTCATATCCTCCCGGCTATCAGCAGTTGCTCGCGTCGTCGCGACCGCGCCCGCACAATCCGGCGCAATCCCCAGACGGTCAACAGGCCCAAGCCCGCCAGTCCGTAATTGAGATATTCCCAGATCATCCGCGCCTCCTGGCTCATCGGCAGGAGGGTGCGGGCAAAATGGCCGCGACCGCGGATGCTGAGCAGATCGCGATCCTCAAGCGACCAGTCGATGCAGTTGGCCACCAGCTGCAAGGGGTTGAGATAGCGCGTGCCGCCGGCTCCGGAGGCCAACTCCAGGCTGGTGTCGGCAAGAAAGGTGTTGGAGGCCAGCAGGATGATTCGGGCCGAATCCGGCGAACGCTCCAGCACCCGGCCGATGACCTCGGGTTTCTTGGTTTCCGCCGATTGCGCCGGTTCCGCCGGTTGATCTTGCGCAGCATTGGCGTCCTTCGCTTCCTTGGCTTCTTTGGCCTTTCGCTCCTGCTCGGCCTGCTTGCGGGCCTCCTCGATCAGCGGCGAAGCCTTGCCTTTGAAGCGGGAATCAAAACCGCCCTCCACCAGCACCGCCAGCAACTGCCGGCCGCTGGCCTCGCCTTGGGCAAATCCGGCCTGGCCAAAGCGCTCAAAATCGGGCTGGATGTCAATCGAGTCGGAGAGCCAGGAATCCTTGGAGCTTTCCAACAACCGCACCACCTGACGGCCCTGATTCTTCTCGGCGTCCACGGCAATCGGCGAGGCCCAGGTCATGGACAGTTGATCAATGCCGGTGATCAGGCCGCTGGCCCGGTTCATGCCGTCGTTGCGGATGTCGATAAAGTAGGGATAGTTGATCAGATGGGTTTCCTGGATGCTGTAGCCGCCGGCCTGCCGCTCCACCGGCACGGGAAAGGCGGCGTTCTGGGTGTCGAGCACCAGATTGTGGCCCATGGAAATGCCGTAACCCGCCAACCAGTCTGCAAGTCCACTCTGTTTGTCCGTGGCGCTGATCCGCCCCTGGAGGCTGACGTCAAAGGGCGAGGTGGCCAGTACCACGGTGCCGCCCTGCATCAGGAACTGATCCACGGCAAAGACCTGTTTTTCCTGCAGCCGCTCAGGCGCGACCACCACCAGGATATCCGCCTCCGGGTCCACCTGACCGGTGCTCAGATCCACCGGTTTTACCCGGTGCTCCTGCTCGGCAAAGCGTTGCAGCGTCTGGAAGGTGTTGCCCTGATCCGGCATGCCGAACTGGGCCATGGAAGGGTTGGCCGGCGGCGTGTACAGGGCCACGGTTTTCAGCATGCCCTTGGAAAATCGCTTCATCGAGGCCTCAATCGCCGTTTTCAGGGCCGTCTTGTCCAGGGTGGACGGCAGGGCCACCTGCACCTGCTGGCCGCCGCTCTCCAGGGTCATGTAAAACCAGAAGGTGTCGGCCGAGAGCAGACCGGCCACCATCGGCTGCATGCCAAATTCCTTGTTCAAACGGGCGGCCAGTTGTCCGCCGTCAGCCTCGGGATCGGCAAAGCTGGCGGTGAACTTGTCGCCGCCCTGCTGCTTCAGATCCGCCAGCACCATCTCCAAATTTTTCTTCAGCTCAACCAGCGGCTGCGGCAATTTGGCTTCAGGCGAGACATAGCCGTGAAAGACCACCGGCCCGCCAATGCCGGCGAAAAGATTGCCGCCGCCCTGGTAGCTGTACAACACCTTTTTGATCGCCCGGGTGATGTCGTGCTCGGGGTTGCGCAACTCCACTTCCAATTTGCTGTCCCCCTCGCTTTTCACCTCGATAAGGTCCTGAAAGCCCAGGGTCACGAACTCGTCGCCGTACTTGATCAGGATGTTGAAATACGAGTTGGTGACTGCCGTCTGGTAGCGAGAGGCGGTCTGGAAGGGCACGGGCCGGATGCCGTATTTCTCGCCGGCCTCCTGCTCCAGTTCCGGTTTTTCCTGGGGATCAACGAACTCGACCTTAACCTTGCCCTTGCCCGCCACCTCGTATTCGCGCAGCAGGTCGCGCAGTTGCGGTTGCAGAGGGGCCAGCAGCGGATGGGTCTGGGCCGAGAAATAGCCGCGAATCAGCATCGGCTCCTGCAAACGGTCCAGGTAGGAGCGGGTGGCCGGCGAAATCGAATAGATGCGGCCCGAGGTGAGATCGGCGCGCAGCGTGCCGATGGGGGCCAGCCAGAAATTGACCAGGAGAAAATTAGCGGCCAGCAGCAGGGTGAGCAAGACCCAGCGCCGATGGGCCGGATTGGTGGGATTGCCGGCCCAACGCTGCCGCTCCAGGCTGTAGACGTTCAGGGAAAGAAAAATGCCGATCAGGCTGAGCGAATAGACCAGATCGCGCAGATCGATCACGCCCCGGGTGATGGCATCAAAGCGCGAACCCGCGCCCAGAAGTTTGAGCAACTCCCCGCCTTGGTTGCCGAAAAATCCGGTCAGGGTGTCGGAGCCGAGCATATAGAGCAGGCTGCAGACCAGGGTGGTGACAATCAGGCTGACGATCTGGCTGTTGAACTGGGCGCTGACGCACAGCCCAATGGCGATGTAGGCCCCGGCAAGAAAGAGGCTGGCCAGATAGCCGCCAAAGACCGGACCCCAGTCGAGCTGACCGAGGAAACTCACGGTGAGCGGCAGCGGCAGGGTCAGGGCCAAACCGATGGCCACCAGACTGAGGCAGGCGACAAACTTGCCGCCCACCAGGGCCGGCAGGCTGACCGGCGCGGCCAGCAGCGGCTCCAGGGTCCCGGCCCGATGTTCCTCGGACCAGACCCGCATGGTGATGGCTGCTGAAAGAAAGATCAGCAGCAGCGGCGCCCACTCGAACATCGGCCGCACGTCGGCGATGTTGCGGCTGAAGAAGGTCTCCACCCAAAAGAAGATAAACAGGGTGGCGGCCAGAAAGGCGCCAAAAAAGATGAAGGCGGCCGGGGTGGCAAAAAAGACGGCCAACTCCCGCCGGGCTACCTTATAAAACGCAGTCATTGTTCCCTCCCCGCAGCCATGTTGATCTCGCTGAATATTTTTTCCAAATTGCGCGCCTCCGGGGCTAGGCTGAACAGCGGCCAGCCCTGGCCGATGATTGCCGCAGCCGCCAATGGCGCGAGTTCACGGGCCGGCGCGCTTCCGGAGAGGGCAAAACACGCCTGCCCCTTTGCAGCGGGCATCGGCTCAACCTTGGTTACCCCTTCCAGGCCGCGCAACAGGTCAGCGGCTTCGGCCCGGTCGGTGACGACCAGCAGACGCTGGCCCGCGCCCAGGTCCGCCAGACGCGAATCCAGGACCTTGCGGCCGTGCTGAATTATGATCACCCGGTCGCAGACCGCCTGCACCTCCTGGAGAATGTGAGTGGAGATGATCAGGGTGGCCTCCTTGGCCAGCTCGCGGATCAGCCCGCGCATGTGCTGGATCTGGGTGGGATCGAGGCCGTTGGTGGGCTCGTCGAGAATCACGATCTTGGGCCGATGAAGAATGGCCTGGGCCACCCCGACCCGCTGGCGATAGCCGCGCGACAGGGTCCCAATCAATTGCCCGGCCTTGTCCATCAGCGCGGTCCGCTCCAGGGTCTCGACCAGCAGCGGCCCCATCTGCCCGGCGCTCACCCCGTGCAGGGAAGCGATATATTCAAGATACCCGGCCACGGTCATCTCCGGATAGACCGGACAGTTCTCGGGCAGATAGCCGATCATCGCCTGGATGGCGCGGCGGTCGGCGGCCATCTCGAGCTGGTCGACCTTGATTGCGCCGCTGGTGGGCTCCAGAAAGCCAGTCATCATCTTCATGATGGTGGTTTTGCCGGCGCCGTTGTGGCCCAGCAGGCCGACGATCTCGCCGTCGCCGATGGCAAACGAGACGTCGTCAACCGCCTTGAGCGGCCCATAGGATCGGGTCAGATGTTCTACTTGGATCATGGATGGATCTCCTGAAGGAAACGAAACAGCCGCCGCAATCGATGGCGGCGCATGTGCAAGAAATCAGGCCGACCGGGGCGGGGGCCTGTTGCCTGAAAGGATGGAGACAAGGGATTTGCGGAGTGCGACACCCGCGACAACGACGCTGGAAAGGGATGATGCAAGGGGCATGACGCAATGACAGTGGCTGGAAATATGAAACAAATCCCTGCGTGTGATTCCGGCGCATACGATATGACCGCGCCGCCGGTTGTCAACCGGACCGGCGAGAAAATTCGGGAATCAGGAGGGTGAAACGCGCAACCCGCAGGCGCGTCAGGGCCGGCCTGCCTTGCGGACGCGGAAGGTGGTCAGCACAATGCCGGCGCAAATGAGGAGCACGCCCTGGGCATGATGCCAGGCCAGGGTTTCGCCGAGAAACAGCACCGCCAGGATGGTGCTGAATACTGGCATAAGATGGACAAAGGGGCCGGCCTTGTTGGCGCCGATGGCGCGGACCGCGCGGTTCCAGAAAATAAAGGCCAGCACCGAGGCAAACACCGCCACGTAGAGGATGGTCAACAGGGCGGCGGGATTGAGGGAAAAGGTTTTCCCAGCCTGCAGTTCCAGCAGGTAGAGGGGGACAATGCCTGCCAGGCCGACAACCGTGATCGCCATCAAATAGACCAGCGGATGGAGATCCGGGGGATAGCGGCGCAGGTTGGACGAATACAGCGCCCAGACTGCGGCGGCGGCCAGCACCAGGAGGTCGCCCCGGTTGAACGACACCTGCAGCAGGGTGGCCATGTCGCCCTTGGCCATGATCGACAACACGCCGACAAGCGAGACCAGCACCCCCAGACATTGGCGCGGGCGCATGGTCTCCCGGTAGAGCAGCCAGGAAAAAACCACAATCAGCACCGGAATGCAGGAGTTGACCAGCACCGCATTGATGGCGGTGGTGTGCTGCATGGCCAGGTACAGCAGGGTGTTGAACCCGGTGACGCCCAGCAGGCCCTGCAGCGCGATGAACCGCGCGTGATCGCGCACCAGCCGCCGCTGGGTCCAAAGCCGGCGGTGGGCCAGACACAGCAGAATCAACAGCGCCAGCGCCCAACGCCAGAACGACAGCGCCATCGGCGGTATGGCCGCGTGCATGCCCCGGCTGAGCACAAAATTGCCGGACCAGAACAGGGTGGTGAGGATCAGCAGGAGATACGGCATGCGGGGTGATTTCGGGTTGGGGTTGCGTTCGGGGTTCGGGGTCCGGTTGCAGGCGACGTGGAATGAAGCGCGGCCATTCTACCGGCAACAGGATCAGGCTTCCAGCAAATAGTTGCCCCGAGCACAGACGCGCCGCCAGCGGCGGATCTGACCGCGGGTGGCCGGGTCGCGGGAATATTCTTGACCGAGGCGGCGGCTCTGGGTAAGAGCACGGTGTTGCCGTTGTCGCCAGGCCGCTCAGCTCCCCTGCCCCTTTGACTGCGAGACTCCAGCATGACGCCGCTTTCCGCACTGCTCCTCCGGGTTTTCGCCCCCTTTGCCGCCGGCTACTTCCTCTCCTTTCTCTACCGGGCGGTCAACGCCGTGCTGGCCCCGGAACTGCTGCGCGATCTCGCCATCGGGCCCAGCTCGCTTGGACTGCTCACCGCCGCCTATTTCATTGCCTTCGCCTCCTTTCAACTGCCGCTGGGCGTGTTGCTGGACCGCTTCGGACCGCGCCGGGTCGAATCACTGCTGCTGCTGGTTGCCGCCCTGGGGGCCTTCTGCTTTGCCAGGGCCGATTCCATGGCCGAGTTGATTCTTGGCCGAGCCCTGATTGGCCTGGGGGTTTCGGCCTGTCTGATGGCCGCCTTCAAGGCCTACACCCAGTGGTTTGCCGCCGAACAATGGCCGCTGATCAACGGGTTCCAGATGGCGGCGGGCGGGCTCGGCGCCCTGGCCGCAACCTCGCCGGTGCAATGGCTGCTCCAGTGGACCGATTGGCGCGGGGTCTTTGTCGGCCTGGCCCTGTGCACTCTGGCGGTTTCGGCGCTGGTGTTGTTGGTGGTCCCGGAACGCGGCGCCGCCGCCAAGGGCGAGACCTTTGCCGATCAGGCGCGCGGCGTGGCCATCGTCTTCACGGATCGCGGTTTCTGGCGAATCGCGCCCCTGACCGCGCTTTCCCAGGCCTCTTTGTTTGCGGTTCAAGGCCTCTGGGCCGGCCCCTGGCTCAAGAACGTCAACCATCTCGACCCGCCGGCAGTGGTGCAGATGTTGTTTTGGATCGCGCTGGCCATGGTGGCCGGATTCATCGGTCTCGGCGCGCTGGCCAAGCACCTGCAGCAAAGGGGCGTGCCCGTGCTGGTTTCGGCGGTCGCCGGCATGGTCCTGTTCATGGCGGCGCAGCTGCTGTTGCTGGTCGCGCCGACCCGCTGGGCAACACCGATCTGGCTGGGATTTGGTTTTTTCGGCACTTCAGGCATCATCGCCTATGCCGCCCTTTCCCAAAGTTTTCCCGCGCGTCTGGCCGGCCGGGTCACCACCGCGATCAACCTGCTGGTTTTTGTCGCCGCCTTTGCCGGGCAATGGGCAATCGGCGTCATTGTCGGCTGGCAGACCGCTGCCGGGCCGGGGCAATTGGCCGCCTCTGGCCTGCGAACCGGATTTGCCGCCCTGCTCTTGTGCCAAATCTGCGCCTTGATCTGGTTTGTCGGCGCTGGACGGCGCAGCCGCTCAATCGACGTCGTTCACCAAGAACTGCCACCCAACGACGGCCCCGCAGGCGCTGTTTCTCCCAAATAATCGGAACGCCGCGCGAAGGCGTTTTTTTCGCCGCGCCGCGCAAAAAAAACCGCTATCTGTTGCCTTAATTCAAGCCGTATATTAAACAAATGCCGTGCGGCCGCCTTCCACCGGCGACAATGCCCCAGACATCGACCTACTGGGGGCGCAACGCCCCTTGTCTTCAACCAACGGAGGAGAAGCGTATGAAGCGTGTCGGAACATTGGCCCTTACCCTGATTGCCTGCCTGCTGGCGGCAACAGCCGCATTCGCGGCGGAAAAAAAGGTTCGCTGGAACCTGGCCATGACCTGGAACAGCACCCTGACCCCCTTTGTCAACGCGCCGACCAAGGTGGCGCAGATGGTCAGCGACATGACCGGCGGCAACTTCGTCATCAAGGTGGAAGGGGCGGAAAAACACAAGGCCCCGCTGGAGATCCTCGACATGGTCAAGGGCGGCCAGTATGAAATGGGCCATTCCGCCTCCTACTACTGGAAGGGCAAGGACGCGACCACCGCCATTTTCACCACCGTGCCCTTTGGCATGAACGCCGACGAGCAGAACGCCTGGCTCTACTACGGCGGCGGCATGCAGCTGATGCAGAAGTGTTACGACAAGTTCGGCGTCTACGCCTTTCCCGGCGGCAACACCGGGGTGCAGATGGGCGGCTGGTTTCGCAAGGAAATCAAATCGCTCGACGACCTCAAGGGCCTGAAGATGCGCATCCCCAGCGTCGCCGGCGAGGTCTTTGCCAAGCTTGGGGTCAACGTCACCAACATCGCGCCCGGCGAACTCTACACCTCGCTGGACCGCGGAACCATCGACGCCCTGGAGTGGGTTGGACCGGGCATGGACATTAAAATGGGCTTTCACAAGATCGCCCCCTATTACTATGCCGGCTGGCACGAACCGGCCACTGACCTGCAATTCCTGATCAATAAGCAGGCCTTCGACAGCCTGCCGCCCGAGTATCAGGCCGCGTTGAAAACAGCGATTCAGGCCGCCTCCGCCGACATGCACTATGACAATTTCGCCATGAGCAGCGAGGCCTGGGCCTCCATGACCACCGAATTCCCCAACATCAAGGTTATGCGTTTTCCTGAGCCGGTTCTGGCGGCCATGAAGAAGGCCACCGACGAGGTCCTGGGCGAGTATGCGGCCAAAGATCCGTTCTTCAAGGAAGTGCTGGATTCCCAGATGGCGTTTATGAAAAAGGCGCGCGCCTGGACCAAGATGTCGGAGCAGTATTATCTCGAGGAATCTGAAAAAGTCGTGAAATAACCAGGAGTGCGCAGTTCGCTGCCTGCCGTCCGTCTCGCGGCCGTGAGACGGACGGCTTTTTTTATGCGGCAACGGGTTGTTTTGTTTGCCGCCCAGACAGACGTGATCGGCAGGCCTGCTGCGCTGGGTTTTTATCGTGCCGCGCATTTTGTTTTTTTAGGGGGATACACATGTTGCTGCAAGTGGAACGTTTTTTCATGCAGACCAGCCGCCTGCTGGGCAGGGCGCTGGCGCTCGTCTTTTTGCTGATGACCGTAAACGTCTTTTTTGACGTGGTCATGCGCTACTTTTTTCACAACAGTTCCGTGGGCATGCAGGAAATGGAATGGCACCTGTTTTCCATCGTCATCCTGTTCGGGGTTTCGGTGGCCCTTTTGGAGGAAGGCCATGTCCGGGTCGATTTCCTCTACGACCGCTTTTCGGTACGCAAGAAGGCGGTGATCAACATTGTCGGCACCGTTTTTTTTCTCCTGCCGCTGGCCTGCCTGATCCTGTTCGGTTCCTTTGATTTTGTCATGGATTCGTACAACATCAAGGAGATCTCCGAAAATCCCGGCGGCCTCCATTACCGCTACGTGATCAAGGCCATGATCCCCCTGGCCTTTGCCGTTCTGGTATTCGCCGCCATCGGCTACACCATCAAAAACATCAACCTCTACCGGCGCAATCCACACCCTGAACTCCTGTCCAGCCGCCCCGGGGAGGATCGTCCATGACCGGCATCATCATGTTTTTTGCCGCGCTGTTGATGCTGGCCATCGGGTATCCGGTCGCCTTTACCTTCGGCTCGATCTCGATCTTCTTCGGCATCATCGCCGCCATGGTGGCCGTGGCGCCCGACATCAGCCTGATGGCGGTTTCCGATGAATTTTTGCGCATGTTCTCGATGATGCCCTTTCGGGTCTACTCGATCATGAACAACACCATCCTGATGGCCATTCCCCTGTTCATCTTCATGGGCATCGTGCTCCAGCGCTCGCAACTGGCCGAACGGCTGCTCGAAGCCATGGGCACCCTGTTTGGCCGCGTGCGCGGCGGCATCGCCGTCAGCACCGTGCTGGTCGGCACGCTCCTGGCGGCGTCCACCGGCGTGGTCGGGGCCTCGGTGGTGGCCATGGGCGTTATTTCGCTGCCGGTGATGCTCAAATACGGCTACTCCAAGCCGTTGGCCACCGGCACCATCTGCGCCGCCGGCACCCTGGGACAGATCATTCCGCCCTCGGTCATCCTGGTCATTCTTGGCGACGTCTTCCAACTGCCGGTGGGCGATCTGTTCGCCGCCGCCTTTGCCCCTGGTTTTGTCCTGGTCGGGGCCTACATCGCCTTCATTCTCATCTGGGCCTTCCTCAATAAAGACGTAGCCCCGGCCATGCCGCCCCAGGAAGGCACCCGGCTGGCCAACTTCGGCCATGCGCTCACCGCCATTCTGCCTCCGTTCATCTTGATTATTCTGGTGCTGGGCTCGATTTTTGTCGGCATTGCCACCCCCACCGAATCGGCGGCTGTTGGCTGCGTCGGCGCAGTCATCCTGGCGGCCATGTACCGGAAATTGAATTGGACCATCATTGAGGAATCAGCGGTGGAGACGGTTAAGGTCGCGGCCATGGTCTTTGCCATCCTCATCGGGGCCACCGCCTTTTCGATGGTGTTTCTCTACAGCGGCGCCGACGCCATCGTCGAAGAAATCATGACCAACCTGCCCGGCCAGAAATGGACCTTCCTCTTTCTGGTGATGCTGATCATTTTTGTCCTCGGCTTTTTTATCGATTTTTTTGAGATTACCTACATCGTGGTGCCGATCATCAAGCCGGTCGCCGAGGTCATCGGCCTTGATCCGCTGTGGTTCGCCATCCTGATTGCCATGAACCTGCAGACCTCCTTCCTCACCCCGCCCTTTGGTTTCTCGCTGTTTTACCTTAAAGGCTGCTGTCCGCCGGAGGTCAGGACCGTCGACATCTATCGTGGGGTTGCGCCCTTTATCATCCTTCAGGTCATCGTGCTGTTGTCGCTGGCCGTTTACCCGGAATTTTTTGGCATGCGATCAGGACATTAAGCAGAGGCCTTAAACGAAGACGGATGGTTCCCTGACTGATGCTGTCTCAATCAAACACGGCAGGATTTCTCAGCGAAACCTCGTCGAAGCTGGCGGTCATTTTGAGCAAAGCGAGAAATATCGGGCGATTATGAAATTTCTCCCCGCTGTGCTCGTCGAGAGGACAATAAACACGCTCCACTTTTGCAATGGAAACCGAATTTCACGCAACCAGCAGCAGACGGCGCCGCGAATCGCCAGCCGCTGCCCCGCACACCGCCTGCCGGCGACGGTTCGCCGCCCCAGTGGGTCAATTGACAATCTCTTGGAGAAAAAACGTATGAAGCGCTGCGCCCCCTTTGCCCTGACCCTGGCCGCCTGTTTGCTGGCAGCCTCTCCGCTGTTCGCGGCGGAGGCCAAAAAAGTCCGCTGGAACCTGGCGACCACCTGGAACAGCACCCTGACCCCGTTGTCCACCCCGCCGGCCAAGGTGGCGCAGATGGTCAGCGACATGACCGGCGGCAATTTCGTGATCAAGGTGGAAGGCGCGGAAAAACACAAGGCCCCCCTGGAGATCCTCGATATGGTCAAGGGCGGCCAGTACGAAATGGGCCACACCGCTTCCTATTACTGGAAGGGCAAGGACGCGACCACGGCGCTGTTCACCACCGTGCCCTTTGGCATGACCGCCAGCGAGCAGGGGGCTTGGCTCTACTACGGCGGCGGCATGGAACTGATGCAGAAATGCTACGACAAATTCGAGGTCTATTCCCTGCCCGGCGGCAACACCGGGGTGCAGATGGGCGGCTGGTTTCGCAAGGAAATCAAATCACTCGACGACCTCAAGGGCCTGAAGATGCGCATTCCCAGCGTTGCCGGCGAGGTCTTTGCCAAGCTCGGGGTCAACGTTACCAACATTGCCCCAGGCGAACTCTACACCGCCCTGGATCGCGGCGCCATCGACGCCCTGGAATGGGTGGGACCGGGCATGGACATCAAGATGGGTTTTCACAAGATCGCCCCCTACTACTACGCCGGCTGGCACGAGCCTGCCTCGGACATGCAGTTTTTGATCAGCAAGAAGGCCTTCGAGGCCCTGCCGCCGGAATACCAGGCCATCTTAAAATCGGCGATCAAGACGGCCAGCGCCGACATGTACTTCGACAACTTCGCCCAGAACGCCCAGGCCTGGGCGGCCATGAAAACCGAGTATCCCAACGTCAAGGTGATGACCTTTCCCGAACCGGTTCTGGCGGCCATGAAAAAAGCCACCGACGAGGTCCTGGGCGACTATGCCGCCAAAGACCCCTTGTTCAAGGAAGTGCTCGATTCCCAAAGGAATTTTATGAAAACGGCCCGCGAGTGGACCCGGATGTCCGAGCAGTATTACCTGCAGGAGTCGGAGAAGGTGAACAAGTAATTCTATTTCTATTTCAAAAGGGAATCGCGTCTGTTTGTCATCGACGAGCACAGCGAGGAGAAATCTCGCAACGTCCCGAGATCTCTCCCTTGCGGTCGAGATGACACACCTTCGTCGACGAGGTTTTTGCTCTATGCCTCGTGCTTCGCTTGATTTAGAAACGCAATAAGGACGCATTGCTTTGCGTCGCTAAGCCGTCCGCCCCCTTGCCGGGGCTGGACGGCTTTTTTTATTGCTGGAGTTGTTCTTGCCCGGCAGGCGCAGAGCTACAGGCAGGCAGCGTTCAACCGCCGACCAGGACCGGTTTGCCAAGGTCCTCCGACAACCGGTCGGCAACGCCAACGCCGACGATGAGATGCACAATCGCCTCGGTTGCGTGGGCGACTGCGGCCACGCCGGCCGCCTGCAGGCCTGGTTCGTCGAGTTTGTCGGAATCAAGGAGTTCGACCCGCACCCGGGTGGCGGCCACCAAGGCCACGGCGCCGATGTTGTCCCGCCCGCCCAACCCGCTTGCAACCATAGCAGCGTCGAGACGCAGGCTGCTGCTGCTTGTCGCAGCGACCTGGGCAGGAGCTTGCACAGGCACTGCAGCTGGGGCAGAACCCAGCGACCCCTGGTCGGCTTCGGCCCCCGCCACCTTGAGATAATCCTGCATGGCCACCATCAGTTTTTCCGAGGTCGGGCCAAAAATGGCCTGGATGCCGTCGCCCACCACCATCACCCCGGCCGCGCCCATGGCCTTGAGCCGCGCCTGATCAACCTTGGCCGGATCGCCCACCGCAACCCGCAAGCGAGTGATGCAGGAATCAAGGCTGACGATGTTGCCCCGGCCGCCAAAAGCCCGGACCAGATCCAAGGCCTGACCGTGAACGCCTTCGGTCTGGGCTTGGTCGGCCTGGGCTTGCTCTTTTTCCCGACCCGGGGTTTTTAGGTCCATCTTGGTGATCACCACGGAGAACACCAGGTAATAGACGCCCGCGCAGATCGGCCCCAGGAGGAAAACATACCAGGCGTTCTTGGCCTTGCCGCCAATCAGGTTGAACATCAAAAAATCGATGCCGCCCTGGGAAAAGGTAAAGCCCATGTGCATGTCGAGGGTGTTGGCGACGAACTGGCAGGAAGCGGCCAGGATGGCGTGGAGCACGTACAGGACCGGCGCCACGAACAGAAAGGAAAACTCGATGGGTTCGGTGATGCCGGTGAGGAAGGAGGTCAGCGCCGCCGAAATCATCATCCCGCCCACCTTGACCCTGTTTTCCGGTCGGGCGCACCGCCACATGGCGATTGCCGCCGCCGGCAGGCCGAACATCTTAAAGAAGAACGCCCCGGCCAGGATGCCGGCGCTGGGATCGCCGGCAAAGAAACGGTTGATGTCGCCGTGAACGACCTGCCCTGCGGCATCGGTATAGGAGCCCATTTCAAAGAAGAAGGGCACGTTCCAGATGTGATGCAGGCCAAAGGGAATCAGCAGACGTTCGACCAGGCCGTACAAGCTGGCCGCAGTGCGCGGACTGCTGACCGCCGCCCAGTGGGAAAAGCCATTGATGCCGTTCTGGATGGGCGGCCAGACAAAGGAGAGCGCCACGCCGAGGACAATGGCCGCCAGGGCGGTGACAATGGGCACGAAGCGCTTGCCGGCAAAAAAGCCGAGGTATTCCGGCAGCACGATCCGGTAGTAGCGGTTGAACAGGAAGGCGGCCAGGCCGCCGGCAAGGATGCCGCCGAACACCCCGGTCTGGATCGAGGGCAGCCCCATGATCATAGCCGGCTTGATGCCAAGCAAAGTGGCCATGACGCCCAGGGTGACGGTCATCACCAGATAGCCGATGGTCGCGGCGACCGCTGACACCCCATCGTTTTCGGTAAAGCCCAGGGCCACGCCGATGGCAAAGATCAGCGGCAGGTTGCCAAAGATGACGTCGCCGGAATTCTTCATCAGGGCCAGAACCAGCGCCGGCACATACCCGTGAAAGTCGGTGGCGCCAAGGCCAAGCAGGAGGCCGGCCACCGGCAGCACGGCCACCGGCAGCATCAAGGCCTTGCCGATTTTCTGCAGCGAAGAGAACAAACCTTTGAACATAGCAATTCCTCCTCAGGAATCGGTCAATTGCGATGCGGACGCTACTGGGCGAACCCCGCCAACAGGGTGCGCACTTCCCCGCTGCTGGCCAAGGCAAGCGCTTCCCTGGCCAGGTTGCGGCATTCGTCCAGCGACAACCGCTGCACCAAGGCCTTGACCGAGGGGATGGCCGGCACCGAAACCGAGAGTTCGTCGACCCCCAGACCAATGAGCACCGGCACGGCCATCACATCCGAGGCCAGACCGCCGCAGACGCCGACCCATTTGCCGTGCTTGTGCGCGCCTTCAACCGCAAGGGCGATCATCCGCAGCACCGACGGATCCAGCCCGTCGGCGCGTTTGGCCAGCTTGGGATGGCCCCGGTCCATGGCCAGGGTGTACTGGGTAAGGTCATTGGTGCCGACGGAGAAGAAGTCCGCCTCGCGGGCGAACACCTCGGCCATGATCGCCGCGGACGGCACTTCGATCATCACCCCGACCTTGGCCTGCTTGCCCGTGGCCGCCGATTCCTCCGCCAGGATCGCCTTGGCGGCGCGCAACTCGTCGATGGTCGCAATCATGGGGAACATGATGTGCAGCTGGGTCGCCTCGGCGGCGGCCAGCATGGCCCGCAACTGAATGCGCAGCAGGTCGGGACGCTCCAGGCTGACGCGGATGCCGCGCATGCCCAGAAAAGGGTTGTCCTCCTTGGGCAGCGGCAGATAGGCCAGGGGTTTGTCGCCGCCAACGTCCAGGGTGCGGATCACCAGCTCGCGCTCCGGCCCGAGCGCCTGGGCAACGGCGGCGTATTCGGCGGCCTGTTCCTCATAGGTGGGCGCGACGCTTCGCTCGTGGAAGAGGAACTCGGAGCGGAGCAGGCCAACGCCGTCGCCGCCCAGCTGGAGGGCCTCGCGGGCGTCCTCAAGGTTGCGGATATTGGCCATGACCTTGACCAGATGGCCGTCCAGGGTAACGGCCGGCTTGATCGCCAGCAGCTTGTCGGCCTCGCGTTTGGCGGCGATCTGCGTCATCTTGTCGCGGGCCTCGGCCACCTGGGACTCGCTTGGATGGGCGCGCAGAATCCCCTGGCTGCCGTCGAGCACCACCAGCGTGCCGTCGGCAATCAAAAGCGCTGATTCCTCGATCCCGCAGACTGCGGGAATGCCAAGCGAGCGCGCCAGGATGGCCACATGACTGGTGGCGCCGCCGGTGGTGGTGCAGAAACCGATCACCTTGGCCGGGTCGAGGGCGGCGGTGTCCGACGGGGCCAGTTCCTCGGCCGCGAGAATCGTGCCCGGCGCAACCGTGAGCGCCGCCTGGACCACGCCGGTCAGCAGGGCCAGAACCCGGCGGCCAACGTCGCGCACGTCATTGGCCCGCTCGCGCAGCAGGGCGTTGTCGAGATTTTCCAACTGCGCGGCATACTGGGTGAAGGCTGCGCGCCAGGCGAACCCGGCGCTCTTGCCCTGGCTGACGCCGGCAATGGCCAGATCGATCAGGCCGGGATCGTCGAGCAATTCCTGGTGCGCGGTGAGAATTTCGACCCGGTTGCGGTTGCCGGCGTCGGCGTTGATCTGCTGTTTGAGGGTTTCAATCTGATTGCGGGCGGTGCGCAGGGCCGACTCAAACGCGGCGCGTTCCTGGTCCGGGCCGGCCCCCTGCTCGGCCACCTCGAGCGCCTGCTGCCGGTACTGCACGATTTTGCCCACAGCCAGCCCCGGCGAAGCGGAAACGCCGACCATCTCGTCGGCGGACGCCCCCTTGGCGCGAACCGGTTCGGGCGCAGAGGGCGCCGCCGCCGGAGCTTCACCTTGTTTTTCGCCGCATCCCTGGCGCAGCAACTCGGTCAGGACGCTGACCGCCTCTTGCGCATCGGGCCCGAGCGCCTTGACGCGCAACGGATCACCCTGCGCGGTCGACAATCCCATCAGGCCCACCACGGATTTGGCGTTGACCTCCTGATCGTTGCGCAGCAGAAAAACCACGGATTTGAATTTCTTGGCCGCTGCGGCCAGCACTGCCGCCGGCCGGGCGTGCAAGCCACTGGGATTGGGCAGGGGCACGATCTCCCCGACAATGGCCTCGCCCTGCCCCGCTTGGCCTACCTGCGCCGCCTGGTCTGCCTGGTCCGCCGCAGCGGGCGCGGCAAACTCCAGAGTCAACGCCGCCGTTTCCCCTGCCCGGACCATGCCGGTTGCCGGCAGGTACCGGGCCACCCGCTCGCCGTTGGCAATCAACATCTGGGTCAACAGGCTGCGCGCTTTGCGGGCCACGCCGTCCAGGTCAAAACGAATCAGCGGCTGCCCGGCCTTGACCGCGTCGCCCTCCTTGACCAGGGCGGTGAACCCTTCGCCCTTGAGTTCCACCGTGTCAATGCCGATGTGCAGCAGCACCTCAATCCCCTCTTCGCTGCGCAGGGTGAGCGCGTGACAGGCCCGGTGCAGGTTGACCACCGTGCCGGCCACCGGCGCCGACAGCTCGCTGGAAACGGGATCGATCGACACGCCGTCGCCCACGATTTTCTGGGCAAAAACCGGATCGGGAATGGTCTCAAGCGGGACCATCACCCCTGAGAGCGGGGCCAAAAGCTCGAGTCTGTTATTATTCATCGAGGTTCTCCTTGAATGCAGGGACGGGCGTCTGTCCATGTCGCCGCAGCGGTGTTGCGCTCGCTAGGCGCGCTGGGCGCAAAACCCGGGAAAGGGGCGTCAGACGGACTGTGTCTGCGTCTGCGCCCCTCGGTCATCGCGACGACTCGTCGCGGGGTTCGCCGCAGGTTCTGCCGGCGTAGGAGTGGGGTTTATAGACTTCGATCACCCCGGGCTCGGGCATGTGAATGATGTTGAAAACATTTTGCGAATACCAGACGCCTGCCTGCCGCCCGTCCGGGGCGATGATGCGGCCGCCGTGATAGTCGCAGGCCCCGTAGCGCTCGGTCCGCCACCACTGCAGCCATCCGTTCAACCGCGCTTCGGTCATGTCGATCTGGGCCCAAACCCGACTGCGGAGGGTGAACTGATTGCTGACGGCGATGACAGAATCAGGCGCGGCAAACGAGCCGAGGTAATAATAGGTGTGATTGGGAAGCAGTTGGCCGGATTCAAACAATTGCTGCACGTCTGATTCCTCCTGCCATAAGCCGGAGGGAACAGGGGCGGCGCAACCGGCCAGCGTGGCCAAGCCGAATACGAGGAGAACACAACGCAACACAGACTGCAGCTTCATGACGGAACCTCGCTGATTGAGGTGACGGCAACGATTCCTGTTCATCCACCAGCGTGGCTGGCAAGAACAGTCCTTGCGGAGTGTCGCTGCGGGCCAGGTTTGGCGTCCTGCCGGGAACCGTTCCTCAAATGTGCATAAAAAAAACGGGGAAGCATCCGCAGCCCCGTTCCATGTCGCCAATCACTCGGGAGCCTTCCGGACATCCCCCATGCTGACCGCGCTATTTAATTTTGAGAAGGTTTTTCACGTTGGTGACGCCATGCACCTTGCGGGCTATCTGCGTTGCCTTGCTGCTCTGCGCCCGGGTATCGACCGCGCCGGTCAACACAACCTCGCCTTGAAACGTTTCCACTGAAACCGCCAGGCCGCTGACGTCCTTGTCGGCCAGCAAATCAGCCTTGACCTGGGTGGTAATGGCGGCGTCGTCCACCACCTGGCCTGTGGATCTGCCCGCCGGGGTGGTGCAGGATACGGTGAGCGCAAGCACTGCCGCGCACACAAGGGAGAGAAAAAGACCAAGGGTTTTTCGTGCCATGTGTTCCTCCTTTGCTTTGATTGTGGATTCGGAGCAATCAGTGCAACGCCTTCAGGGCATTTCCCGGACGGCTCCACGTGTGCACGTCGGTTGCAGTGGAAACGCCGCGCGTTCAGGCCAGCCCGTTATCCGCCGACGAATCAACTAATGCCTAAACTTTACTGAACATTTTATGGAAATACAAGAACGAAAAGCCAAGCGGTGAGATCAACCGCTGACCTGCCCGGTAGGGCGGCAGGCCTCGTTGACCAAGCATTGATACAACGCCTGTTTCAGTTCCTGATCCACATCCGAGAACTCAACTGCGAAGCGGTCCTCAGCAACCGAGACCACCTTGGCCTTCATGGCAAGCGCTGACAGTTCATCCTGATCACGATACAGGGAAAGGGTCATGGACAAGTGCTGATCTATGGACAGCGCGGCTGTCGGACCCTGCACGGTGCACCCCTTGGTCGAAATGTCAAGCAGCTGTCCGTTCTCGTTGGCCGCATCTCCCGCGTATTCGACCTGCCGCCGATTGATTTGGAAACAGAGGGCTTCCGGCTCAACCGGCTCAAGGAGCAGTTCCTCGGCCTCTTGGAGCGAAGCGACGTAGATGGGTTTATAGCTTTGGAATATTGCAGCTGCAGCAAGGAGTTGCTTGAGGATGATGTTTGTGCCGACCACGACCCGAACGACCCGGCCGACCTTGTTCACGATCAGATACTCCATGATCTTCTTGAAAATGTTGATGCCGCTCAAGTGGCCGAGGGTGCACCCGGAAATATCGCTAATGACGTCGAACCCAGGTTTTAAATCGGCAACGCAAAACCGAACATCGGTATACACCTTTTTCAGCTCTGTTTGGGTTGCGGTCGAAGAGACGGTGATATACAGCCTGTTTTTCTTCAAATCAGCCGTCACCTTGGATTTCAGCTTTTTAGCCATCAACGCTACTCTTATGATTTTACACTATAAAAATAAACAAGCCCCCAGTGCTCAATCATTGTATAGGCTAAACGCAATTCTCTCCAAGCTAATTTATCGCCTCCCTTCCGCCGCGCCCCCTGCGGGCAAGGCTGTTCACATGCAAAACCACCGCCACTGGTTCCGTTCAAGGCGGGCCAGGGGGCATCATGCCGATGCCGGCAGCGCAGCAGCGCATTTTTTTTGGGGGGCTGATTGCAGTTGGACGATCTGACAAGGAATTGCTTGTTGAAGATCTGGGATGTCTGGAAATGGCCGGTGGATGGGCGCAATGGGCCCGGCGGCAAGATTGGGGCCCGGATGAGGGGGGGGGATGGGTTGAGCTCGACTCTTTTTGCCCAGCAATTGCAGACTGGGCAAGCAGGGTGGGTCCAGCGGCTTGGCTTAACCCAAGGCCGCTTTGTACAGCTTCGTATTCACACGCGATGGCTGCGTCAATCAGCACGCCGGTGTAAGGATGTTGCGATTCTCCCGCGCGATCGAAGCGACAAACAGAACAGTGAGAAACTGGAGAATGCTGGAATGCGCACTGGCGCAAGGAACAAGGAAAAACAGGGCAAACCCAAGAATTGCCAAGCGCCGCCGGCAATCCGCTCGCCCCGATATTTGTTTATGATTTTTTGGACGAGTCTCCGCGAACGACTTCCAGTTGAACGAGGGCGGTGCCGGTCTTCTTCATCCCGATTTTGGCGGCGGCGGCAGTCGTCAAGTCGATCACGCGGCCAGCATGGTGGGGGCCCCGGTCGGTGATGCGCACTTCAACTGATTTGTTGTTGCGGACATTGGTAACGAGCACCTTGGTGCCCAGCGGAAGCGAGCGGTGTGCAGCCGTCATTTGGGTCTGACACAATTTTTGACCGCTGGCAGTCTTCCTGCCAATTAATTTGTCGGAATACACGACAGCCCGGCCTTTCATCAATTTGGCGGATTTTGCGGCAGTCGAGGTGGGTGATTTGGTGGTTTTGGAGGCGGCGAGCGATGCTTTTGCCGCCTTGGTTGAAGGGGCGGCGTTGAGTGATTGTCCAAAGGAAAATTCGATCATCGCCAAGCCGATCAGAACCATAAAAACGAGCTTGGTTGTTCGCATATTGTTGTTCTCTCAAGTTGAAGTCGTGGTGGCTTTTTCTATCAAGATGTATGAAAATAACAGAATTTCGAGATATTGCAACCCAAACATTTTTCCGTGCTCTTGCGAAACGGGAAAACCTACCGGAAAAACAAAACAATTTTTTGCCTGTCCGGCGCCCATCGCCTCTCTTTTCCAGCGGCAGAGAGGGGAGAAATGGAAGCAACAACGAGGCCGATCAGAAGAAAAAAAAAGGGGCGGAGGCGGAAAGGATTCGCAATGACCGACGCCGGATTGCACTCCGCAAGGGCGCTGTCGTTGGCACGACTTGAGGTGCAACGAAACGACGCAACAGACCCCCTCGGCGCCGAACCAACCCGCATGGGAAACCCCGAATACCACTTCAGTTCCATCCAGGTTCTTTTCTGGGGTGAGCTGTTCGAGGGAGAGGCAAGGCGGCGTTGGCGGGGGCGCGAAGATCTCTCCCGGTGGGCAAGACGACAAGGAACAGTGTCGAGGAGCGGAGCAGGTCACTTCGGTTATGCCCCCTGCCCCACCTATGGTCTTGACCAGAGGAGCGACAGCCCCCCCTGTTTCGGTTTCCCTCAAGCCAACGGCCCTTTTCAAGCCATGAAAAGGGCCGTTAAAAAATAGGGATTGGCTCCCCAAATCAGCAAAATCGCAAGCGCCGTAGAGACAGAAAACCCACCGACTTCAAGCCGGTGGGTTTTCATTATCCCATTGATATTTATATTTTTTTACTGGAGACTGGTGCGAGGAGGGCTTGAAGGTCACTGCCCTCCCCGCGCCCAACAGCAAACACCTTGCCGTTTTGTGGATTCCGTTCTCAGACGCGGTGTCCGCTGTAGAGAATGCTTGCCGACACATTTTTCACGTCAGCGGTTCCGGTCAGCAGCATAGCCTGCAGAAGTTCTCCTTTAAGCTGATTGAGATACAAGGCCACACCCTCGCGGCCGCCTCCGAAAGCGGCTATCAACACTGGGCGGCCAACCAGCACGGCGTCTGCGCCGAGGGCGAGCAATTTCAGCACATCGCTCCCACTGCGCACGCCGCCGTCGACAAATACAATCGCCTTGCCTTTGACGCGGTCGACGATTGCAGGCAACACTTCGGCTGCTCCAGGGGTGAAATCGAGCACCCGACCGCCGTGGTTCGACACCACAATCGCACTGGCCCCGGCCTGGATAGCAGCCTCCGCTTCGTCGGCCGTCATCACCCCTTTGACGATAAACGGCAGCTTGGTTGCGGCGATCACCTCATGCATCTCCGCCAAGGTCTTAGGACCAACCGGCTGGCCTTTCATCGCCATAGTGACCAGCCCCGCGCCATCGATGTCCATTCCGGCGGCGAGCACGCCTACCTCTTCTGCGGCGCGCAGATGGCTTGCAACAACCTCCTGGGCTCGCGGTTTGATAATGGCGATCGATTGGCCCTTGTTTTCAGCGCCAGCCTTCAACCCGCTGTCGAACATCCGCGGGTCGGCGCCGTCGCCGGTCATGCAGAGCGTGCCGGCCTCGACCGCGCCCGCCACCATCTCGGCAATGAATTCCTCCTCGGTCATTTTCCCACCCATGTTGTAGGAAGAACCTGTGATGGGGGCGACCAGGATCGGCATGGAGAGCGTTTTACCCCATAGCGTCCACGTCATATCCGGTTCTTTGACATTGTGAATGGTGCGCATATTCAATTGAACCTTCGCCAAGGCCTCCAGGTTGGCCTTAAACGCGCTGCCCGTTCCTACGCCGCCCATGCCTGGCACCTCGCCTGCACAAACGCGACCGTCGCAGACCGGGCAGACCCGGCAAAATCCTTTGAGTTGTTCGCGGGCCTGTTCCCGTACAGTTTTCATATCCATTTGAGTGTGCTCCTTTCTCTTAATCGCCTGCCACTCGGCAGGCCGTCGTTTTTGGCGCTCAAGCCGATGAAATATTGAGGGGCTGGCTGGATGTTGCAAACATCCCAAGCAACAAAGCCAATCCCCCCGAGATACGACCATGTATTGGTTTTTGTGATAGGGCCGCGGCAAGAAGTTCTCGAGCCTCTTCAGGGCTCAGACCGCCGCTTCTTCCCCTCTGATTCTTGCAGAGCCGCTCAAAAAACAGGGCGTCTCCGCCAGGATCAAATTCCCGAACTGCACTCTATTTGCAAATAGATTCAAATTTTCCTTTTGTCAACAAACACAAATCAGCGGGAGACAGCTCGATCTCAAGCCCCCGGCGGCCGGCGCTGACGAATATCGTGTCAAATCCTGTCGATGACTCATCAATGAGCGTAACCAAGGGTTTCTTTTGCCCAAGCGGGCTTATCCCACCCAGCACATATCCTGTTGTCTTTTCAGCGGCATGTGCTTGCGCCATCGCGGCTTTCTTCGCCCCAAGCGCTTTGGCAAAACGTTTGAGATCCAATTGACATGCAACAGGAATAACGCCGACAGATAACTTTTCATCGTCAATTGAAACCACCAGGGTTTTGAAAACTCTCTTGCCGTCAACATTCAGCTTTATTGCAGCTTCTTCCCCGTAGGAGCCTGCGCTGTCGTCATGTTTATACTCGTGGATTTGAAAGGGAATTTTCGCCTTTTTTGCGGCATTTATTGCTGGAGTCATGGGAAAGCAGCCGAGAAGTGAAATGGAGTGGAGTGGAGTGGAGTGGAGGGAGTCGCCTGTTGCCGTTGTGCTATCGGGGCAGGTCTGCGATCTCCGCATATCGAAAGCAGTCCGTGGTATGATCGTTGACCATGCCGACGGCCTGCATGAATGCGTAGCAAATGGTCGAGCCAACAAAGTTGCATCCTCGTTTCTTCAAATCTTTGCTCATCTGGCCTGACAGCTGTGTTTGCGCCGGCACTTCTCCCAACACTTTCCAGGCGTTATGAATTGGCTGGCCTTCAACATAGCGCCACAGAAATACATCAAGGGACCCGTACTCTTCCTGAATTTTCAGCACCGCTTTGGCATTCTTGATCGCCGCTTCGATCTTTAAGCGGTTGCGTACAATACCTGGGTCGTTTAACAGCCGGACAATGTCGCGTTCCGTATAGCCAGCAATGAGTTCACAGGCAAACCCCTGAAACGCCTTTCTGTAATTTTCTCGCTTTTTGAGAATGGTCAACCAACTCAACCCCGCCTGAGCGCCCTCAAGCACCAAAAACTCAAAAAGAAGCCGATCATCATGAACAGGAACGCCCCATTCATCGTCGTGATACGCCACATAAAGGGGATCGCTGCCGCACCAGCCACATCTCTTTTTCATTTTCTTCCTGAAGCGTTAATAATCTGCAAAATGGCAATAACTTAGCACTTTACGAGGCCAGAAGCAAATCCGCTGGATGTCGCATCCGCATCGCGTCTTCTATCGCTGCTCAACTCCCGGCAACCAGGCGAGCACCCGTTGGATTTGCGCATCCCAACAGGACCACTCATGCCCGCCAGGTCCTTCTGCGGAGGTCATCGCTACTCCCAAAGACTCTGCATGCTCGCGAAAACGCACATTGTCCGCATACAGGAAATCCTCCGTTCCGCACCACTGATACAGCTCAGGTCGCGGCGTCCCCTGCTTGACCATCTGCGCGGTCAACGAGTAGAGGTCATTCGGGCCGCCAACGAGCGCCTCGGCCTTGCCAAAAATATGCTCCATCTCGTTTTGACCAGCTTGGCCTGCCGCCTTTTCAGCCTGGGCGAGCCGGACAACATCCAACGCCCCCGACAGACTCGCCGCCGCCGCATAACGTTCCGGGTAGGTCATGGCGAGCTTGAAGGCTCCATAGCCTCCCATCGACAGCCCCGCCACATAATTTTCGCGGCGTTCCAGGGAGAGCGGAAAATAATGCCGGGCAACAGCAGGCACTTCTTCGCTGACAAACGTCCAATAGCGCAGGCCGTCCGCCATATCCGCATAATAGCTCCGATGCACGGCCGGCATGACAACGGCCAGATTCAGGCCTTCCACATGGCGCTCGAGCGCCGTGCGGCGCTGCCAGACGGTGTGATCATCGGACAGACCATGCAGCAGGTACAAGGTCGGGTATCGTTGGCTTGGGGTTCCTGGGGCAACGCCGACCTCAAGCGGTCCAGGATCGGGGAGGATCACGCTCATGGTCGACATCAGACCTAGAACCTGCGAAAAAAAATGACAGTGAACAAGCGCCATCGTCGCGTCTCAAAGATGTAATTTTTAGGTCACGCCGACACGTTGTGCAGCGGCCTGCAGCGGGCTCATGGTTCGCTCATGGCTCGCCCACGGTCCGCCGCTCAACTCGGGGCGGGCCAAGCACAGTCCGACGAGTTTTTCATCAATTCACGGAGCCGAAATAATTTCATTGAGCACATTGTCGACCACAACGGGGGTCTCCAGAAAGGTCAACGAAGGGTCCGAGCCGTATTTGCCGCGTACAAACAATCTCCATTCCTCGGTATACACTCGATCAGCGTCTTCACGAGACTTCCACAGGTAAATTCCGCCGGCCTTGGCGCCGTCCGGAGTGAGAAAATAATATTTCCTCAACAAGCCAGGCATGCCTTGGTATTTATGCGCCGTGCTCAGAAAAATTTCCTTGGCCTGGCTGCTGGTGATCGGTTGAGGCAGGGTGAATTCAACAAGAGCTGTAATCATAGTTTCTCCAGGGAGTTTCTCAAAGGGGAACGGTGCGTTGCCTGTCCCGCGACAGCCCAGGCCCGCTCAAGGGTAAAGCGCAGCGGCGGGCCTGGTGTGCCGTTTGCGTTGACTCAACGCGCAGGGCGCTTTGCCTCGCGAAACCAATCGCGCACCGTGGTCATTTGTTTGATCTGCGCAGCCGGAGCGTGGCGGAGACAATTCGCATATTCCTCTGTTCCCACTTCCGCCCCCCAGCGAACCTCGACGCAATCATTGGGGTTATATCCCATCTCAAAGGCGGATTTACGCGCTAAAACGTCGGCAACGGACAGGCGCCAAGGCTCGCCGTTGCTGCGGTTATACTGGATTTCCTTTTCCGCAGTCAATTTGTCGTGCAACTGCTCGATCTCGGCCTTCACTTGTCGGGCAGACTGGGCCGTCAAATTGAACAATTCGGGATAGCTCTGAATTTTTTCTGGAAAATTGAGCAACACGTTCATCGCGATGATCAACCGCATGTCCCGCGACGGGGTGGCAAAATCTTCCCAGGGGCCGACAGTTTCAAAAATAGCGGCGCCATTGGGCATAGCTATAACGGACCCGCCTTTCTGAAAATAGGCTTCGCCGTTTTCAACCGATTTCACGCGCGTTTCCAACTGTTCTATCAAGGCGGTTAACGTCGCCTCGTAGGCCTGTTTCGCATTCAATCCCTCAGGGTTGATAAGTGTATACAGTTGCGCGTAAAACTCTTCAGGACTCAAATCCGCCTGTTCCAGCGAATAATTGGGCAACTCCTCATTCTTCAACAACCGTTTGTTCGCAATGGGTCGGAACGACTTGAAACCGGGGCCAGCGCTGGCGATGTTGGCAAATAAAAAGGTTCCTTCCCAAAATCTTTTCCTGGCAATAGAATTGTCCGGTTGGGCGTCGACCGCAAATAAAACGCCAGGCCTCGCCGCAGTTTGGCCGACCCATTTTGCGAGTATGAGCACATGTCCGTAGGGGTCGGCATAGATCGTTCCCGGCCATAACACCTCGCGCCTTAAAGACACAGGATAAAAGTCGGTTTCCTGATTGGCAAGCGCTGTGCGGCCATTGCCTGATTGCACCGCATCCATCAAGCTGCGACTCGACGCTTTGAAGGTGGCCAACGGCGCGGTCTTTTGCACGAATTCCGTTCTGATGACCGCAGGACCGCAGGTAGGCGGTTGTGTGGCCGAACCGCGATTACAAAACCGATAGCTGAACGGCAAGCCATTTTTCCAAGCAAAATAGTTTCGCAGGAAATAGGGAAAATCGGCGCAATCAGGGGTCGCGGGAAGGTTTTTGTCTTCATTCAAGCCCAAGGCATTGTGTAAAAAATTGCGTTCCGGATCGCGCAACACCGGTTCCAACGAGGGAAAGCTCACGTCTTCATCAACCGCACCGTCAAAAAGCTGCTCGATCCAGGCGGAATAATAGGCTTCCTGCCTCTCTTCCCACACCGGTTGTCCCCTGGGGTTGTCGCCATGAGCAATTGCCCGGCAGGCGAGCGATTTCCCTTGCGCCTTCGCCTCGATTTGATGCTGGCCGCTCCCAAGCGCTTCTATTGTCGCCGTTGCGCTCCACGGCATGCCTCCGGTGCTTGCGGTTGTTTCCAGCGGTTGCGCTGCACCTTGCGGATCAATCAACAGCAGTTCGGTGAGAGGTTCGGCAGTGGACACCGCCATAATCCGGACAGGCGTTCCGGCTTGAACCACCTGCGGGACAACCCAGATATGCGTGTTGTCTCCCTGCGCACAGCTCACGGCAAAAGCGGCCTGACCAATAAGCCCATTCAGTAAGAAAACCGCGAGATAGAGTGATATTTTCATACAGTGCTCTCCTATGCGAGGTTGAATGCAACGGTGCTTCATCAATGCAATCCAAAAGTTGGGCAAGGCAAATGGGCGTCAGGCACAAGGCAAGAGGAGAGGCGAGCGACCGGGGACAACCCGTTGCCCACCGCATGCCGTTCTCGACGGCCCGGCGCAGCAACAGCGCCTGCGCCACAGAGGGTTGATTGCCTCTTTGCGGCGGTTGTGAAACCCCGAAAAGGCGCAGCGGTTGGGCAGGCCGGCGACGCTCTGGCAAAGATACGGCATCTGCGCGCGGAGTCCCAGAGAAATCGAACGAGATGCCTATCGCCCCTATCGCCCCTTGCACCTGCCGGCGCCGTTCGGCCCACCCTTGCGGCAACCAGGCTTTTTCCGTTACCCGCAAGAAGGTATTGACTATCCCCCTGGTTTTTTATAGGAATTGACCGTGTGATTCCGACCGTGGGACCGTAGGCGGAGAGGGTTGGGCGCTAGGCAGGGATAGAGGCAACGCAGCAACCTTGTCGAGCACGGAAGCGAAGCAAAAGTTCCCTCACTGCAGGCCGCCAACCAAACGATTTCTTCTCGCCTGACAGCCTTCGACTGCGGTTGCGGCATGGCAAAACCATTCAGGGATATCAATCATGTACGACGTCTTCAGCCTGCCGCCGATCCGCTTTCCCGAAGGCTTCCTGTGGGGCAGCGCCACCGCCGGCCATCAGATCGAGGGCGACAACATCCACTCCCAGGCCTGGCACAAGGAGCAGCAACCGGATTTCTACCAGGACGATCCGGGCCGCACCATTCGCGCCCCCTCGGGCAAGGCCTGCGACCACTACCGACTCTATCGACAGGATGTGGAGCTGATCGCCGCCCTCGGCCACCAGGCCTACCGGATGTCCATCGAGTGGAGCCGGATCGAACCGCTGGAAGGGCAGTGGGATTACCAGGCCGTTGCCCATTACCTGGACCTGCTGGAACGTCTCACGCAAAACGGCGTCCAGGTCTTCGTCACCCTGCACCACTTCACCCACCCCCTGTGGTTCGACCAACTGGGGGGATTCGGCAAGGCCGACAACCGCCGCTTCTTCGAGCGCTATCTCCATTTCCTCCTGCCCCAAATCAGCAGCTATGTCAGCGGCTGGAACGTGATCAACGAGTTCAACCAGTGGGGCGGCCTCACCGCAGGGCCGGCAATCGCGTCCCTCAAGTTCAACATGCTCCGCGTCCACGCCCTGGGCTACCACCTGATCAAGCTCCACTCGACCGCCCCGGTGAGCAGCGCCCACGCCTTTATCCACTGGTTTCCGCGCCGCTTCCACGACGACCTGGACCAGCGCATGACCGGGTTTGCCGACTTCACCACCAACGAGTTCTTCTTCCACGCCCTGCGCACCGGGGAGCTGGTCTATCCGGGGGTGGACGCCGAGTATGATCCCGACGTCAAGGGCACGCTCGATTTCTGGTCGGTCAACTATTACACCCGCCACATGATCGACGCCCGCCGGGCGGACCTGGATGGCCCCCGGTTCCGCCACAAGGAGCTGCGGATGATCCCGATGCGGTTCTACCTGGACGAGATGTATCCCGAGGGGCTGATCGCCAATCTGGAGCGGCTGCGCGACTATCCGGTCGCCATCACCGAGAACGGCTGCTGCGCCACTGACGACCGCTTTCGCATCGTCTACCTGGCGCTGCACCTCTCCGCCCTGCAGGAGGCGATTGAGCGCGGCGTGGACGTGCGCAGCTACTTCTACTGGTCGCTGATGGACAACTACGAGTGGACGACCTTTGTGCCTCGTTTCGGCCTGGTGGCGGTGGATTTTGCGACCTTCGAGCGCACGCCGAAACCCAGCGCCTCTTTTTACCAGGAGATCATCCGAGAAAACGGCTTCAGCGGGGACACGGTGCGCCGTTATCTCGACGCCCTGCCCACCCTGCGACAACACACAGGACAACACGTCGGCCCCAGCGCCGTCGCCAACGATTAACCTTTGTTTCATGCCGAGCCTTGAGCCACTATGCCGCCGACATCGAGTAATTTTTTCATAGAATTCCTTCGACTGACCAAACTGTTCTGGCAATCGAACCGCAAGCTGAAGATACGGGGAACCGCTCTGCTTCTGGCGCTGCTCACTGTGATGCAAATGGTTGTGGCGGTGCTGATGACCCAGTGGAGCGCCGGCCTGTTCAACGCCCTGGAGCGGCATTCCATGAAAGGCCTCGCCATCCAGATCGGCCTGCTGTCGCTGCTTTTTGTCGCCGACATGGCCCTGACCGGATCGCACCTGGAGGTCAAACGGAGCATGCAGCTCTATTGGCGCACCTGGTTGACCGACTATGTGTTCACCCGGTGGATGTCCTCCGGCCGCCATTACCTGCTCTCCCATCTGCCGGGCGAACACGACAATCCCGACGGCCGCATTGCCGAGGACTGCCGGGTGGTCACCGAGTCGGCGGTGGTTCTAGCCCATTCGCTGTTCTACAGCCTGCTGCTGCTGGTCAGTTTCACCAAAGTGCTGTGGAGCAAATCAGGCCTGGTGACCCTTGACCTGGGATTTGCCCAGATCCCGATCTACGGCCATCTGATCTGGGTCGCGATCATCTACACCGCCCTGGCCTCCTGGGTGGGCTGGTTGGTGGGCAAGCCGTTGACCGGGGCTACCAACGTCCGCCAGTCGGCAGAGGCCAAATTCCGCGCCGGCCTGCTGGAGGCGCACGAAAACAGCCAGGCCATCGCCCTGATCCATGCCGAAGGATGTGAACGCCAGCAATTCCGTTCCCTGTTTTGCAGAATAAAAAATGTGTGGAACGATCAGACCAAGGCCTGGCGCAACATCGTCATGTTCGGCACAGGTTATTCCACCCTGTCCATGGCCTTTCCGATCCTGGTGGTCGCGCCCCGCTACATCCTGGGCAAGATCACCCTGGGCGATTTGATGCAGTCTGCCCAGGCTTTCCAGCACATGACCGGCGCCCTTTCCTGGCCGGTCAACAACCTGGGCGGAATCGCCGAATGGCGCGCCTCGGTGGAGCGCGTTCTCAGCCTGCTGAAGACGCTGGAAACCCTGGACGAGGAGCTTGCCCAACCCGACCATTGGATTCAGGTGAAATGTTCCGATCGACCGGTGCTGGCTTTCCGCGACCTGAGCATCGCCAAATACGAGGGGCCGGCCTTGGTTAAGGGGCTCAATATGGAGATTGCCCGGGGCGAGCATGTGCTGATCACCGGCAACGCCTTCACCGGGGCCAAGCTGTTCCGCGCCATTGCCGGGATTCGTCCCTGGGGCAGCGGCGTCATTGAGCTGCCCAACAAGGGCCGGCTGTTCTTCATGCCGCCCCGGCCGCATCTGCCCACCGGCTCGCTGCGCAACGCCATCTGCTATCCCTCGTCCCGTCGGGTGTTCACCATGGAAAGAATCCACGACGCACTCCATCTGGCGGGCCTGGAACATCTGGTCGGCCAACTCGACCAGGAAGACAACTGGCTCAACTCCCTGACCCGGGAAGAGCAGCAACGGCTGGGCATGGTGCGGCTGCTGCTCAACCGGCCCCAGTGGATTTTCCTTCAGGAAGCCTTTGACTCGTTGAAACCCGCGGAAGAGGAGCGGATGCTGCAGATGATCTGCGAACAGCTCCCCGACTCGACCCTGGTCACCATTACCCATATGGCCAACAGCGAATCGTTCTATTCACGCCGGTTGGACCTAACAACCCACACTTCAGGAGATCCTCAATGACGACCCCAACAATGCGTGAAAACAGCGGCGTTCTGTACAGCGACAAACTGCGCGGCGTCAATCTCGGCGGCTGGCTGGTGCTGGAAAAATGGATCACGCCCAGCCTGTTTACGGACTTGCAGGCCACCGACGAGACCGCCTACTGCGTCGAACTGGGCGAGGCCGAGGCCACCCGGCGACTGCACCACCACTGGAACACCTTTATCACCCGCGACGACTTTGCCTGGCTGCAACGCGCCGGAATCAACGCGGTGCGCCTGCCCGTCGGCCACTGGCTGTTCGGCAAGGACTATCCCTATCACCCCAGCTACAAGGAGATCCAGCATCCCTTTGTGGTTGGGGGGATCGAAATCGTCGACAAGGTCTTTGAGTGGGCCTCGGAGTTCGGCCTGCGGGTGCTCCTGGACCTCCACGCCGCGCCGGGCTGCCAGAACGGCTTTGACAACGGCGGCATCCTGGGGGTGTGCGAGTGGCACACCAAGGAGGAATATATCGAGCACACCCTGAATGTGCTCGAACGGCTGGCCGAGCGCTACAAGGATCACCCGGCGCTGCACGGCGTCCAGGCACTCAACGAGCCGAGCTGGGACATCCCCACGGACCTGCTCAAGCGCTTCACCCTGGAGGCCTACCACCGCATCCGCCGCCATTGTCCGCCTGAGCGGGCGACAGTGGTGTTCCACGACGGCTTCCGCAGCTTCCGGGAGTATGCGGGGTTCCTTCAGGAGCCGGAGTTCCGCAACGTGGCCATCGACATCCACCGCTATCAATGTTTTGCGCGCGACGACATCGACATGGACATCTTCGGCCATATCCGCAAGAGCGCCGTGGATTTGCGCAATGAAGCGGACGAGATCATCCGCGATTCGGGCTATCAGGTCTATTGCGGCGAATGGAGTTTGGGGCTCGATCTGAAGGTGGTGTCGCTGTGGGCGGAGGGGCCGTTCAACCATGCCCTGGACGCCATGGACGAATACCAGATGTCGGCGGCGTTTCGCGGCTACGCGTCGGCCCAGGTGTTGACCTTTGAGAAATACGCCGGCTGGTTCTTCTGGACCTATCGCACCGAAACCACCCCGGAGTGGAGCTATCGAAACTGCGTGGATCAGGACTTTTTCCCGGATCTGAGCCGCAAGGAACAGATGGCGGGCATCCGCAAGATGCTGGATCGGGCCAAGAAATAAGCGGCGCAAGCGCAGGAGAACCGAGCCGTGATCAAGGTAATGAGCTTTAACATCCGCTATGGCCTGGCCGACGACGGGGAAAACCACTGGAACCATCGCAAAGGGTTGGCCCTGGCGAGAATCCACGCCTTTGCGCCTGACCTGCTCGGTCTCCAGGAATGCCGCGACGACGCCCAGGCCGATTTTGTCCGTCTGGGCCTGCCGGACTATCATTTCTTTGGCGTCCACCGAGGGGGGCCCGGCGACACCGCGCTGGAAATGGCCCCCCTGCTGTTTCGCCGCGCGGCCTTCACCCTGCTTGACTGCGGCTGCTTCTGGCTGAGCGAAACCCCGGAAATCCCCGGCAGCATCAGTTGGGACAGCGCCTATCCGCGCACCGTGAGCTGGGCCCGGCTCGCCTGCCGGACAACGGGCTTGGCGCTGACCTACGTCAACACCCATTTTGATTACCAACCGGCGGCCGTCGACGGCGACGCCGACTGTCTGCGGCAATGGCTCGATCAGTTGGGCGGAGCAACCCCGCTGATCGTCACCGCCGACTTCAACGCTAATAAACAATCCAACGCCTACCGCCTTCTGACCGGCGCCGGCGCCTTGATTGACGCCTTCCGCCAGGTCCACCCGCACGATGCGGATGAATCGACCTTTCACGGTTTTGGCCGACCCGAGGAGCCGACGGACATCGACTGGATCCTGGTTTCGCCGCATTTCCGGGTTCTGGATGCGCAGATTGATTGCTCGCGCAACGGCAACCTCTTCCCCTCAGACCATTACCCAATAACCGCCGTGCTCGACTGGAAGGCGTAAAAAAGCATGCGAAGCGCCCCACGGCCAAGCCGGGGCATTTCAAGGGAATCAATCGCTTGCCGCAACACTGTGCGCTTCAACGAAATCAAGCACCCAAATACTTGTTTTATTGATTAATTCAAAGGTATTCACACTTTGAATTCTCCGGTGTTAATCCACTCGTTTTTCAGCAGCGACCACCAGTCGACAGCCAATCCTTTCAGGACATACTCAAAAGGCAGCCAGCCATAACCGCCGCTCCCCCATCCTGTTCCCCAGGAATTTCTGATCAACAAGGCGCCGGTGGTTTCCTTTGCATTATAAGCGGTGTTTTTAATCTTGATGCTGTCGTCGAAACCAACCGCGACAACGGCATGACCGCCGACAATTTTCTCGCCAGAGGTCGGAAATGGAATTTTCCCTGCGTTTGCCGACGCCTGAGTATACGAACTGTAGACGGTAAACCCAAACATGGAGGGAAGTCCTGCGGAAAGGTAGGTTTTGATCTGATTGAGCAACGCGTCCCTGGCAACCCCAGGCGGGTCAAGCCGATAATAGCTGATGGCCTGATAATTTTGGGCAAAGGCATAACAGAAAGCTGAGGGTTCCTTGTCAAAATCAGCGACCACATATTGCCAATATTCTTCGGGCGGCACGCCAAAGAGCGCCAAGGCGCCCATGGTTGAACGCAGAAAAGCGCCGGTGTCCCCGGTGGCTTTCATCATGTTGCGCGTGGTTTTATACAAAAAGAGCCGGGAGGCATCGATATGTTTGCCAAAGGCTCTTCTTTCAAAGTACTCGACTATCCCAACGCCGGCGTTGGCCGTGCATGAGCCAAGCGAACCCTGGTTCTCAATCGGAGAACACCAGGGCCTTAAATCAACCGTCGCCGGCAGGGTTGCGCCGGTCGACTTCGTCACTCCAGTTTTGGCAAGCATAGCCTTGACGGAATCTTTTTGCCCCAAGGCCTTGCGGCTTGACGCCACTTCATCGTGTTTCACGGTGTAATCCCTGAAATCAGGATAATCCGGCAACCATCCCATGTGCATCTGTCCACTTGTGTGTTCCATAGCGTCTCACCTCGATTTGGCTCAGGTTATCTGATTGCCTCTTGGAAAATAAAAGCATTTTCCAGTGCAGAACCATCCTATCAGGATGTATTAACCCTGATTATTGACGCCAACACAATAAGTTAAAAACGAATATATTTTATATAGGCAAGATATCAACTCCATGGATGTATTGATCCGGGAACAAGGCAAGTCAGCGGCACTGCAATAACGACGAGGAAACCTTGCAATCATCCGGTATGCGCACGTTGCCGCATCAGTCTCCGTGCTGACCGACAATGGCACGCTGTGCATCCCGAGGGCCTGGTCGACGACTGTTCTTTTTTGTCATACATACGTCCAAAATGTCGCTCATTGTTGGACAAAATTGCTCAGCGAAAAACGCCACCCAGCTATCGGCAAAGATCAACAACCACATAACACTTTGTTTTTTAATGTTATTTACATTTCAATACTTCATTGGCCCTCCGCTTGCTAAATATCGGATAAAGAATCTCCAGGCGCGACGCCGCAGACTCGGGGGCATGCCCCGCCATCAACGGCAATCCATTTCCTGGAGCGTCGTATCTGCTGTTACGAGCGTTTGAGTCGCGCACCGAGTGCGCATTTTTTTCACCGCACGTTATTCTACTTTTGAATAGCGAGTCAAAGGAGAAACGGTTATGAAAAAGGCGTGTATGATTCCACCGGACTGCTGCGTGATCATCGAAATGGAGCAAGGCGCTTCCCTGGGATACCGAAAAGCGGTTCTTCTGAACGAAATTGAAGCGTTAGGCTCGCTGACCAAGGCGGCCAAGGTGTCGAAAATCGACCGCCAACATGCCCGCGACCTGATCCTGGAGATGAACAGCGTCTTCTCGCAGCCCCTGGTTGATTTCCAGGGCAATCCCCAAAACGCCGACCAGGTGGAGTTAACAGAAAAAGGGGCGCGCACGGTCAAATCGTATTGGCAACGATTTGAACCGGTCTGGCTCTCAATTATCGAGGAACGGGCGCGGCACTACTGACACTATTGAGGATGGGAACAAGGCGGGGAAAACATCTGATTATTGAGAGACATCGCCCCCTTCGTTATTCGTTTAACAAACAACGAAGGGCGGCGACAGCACGGGGATGAACAGTGTCGGCGTTCGTTGCTCTCCTGGCCGGTTCACAGAGGCAGGGGCGCAGCAAACACCGGAGACGCTCAAGCGTCGATCATTACGCTGGTGGCCTTAATGACAACCCCGACGTCTTTGCCGACGGCCAAAGCCAAGCGTTCCACCGAACTGGTGGTGATGGCGGCAACAACATTGACCCCCGGAGCGACTTCGAGGGTGACCTCAGCCATGACCATGCCTTTTTTGATGTCAACGACTTTGCCTTTCAATTGGTTTCTTGCGCTTAATGCCATGGTGAACCTCCAAAATAAGATTGCAGTAATGGGACAGCAAACAGATGCATGCCGCCCCCGTGTGTCTCTATAATCGCTCCAGACAGGCGGCATGTCAAGCCAACTGGCTATTTTAATTACTAATAACGGGGACCACCATGCAGCCTGACAAATAGCTAGCGGAAACCTGCCAGTTCATTATTTGCTGGTTTCATTGCATTTTATCGAGGCATTTACAGAGAAAAAATCTCCCCGTCATTTAATCTATTTTTTGGAAAAATATTTTGCAATTCGTTGTTCTGATTTTGCATATCGAAGCAACAGGAGCGCACCGCAATCCTCATCGAAACCATGCAAATGAACAGATAAAATCTTCAACATGAGAATAAAACCATGAATATAGCATACACCCCCATCGGATTTTTCAAGACGCCGTTCACTGAAATCAAAGGAATGCCCATTCAGCCCATCGGTGGTCACGGCGTGGAAGGAACCATTGACGTTTTGCCTGAATACAGCGAGGGACTGAAGGATCTGGAAGGGTTCTCCCACGTGTACGTGCTCTATCATCTGCACGAAATCGTTGGGTTTGACCTCATGGTCAAACCCTTTCTCGACACCGACCGCCACGGCATCTTTGCCACCCGCTCGCCCAAACGCCCCAACCCGATCGGGCTTTCGGTCATGCGGCTCAAGGGCGTGTCCGGCAACACGGTGCAGCTTGAATGCATTGACGTGCTGAACAACACCCCGGTGATCGACATCAAACCCTATGTGGCTGACTTTGATCGCTGCAACGCCGACCGGTTCGGCTGGTTCGAGGGAAAATCGGCCAATGCCGTGCATCATCGCAGCGACGAGCGATTTGCCGCCTAGATTTGCCGCCTAACCGATGCTCGAACGCTTCCCTTTCCCTGGCGACAAGGAGACCCTGAAATGATTGCTGCTGTTTTGCTGTGCCTGATGGCCTGCTACCTGATCGAGGTTGTCTGCGGCTCTTCGCTTGCAACCTTTAACGCGGAGATTGGCTACGAAGCAGATTTCGGCGAAGCGACCCGACTGACCAACAAACAATTTTTTCTGCAATTCCTGCCGATTATTTTTTGCAGCGCCGGATTGCTGACCCTGCTGGCGCGGCTCTAGCCAAGCGCTATCGCGCGCCTGCACGGACTGAACCTGACTGCACATTTTCTGAAGGAGGATTGAACAATGGCAACCCTGTTACTGACCCACGGCGCCTTCCAGGGCGGATGGGTCTGGCAAAAGACGGCACCCCTGCTGCGCGCCCGAGGACATGTGGTGCACGCCCCCACCCTTCCCGGCTGCGGCTATCTAGCCCGAACCGTTCGCCCGGAAGACGACCTGAACGGCTCCATCCAGGACATGATCAACTATCTGGACATGGAGGATCTCAAGGATGTGGTGATTGTTGGCCACAGTTTCTCCGGCCTGATCTGCGGCGCCCTGATGATGCAATGCCCCACGCGCATCCGTCAGGCCATCTTTGTCGATGCGGCCATCCCCCAGTCCAACCGTAGTTTTGTTGAAATAGCCGGCGAGCAGTTCCGCCAGATGTTGCAGATGCATCGCCTGGAAAACGATCTGGTCCGCCCCTGGCCGGCCAAGGTGTTTGGCGTGGCCGAACCGGAGGTCGCCTGGTTTGAAGCGCGTCTCCGCCCTTTTCCTTACCGGGCCTTTCACACCCCTTTCCCCGGCGTGTTTGATCCGGCCAAGACGCCCACCAGCCACATCGCCTGCCTTCAGACCATGAGCCCTTTTATCCGCGAAATGGCGGAAAAAGCCCGGACCTTCTCTTGGCCGACCTACGAACTCGATTCCGGTCACTGTCCGATGATCACCTGCCCGGAACAACTGGTCGAGATCATGGACGCCATCCTGCAATCAGGCGGAAAAAGCGCGTAATGCAGCATCCTGCGGCAAGCGGCCTCGGCCTGGAGGCGGTGCTGATCAAACGGCTGGCCCAGTACACGCTGGAGGTGAGCCTCCGCTGCGCCCCCGGCGCCACGGTAATTCTGACCGGCCCATCCGGGTCGGGCAAAACCACGGCCCTGCGCTGTCTCGCCGGATTGGAACGGATTGACGGCGGACGCATCCGCTTCAAAGGCGGATGCTGGGACGATGCCGCCACCGGCCGGCACACACATCCCCGCCATCGCGGCATCGGTTTTCTCTCCCAGGAATATGCACTTTTCCCGCACATGACCCTGCGACAAAACATCCGCTTTGCACTGCATGGGCCGGGTGATCCGGTGGAACTCCTGGAGACCGTGGGCATTGGCCATCTCGCTCACCAACGGCCGCATCAGATTTCCGGCGGCGAACGGCAGCGGGCGGCGCTCTGCCAGACCCTGGCCAGCCGACCCAGGCTGCTGCTGCTGGACGAACCCTTTTCCGCCCTGGACATCGAAAACCGCCGCCGCCTTCGCGAGATCCTGCGTCACGCCCAGGCAGAGTCGCAGCTTGCCATTGTGCAGGTGACCCACGATCTGGCCGAGGCCCTGAGCGTGCCGGCGCAGATCGTTGCCCTGCGTCAGGGCCGGGAAGACGCCGGCTGGCTGGAGCGGCAAAAGGCGCTGCTCATGGACGACCTGCACCAGCTGCAAGAGACTCGGCAAGAAACTCAAGCAGCGGAACCAATTTCCGCCTAACCAACTGTTGCGACATGACAACTTTTCAACATCACCATGGAGGACGTATGCGTTTTTTTCGATGTGTTGCGGTGTTCATCCTGCTCATCTGCGGCCAGGCAACCACCGTCCTGGCAGAAGACGGGCTGATCATCGCGGCGGGCGCCGGGTACAAACGGCTGGTTGAGCAGGCCTGCGCCGCCTTCACCACCCAATCCGGCATTCAGGTGCAGCAGGTGTTCGGCAACATGGGCCAGATCGTTCCCCAGGTGAAGGAGAGCGGCAATTTCGACTTTATCCTGGGCGACAAGAGCCACCTGGAAACCACGGACCTGGCTTTTTCCGGAGAACTGGTGATTGGCAGGGGCAAGCTGGTCGCGGTGACGGCCAAGGAAAGCAAGCTCGCCAGCCTCGACCAATTGACCGACCCGGCGGTGACCCGCATTGCCGTGGCTGATTCCAAAAAGGCGATCTATGGCCACGCCGCCGCCGAATTCCTCACCCGCAAGGGCATCTTGGATCAGGTGCAGCCCAAACTGCTGGTGGTCGGAACCGTGCCGCAGGTGACCGCCTATGTGGTCAGCGGCGAAGTGGACGTCGGATTCGTCAATCTGACCGAGGCCATGGCTGTGGCATCCAAGGTTGGGCGAGTGCTTCCGGTGGACGAAACCCTGTATTCGCCGGTTCTGATCGTCGCCAAACGGATGCAACAGAGCCCGCACGCCAAGGCGGCCGACGCTTTCGTCGCTTTCCTGCAGACAGCGGAAGCTCAGGCCCTGATCAAACAGCATGGCTTGTAATGATCGATTGTTCCTGGTTTCTGGCCGTTTTCCGGGAACCAATCACCCGCGACTGCATCGCCCTCAGCCTGAAAGTCGCCGCCATCGCCATGCCTCTCTTGGCGGTGTGCGGCGTTGGCCTGGGGGTTGTGCTGGGGCGCGGCGCAGGCCGCTTGCTCTCGCTGCTTGATTTCGTTGTTACCCTGCCGCTGATTTTTCCGCCGATCGCCACCGGCTTTCTCCTCTTGATGCTGCTGGGACGGCGCAGCTGCATCGGTTCCTGGCTCAAAACCGCCCTTGGCGTTGAGTTGATCTTCAGCTTTTGGGGCGTGGTCCTGGCCGCCTTCATTGCCGGCCTGCCTCTGATCGTCAAGCAGGTGCAGGCAGCGGTCCGCAACGAAACCAACCGCCTGATCGAGACCGCCTCGGTGCTGGGCAAATCGCGAACCACCATCTTTTTTCGGGTTGTTCTCCCCTCGCTGCGCACCAGCATTGCCATCGGCCTGTTCCTGGCTTTTGCCCGCTCTCTGGGCGAGGTCGGCGTCACCCTGATGCTGGGCGGCAACATTACCGGCAGAACCAACACCATCTCCCTGGAAGTCTACAACGCCGTGTTCACCGGCGAATACGAACGGGCCTTGACCCTTGTTTCCTTGCTTGGCGCAATTTCCCTGCTGCTTATCGTCCTCACTCGACGCCTGGGCAGGGAATAGCCCAGGTTGCAAGCGGCCTGCAACAGGGCACCCTCCTCGCCCGTCGCGCTGCAGGGTTTGCGCTTTTGCGCATTGATATTGTCCTCCTCGCCGCCGCGGCGCGGCATTGAGCCGTAACCTCCTCGCAGCCTCTCCACTTTTCCCTACAAATCAATCTGTTGCCGACGGGCTATCAACACGGGACCTGCTCTTTTCGCTTGCCGCCATCGCTATACTTTTGTAAAAATATCGAAAGCAAAAAATCGCCGCCAGGTGCCTACGCAGTTCCACAATCAATTGAAACAACAAGGAGAAAAATCTATGCGCTTTTCTATTGGATGCGCGGCCGCGCTTGCGCTGTGCGCCACGTTCAGCGGCTGGGCTGAAATCGCCCGCGCCGACAACGACAAGGGACCGGAACAGGTGGTGATTCAAGCCGCACTGGATGCGGAAAAAGTGGCCAAGCCGGCCTATCTGCCGCATCAGGCCCATCAGTGGCTGGAATGCGACGGCTGCCATCACGGCAAGGGGCCGGGCGGCAAAATGGCGGACTATGTGCCCGGACAAAAAATCGAAAAATGCGAGACATGCCACAACAGCAAGGCCGGCATGCCGCAGATGATCGCCACCCTCAAGCGGGCCAGTCATCTGCTCTGCATGGAATGTCACCTCCAGCAGGACAAGGATCTCGCCCGCTGCGGGGTCTGTCACGCCAAAAAATGAGTGCTTCTCACCAATCCATGATTTCAACCCAAGGACACACCATGCATTCTGAAAACAACGACACCAACAAGGGATTGTCCCGCCGGCAGTGGATGCTCGGCACAGGGGCGCTGGCCACAACCGCCGCCCTGACGCATCTGGGCGGGCTGCTTCGTCCGGCCCAGGCCACAGGCGGAACCACCGAGAAATGGCCCTGGCCCTACGAGAAACTCGACCCCACCGTCACCGCCGAACTTGCCTACAAAGAGTGGTACCGCGTTTTCTGCGGCTGCGCGGTGATCAGCAGCGTGTTCACCCAACTCAGGGAAAAAGTGGGCGAGCCCTACACCTCCTTCCCCATCGACGCCTTTGTTTTCTTGGAAGGCGGCATTGCCAGCTGGGGCACGATCTGCGGTTCCAACGCCGGGGCAAACATCGTTGCCAACCTGATCATCGGTCCCCGAATCGCCGGCGCCGACGCGGGCCACCAGATCGGCGCCGACGTGATGCAGTGGTATTGCGAGTCTGCCCTGCCGGTGTTCAAACCCAAAGAACCGAAGATCCACGCCGTCATCCCGCAAACCATCAGCGAATCGCCCCTCTGTCACGTCTCGGTGGGCAAATGGATGGCGGTTGCCGACAAACCCGTGGGCAGCCCCGAGCGCAAAGACCGGTGCGCCCGGGTGACTGCCAGCGTCGCCTATCATCTGGTCGAGCTGCTCAACGCCTGGAAGGACGGCAAATACGAGGAACAGGGCGATTGGACGCCGATTTCCGATCACGGCATCAACGCCCAGCCCAACTGCATGGAATGCCACAGTGGCGGCGTGCCGCAGGCGCCCATGGCCAAAAGCTGATTTTCTTTTTCCAAACAAACGAACCTGATTTGTCAGAATCACACACTCACGTCTCCTCCCCGCCCCCGGCCGAGGAGACGTGCAATTGGAGATACGCATGTCCACAATTGACTATTCGGAGATACAGGAAGTTTTCATGCGCGAGCTGCGCCTTATGCATGCCCCTGTTGCCATTAAGTATTTCTTTGACCCGACAGAGCTTGCCGCTTTCCAGGCAAACTCGCCGCATTACACGCCGGCCAAAGCGCTCACCTTCTGCCAGGCCGAGATTGGAGCACGCATGGAAGGCCTTACGGTGCTTGTGGAGCAGGAAAAATTGGGATGCGCCAACGCTCGCTATGTTTTTGGCTGGAAGGAACTTGATGCAAGCGAGGTGAAAAGCCACCTCAAGTACTGCACGGACCTTGATCAGGCGCAACGTGTGGTGGAAGGCAAGCCTCGGTTAACCAAGAACAAACTGCTGGCCGTCTCTGTCGGCCCCTTGGCCCACACTGTAGGCCCGCCTGACGTGGTCCACTTTTATTGCGACAATATGCAGGCCTACCATATTTTGGGGGATTGGATGGCGACCCAGGACGTCCATCCTTTTCGCCCTTCCTTGAGCGTAAACTCTGCGGCGTGCGGCGGCAATGTCTTTGCTTTTAACGAGAAACAGGCTAATTTGTTTCTTGCGTGCAGCGGCAGCTACAACTCGGGCAAAACCGAACGTGGAGAAATCAATGTCGCCATCCCTGGCGAACACATGCTGGCCGTTACAGAACGGATGAGGTCCCGGCTCCAGGAAAAAGGCGGCATTTCCATAACCCGTCTTGGCAATCCATTCCCGGGAGCCGACATCTGTAAAAATTGTCCCCTTATAGTCTTTAAAAAAAGCGACCAGGGCACACCCCCTGCGATGTAGGGCCGTTAGCCGTTATATTTTGACGTGACGGCGGCATGAAAAAAACTGGTGCGGACACGTACATTCTCAATGCACGATGGGGCAATTCATTCCATTTCTATTTCAACCGTGAAGCGCGCCGTTTCGTCATCTCGACGAGCACAGCGAGGAGAAATCTCGCGAAGGAAAACCTCGTTAAGGCGCGAGATTTCTCACTTCGCTCGAAACGACAACCTTCGTCGGCGATGTTGTACGCTGTGCACCATGCTTCGCTTGCTTTGAAAATGGAATAAGAATGGAAAAATCCTCACCTCAAACACATGCGGGTTTCGATCAAGGAAACAACGGAAGCGCTCAGAATGCCGACCCCTGCCTGGACACCATGCAACTCGCGCAACTGGAAGCCTCGTTTCGCCAGTGGATCGACGAGACTCCCCGACGCGACGTCCGGCTGGCCCGCCGCCGCATCCTGATTGTGTTTTTGCTGATTCGCTACACCGGGGCCAAGCTCAACGAAGTCCTGGCCATGGACCCCTTTGCGGACATTGACGGCCAGGCGGTGTGCATCCGCGACCTGGACGCCCCGGATCGCTGCCAGCGCACCATTGCCATTGGCGAACACCTGAGCGAAGAGATCCGCCAAGCCCTGGCCGATCCCGATTTCCGCGACTCGCTGGGTAATCTTTTTTCGGTTGACCCGGCCTTTGTCCGCAGGAAATTTTACGAACGCGCCGAGGCCTGCGGCTTTGCCAAGCGTTTGGGCGGCCCGGAAATGATCCGCAGGGCGCGGGCGGTGGAACTGGTGCGCGGCAACATGCCCCTGCCGGCGGTGCAAAAACTGCTCGGCCAATCCACGCCCAGCCTGACGGTCGCCCATGTTTCCTTTTCCGACGAGGAACTGCAGCGTGCGACCCAGCTGTTCATGGATCGGGAAGCGACCCGCAAAACTAGCGCCCGGAACACCTTTTTCGGCAAGATCGTGGAGATTCAACACGGCGACATCCAAGCCCGAATCACCCTGCTTACCCTGGGCGGCCACCGGATTTCCTCGATCATTACCAACGAAAGCCTGGAACGGCTGGGACTGCGGCCCGGCCGGCTGGTCACCGCCGAAGTCAAGGCCCCGTGGATCACCCTGCATCAGGGAACAGCCCCCCTGGCCTGCAGCGCCGACAATCGGTTCCTGGGAGAGATCGTCCGCATCAACGCAGGCGGAGTGAGCACTGAATTTGTCGCGCGGATTGACGACTCCACAGAATTGTGCGCCCTGGCTTCAACCAGCGGCGTCGCAGCCCTTGCACTCCAGGCCGGAGAAGCGGTCTGGGTGACGTTCAACTGTTTTGCGGTTGTCCTGCATGCAGACGACTGAGCAACAAACCTTTCGTGTGGCCGCAGCCGGCGGGCATCGCTTGCAGACGGCGGCTTTTTATCGTCTCACCATGAAGAACAGGAGGAGTGTATGAACAAAGGACTGATTTTCAGCGCTATTTTGGCGTGCAGCTGCGCCGTCGGCCTTGGCGGCACGGCAAACGCCGCCGACAAGGGGCCGGCGGAGATGACTCTGCAGGCCACGGTCGACCCGGCCGCCACGCCCAAACCGGCGCAGTTCCCGCACGGGGCGCACCAGGGTCGTTTGGAGTGCGGCGCCTGCCATCACAGCAAGGGCGAGGACGGCAAGCGCGTCGCCTATGTGGAAGGGCAAAAAATAGAAAAATGCGAGACCTGCCACAACAGCAAGGCCGGCATGCCGGAGAAGATCAACACCTTCAAGAACGCGGCCCATGCCCTGTGTAAAGATTGTCACGCCAAGGCCAAGGACAAGCCGGAACTGGTCAAGTGCACAACCTGTCACAAGAAATGATCGACCACGTCGTGTTGTGAAGATCAGCGGGCCGTCGCGTATAGGCGGCCCGCCGATTTTGTTTGAACCGGATCGATTGCCGCCTACAGCAATCGCCGGAAGGCCGAGGCCTTGATCACCGCCACCACCTCTTTTCCCTCCGCCAGCTCCAACTCCCGCAAGGATTCAGGCACGATCTGGACAATCAGTTGCTGCGCTCCGCAATGCAGCTCCACCCGCACCCGGTTGCCCACGGTGAAGATTTTACCCACCGTGCAGGGCAGCATATTTCTGGCGCTGGTGGCCTCGGGATGCCGTTTGAACAACAAAATTTCCCTGGAATCCAGCTCAACGACGTTCTCGTCGCTGTCGCTTTCATCGGTCAGCACCAGCCGCACATCGCCCCACGGGTAGACCCAAAGATCGCCATGGGGTTGCGGCCGCCCCAGACGCAGGAGATTCACGTAACCCTGCCGGGGCGCGGCCCAGGCGGATTGGGCCAAGTCTTCGGTGGCCATTTCCCGCTCCACCCTGCCCTCGCCCACCACCAGCACCTGCTCGGTCATCAGCCGCATCTCCAACAGCGAATGGCTGATAAACAGCAGCGGAATCTCAAAGCGGGCAAACACCTTGTTGAGATAGGGAATGATTTGGAACTTCAGTTCCTCGTCCAGACCGGTGAGCGGTTCGTCCATCAGGATCAGACGCGGGCAGGTCAGCACTGTGCGGGCCAGGGCGATTCGCTGGCGCTCGCCGCCGGAGAGCAGATTGACGCCCCGGTCGAGGAGATGCGCAAGGTTGAGCACCTCGATGATCGCCTCGGGATCGATGTGGCGATCCGCTTCCGGGGTGCGCCGCCAGCCGTACAGCAGGTTGCGGCGCACGCTCAGATGGGGAAAGAGATGCGCATGCTGGAACACCACCCCAACCCGCCGTTTTTCCGGCGGCAAATTGACCCCGGCGGCGGCGTCAAAAAGCACGGTTCCGTCCAGCCGGATGCAGCCGCTGTCCGGCTGGAGCAAACCGGCGATCAAGTGCATCAGGGTTGACTTGCCGCTGCCCGAGGGACCGAACAGACCGATGCGGCGGCCGGTGAGGCTGAACTCGGCGTTGAACTCAAAGGTTCCCTGTTGTTTGCGCACTGAAACGTCGAGCTGCATGCTTACTTCCGCTCCAGGCTTTTGCTGGCCGCGCCGCTGGCGAGCAGCACGACAAAGGAGAGCAGAATCGACACCAGGCAGAGTGAGAGGGCCATGCGGTCGCCGCCGGGCGAACTGGTGTATTCGTAGATGGCTAGGGGAATGGTCTGGGTGACGCCGGGGATGTTGCCGGCGAGGATGATGGTGGCCCCGAACTCGCCCAGGCTGCGGGCAAACATCAGGGTCATGCCGGCAAACACCGCCCGGCCCGACAACGGCAGGGTGATGGTGAAAAAGGCGTCCCAACCGCCAGCCCCCAGGGTTCGGGCCGCCTGCCGATACGAGGAGTCGACCGATTCCATGCCCAGGCGAATCGAGCGCACCAGCAGGGGAAAACCAACCACCGCCGAGGCGATGATCGCCCCGGTGAGGGTAAAGATGATCTGAATGTCCAAACGAACCAACCAGGCGCCGATCCAGCCCCGGCGGCCGAAGAGCACCAGCAGCAGATAGCCTATCACCACCGGCGGCAGGACCAGGGGCAGGTTGACCAACCCCTCAATAATGGCCTTGCCGGGAATGCGGGTGTGCACCAGCAGATAGGCGACGCCAACGCCCAGGGGGGTTGCCAGCAGGGTGGCGGTGCAGGCCACCTGGAAGGAAAGCAGGATCGCGTCAAGATCCGAGGGTTGCAAAAAGGACATGGCGTCGCCTTGAAAAACGGTGACCGCGAATTACTTCGCGGCGCTGAAACCGTATTTGAGGAACACTTTCAGCCCTTCCGGCCCGGTGAGGAAGGCGTAAAAGGCCTTGGCCTCTGCGTTCTTGGCGCCGTCAACGGTCAGGGCAATCGGATACGTGACCTGCGCGTACAGATCCTGCGGCGTCTCAAAGAGAATCACCGCCTGGGTCGCCATTAGGGCGTCGGTTTTGTAGACAAAGGCCCCGTCGGTCTCGCCGCGGTCGGCATAGGTCAGCGCCTGACGCACATCCTTGGCCATCACCAGTTTCTGCCCTTCTTCCAGCTGCTTGTAAATGCCGGCCTTTTCCATGGCCTGAGCAGCGTACTCGCCGGCGGGCACGCTCTTGGGGCTGCCGATGGCAATCTGCTTGAGCCCGACGAGATCGGCCATTTTGGTGACCGCCGGATTCTTCATACCGACAAAAACCAGGGTGTTGGCGGCAAGAATCTTTTCGCTGGCCGGATCAATTCGTTTCTCGTCGCGGAGATAATCCATCCACTTCTGATTGGCGGAGATGAACAGATCAGCGGGCGCGCCTTCAACAATCTGCTTGGCCAGGGTTCCCGAAGGTCCGTAATTGGGGGTGACGGCGGCGTGTTTGCCCGAGGCCGCGAACTGGGCGGACAACTCCTTCATGGCGTCGGTCATACTGGCCGGGACCGAAATCCGGATCTCCTCAGCGGCCTGGAGGGAGGCGCTTGCCCACAGCAGGCTGGCGGCAAGCAGAACAAAGATGGTTTGCAGTTTTCTCATGATAATGCTCCTTTGGGTTAGAAAAGACACTCCGGCCAAGGCCAGGAATGCAGGTGTTCGTTGTTTCGGAAGCGCTTGATTCTTAAGAAGATGCGAAGAGCTTCCGGCGAGAAGAAATCTCCCTTGGTTCGAAATGGCTGAGCGTAGGTTGCGGGTGAGGAACGAACCCCAGCAATATCAACATGTTTCCCCGTTGCCCCCATTGTCGTTTTCGCTGGCGCCCACGCGTGCCGGCATTGCATCCTTTCGGTTTCATGACGCAAGGTTGCAATCCCACCCCTGTCTCCCTGCGGGAGGGGCATTCTTTTCTTTGCTTGCCCAAAGAAAAGAAACAAAAGAAAGGGCAGCCCTGCCGCTGAGACTACCCCATTCGCCAAGGTGCGGAACCGACGGGGCGATCGTCCGTGGCCACCAGGAGTGCGTTGGGGTGAGGGACGAACCCCAACAATATCAATTGACCGTTTATGCGGGATGGCCGCAACCACCTGCCCACCAGGAAATAAACGCCGTCTGCCAATAATCAGGCAATCGCCAACAGGACGTCGGAGGCCTTGATCACGGCGGCAATCCGCATTCCCTCTTTCAGGCCCATCTGCCGGACGCTTTCCGAGGTCAGGATCGAGGTCACGGTGTTGCCGCCGGCCAGATCAATGGTCACCTCGTCGTTAACCACCCCGGAGACGATGCGGCTGATCGCGCCCTCAAGGATGTTGCGGGCCGAGATCTTCTGTCGTTCGACCTCAAGCCCCAGCATCACCGAAGGGGCCTTGACAATGGCCAGCACCTCGGAACCGGGTTCCAGGCCAAGACGCTGCACTGAATTGTCGGTGATCACCGAAACAATGGTGTCCTGCCCCTTGAGGGCCACAGTGACCACGCTGTTCACCGCGCCTTTTTCGATATGAGCGACATTGCCCAGCCAGACGTTGCGGGCGCTGATTTTCATTTCCATTCTCCGTAATGTTTTCAAGGTGTGCACAGCCTCTTCCGGCGAAAAATAGAAGAAGTTGAGAAAGCTGGCAAACTCTCGCTGCAGCAGACGGGCCCGCTTGATGAACTCGTGGCCGGCCTCAGTAAGCACAGTGCCGCCGCCGCCGCTGCCCCCGACCTGCCGCCTGATCAGCGGATCGGGCGAGAGGTTGTTGATGTTCTCAATCCGCTCCCAGGCCGCCTTGTAGCTCATGCCGACGCTTTTGGCGGCCTGGTTGATCGAACCGCAGGCGTGGATCTCCTCAAGCAGCGACACCACCGGATTCCTGGCCTCCGAAGAGCCAATCATGTGCTGGAGAAAAACAGAATCCGATGCGACCGAGGTGGTTTGCGTGTGCTTGCTGACCATGGCGTGTGCTCCTTTTTTTCGTTATCCTGAAACTGAATAACGAAATACGAAAATAATCCCTGTTTGTAAAGCACCAATCATGCCAACGAGGGACAATCGCACCATTGGTGCGTCTCAACCGGCCTGGAAGATAAGGCGGGCCAGATACGCGCGGCGCGTTGTCGACAAAAATGAATATGCGCCGCGACATTTGTAGCATTGTTGACAATTACGGCGACGACAGGCCACTCTTTCGGCAGCATCCTAAGCAAAGGTCTGCGCAGGCAACCAACAACTTATCAATATCACACAATAAATCCACAATATTGAGCAATGGCGCCGAGATTGCTTGAAGTTCGCTATTCCAAAAGGTATATAACGGAAAAATTTTGGAGCCAAGGTTAGGGCAACGTCTGGCTCCGCTTGCTTCAGCACCACCCAAAGGAGAAACCCCATGCACACTGCACACGACGACCAACGCGTCCCAACCGGCAACAGCGCGCCGCTTCGCGTTGTTGGCCGGGTCACGGCCCCCCTCAGCCTGTCCATTGAAACCCTTCGCGCCATGGACTGTCTGGAAATCGACAACCTGCCGATGATCTGCGGCAGCGGCGAGCCCAAGGGCCGCATCGGCAACTGCCGGGGCGTGCTGCTGGCCGACGTGATCAATCGGGCCGAGGTGTTGGCGCCGGAACACAACGACACCAAAAAGATGTTTGTCGTGGCCGCCTCGGACGACGGCTACAAAGCTGTTTTTTCCTGGCAGGAGATCTTCAATTCCCCCAACGGCGACAGCATTCTGGTGGTGCTCGAAAAAAACGGCCAGCCGTTGTACGACGGCTGCGGCGAGGTGGACCTGCTCTCCGGACGCGACCATCTGACCGGTCCCCGGTATGTCCGCCAGCTTAAAACCGTTGAAATTGTTATCTTCGCGTGATTTTTTCGTCCACCGTTATTCTAAAAAAACATAGCGGATAGATGCGCCACCATTTTACCCGGCAAAACAACCAACAGGGGCAAACGACGCCACCCCTGTTGCAACCAACGATCCGGCCGTTTTACGCCCGCCGTTATTCCGTATATTCATAACGAAAAAGGAGAGAGCAGCATGCCCCACAAGAGAATCAACGCCCCACTCGTCACCGGATTGATGCTGGCTGTTTTGGCCGCGCCGCTCTCCGCGCAAGCGGCTGAAGAGCGTGCGGAGGAGCCAACCGACGCATTGACCAACGCATTGACCGACGCCGGGGCTGGCCCATTGTCCGGCGTCTTTACCCTGGGCGAAATCGAGGTCAGCGGCAATGCCGAGGACAACAAAAACACCACGGTTGAAAAAATCACGGCCGAGGAATTGCGCGATTTTGACCGCAACACCGTGGGTGACGCCGTCAGCCTGTTGCCGGGCGTTTCCTCCACGGTCACCGGGGCGCGGAACGAGCAAACCCTGTCGGTTCGCGGTTTCGACATCAAGCATGTGCCGCTCTTTCTCGACGGCATTCCGATCTATGTGCCCTATGACGGCTACCCCGACCTGGGCCGATTCACCACCTTCGACCTCTCCGAGATTGTGGTCTCCAAGGGATTCACCTCCGTCCTGTACGGTCCCAACACCATGGGCGGCGCCATCAACCTGGTCTCACGCCGGCCGGAAAAACTCCTAGAGGGCAATGCCGGCATAGGCGTCAGTTCCGGCGACGCCTTCACCACCTACGCCAACGCCGGCACGAACAGGGGCTCCTGGTATCTGCAGACCGGCGGCTCCTATGTGAACAGCGACTATTTCCCGCTGGCCGATGATTTCACCGCCGTCAAAACCGAAGACGGCGACCATCGCAACAACTCCTATCATCGGGATGAAAAGGCGAACGTCAAACTGGGCTTTACCCCCAACAGCGACGACGAATACGCCTTCAGCTACACCTACCAGCACGGCGACAAGGGCGTTCCGCCCTACACCGGGACCGATTCAAGCGTAACCCCGCGCTACTGGCAGTGGCCCTATTGGGACAAACAAAGCTACTACTTCACCTCAAAGACCGATTTTGACGGCAACGCCTATGTGAAAACTAGGGCCTATCACGACATCTTCAAAAACTCCCTGTGGAGTTACGACGACGACACCTATACCACCATCACCAAGAAATACGCCTTCAGAAGCTGGTACGACGACTACACCAACGGCGCTTCGCTGGAACTGGGCACGCCGCTGATTCCCGACAACCTGGTCAAATTGGCGCTGCATTATAAAGTCGACGTGCACCGGGAACACAACGAAGGCGACCCCATTCAGGAATTCCGCGACCAGATGCTTTCCGCCGGCCTGGAAGACACCGTCACCTTTTCCAAATCCTTCTACGCCATCGCCGGCGTCAGCTACGACACCATCGAGACGCTGGACGCGCAGAATCTCACCGCCTCCGGAACCCTCGAAGATTTCCCGATGGAAAGCACCTCCGGGGTCAACCCGCAAATCGGCTTCTTTTACCTGCCCACCGAGAAAAGCACGATCAACGCCTCGGTTTCGCAAAAAACACGCCTGCCGACAATCAAGGACCGCTATTCCTACAAACTCGGAACCGCGCTCCCCAATCCTGATCTGGACCCTGAGCAGTCGATCAACTACGAAGTCGGGTACGAAAATCGGCATCTGAAAAATTTTCGCTGGAAAGGCACGCTCTTCTTCAACGACGTCAGCGATTACATCCAGCAGGTCACCGTGCCTGACCCGGACGACGCCAGCAAAACCAAATACCAGAATCAGAACATCGGTGAGGTCGATCTCTCCGGCGTGGAACTGGAGGTGGCCGGTTATCTGACCAACGCGCTGGAAATCGGCTGCAACTACACCTTTACCCAGGCCGAGAATCACACCGACGACACGGAACTGATCAACATCCCCGAACACAAGCTGGTCCCTTATCTCAAGTACACCTTCATGGAACGGTTGAGCACCCTGATCGACGCCGAAATCTATTCAGACCGCTTTAGCTCCTCAAACGGCAAGCGGGAGGCCGACGGCTTCATGACGGCCAATATCAAGTTCGGCTATGACTTCGGCAACGGACTCCTCGCTGAAACCGGCCTGAAAAACCTGCTGGACGAAGACTACGAACTGGAAGAGGGCTACCCCGAACCGGGGCGCACCGTCTTTGCCAATCTCCGCTACACCTTTTAACGGGAGCCCTCGCCATGAATAACCAAGAGGCCTTTGAACGCCATCTGCAGGCGGCCGTCGCCTTCCACGGCCACCTTTGCCTGGGCCAGATGATCGGGGTGCGCCTGGCCATGCTGGGTTTGCGTCTGGCAGGGATCGCCGATCCCTTGGGCGAGGACCGCAAAAAACTGATGGTCTTTGTTGAAATCGACCGCTGTGCCGCCGACGCGATCATGACCGTCACTGGTTCGCGGGTCGGTCGCCGCAGCCTCAAGATCGTGGACAACGGCAAAATGGCCGCCACCTTCCTCAACCTGGAGACCGGCAAGGCGGTGCGCATCTGCTCGCGGTCGGACGCCCAGGACAAGGCCCTGGCCCTCTATCCGGACCTGGATGAGAAAGCGGCCCAGATGCGCGCCTATCGCGAGATGGACGACGTCGACCTCTTCCAGACGTCCCCGGTGCGGGTTGCGGTCAAGAGCGAGGACATGCCCGGCCGGCCCACCCGCAAAGTGCAATGCGCCGCCTGCGGCGAGACCGTGCTTGACTGCCGGGATGTGGCGTTGGACGGCCAAACCCTCTGCCGCCCCTGCGCCTCGGGCGCAACCTATTACACCGTCGAACATTGCACCGCCGAACAGGCCCCGGACGCCCTCCGCCGCGAGGCCCTGATCCCATGAATCTCAGCCAAACATCGAACCCCATGCATACCCTCGACTGGAACCTGGCCTGGCAAGAAGCCCGCAAACACAAAAAGAACGACCGCAGCGACAACAGCCACTGGAACAAGCGGGCGGCCTCCTTTGCCCAGCACGCCAGAAAAAGCGCGTATGCCGAAGAATTTCTCCGCCTGCTGGCGCCGCAGCCGGAGTGGTCGGTGCTCGACGTCGGCTGCGGCGCCGGCACCCTGGCCATCCCGCTTGCCGGCATAGTGCAACAGATCACCGCCATTGATTTTTCCGACGCCATGATCGCCCTGCTGAACGCCCACTGCGTCGAACACGGCCTGAGCAACGTCGCCGCCAAGGTCCTTGGCTGGGAAGACGACTGGGACCAGGCGGGCATTGCCGAACACGACGTGGCCATTGCCTCGCGCTCGCTGGTGGTCCACGACCTGCGCACCGCGTTGATGAAGTTAAACAACAAGGCCCGCCGCCGGGTGTACGTCGCCTCGCTGGTCGGCGACGGCCCCTTTGACCGCAAGATTTTCGAGGCCATCGGCCGCGAGCTGGATCGCGGCCCGGATTACATCTACGTCTACAACCTGTTGCATCAGATGGGCATCCACGCCGAGGTCCGCTTTGTCAACCACGGCGACAGCGGTTCCACCTACCGCGACCTCGACGACGCGGTGGAAAAATTCGGCTGGATGCTCGACGGCCTCGCGCCCGAAGAAACCGAACGGCTGCGGGGCTATTTCAGCAAGCATCTGGTGAAAACAGCCAGCGGTTGGGCGCTGTCGTACCGCCGCTCGGTCCGCTGGGCCATCATCTCTTGGAGCAAAGCAGCATGAAGATCAACGCCAAGGCATTCAGCGAAATCGCCCACACCGTCTTTGCCCCCATCTACCCGGTGATTGCCGATCAGATCGTCGCCGCCACCGGCATCACCCAGGGAACCTGCCTGGACGTCGGCTGCGGCGTCGGCTCGCTGGGCGCGGCCCTGGCGCGGCGCACGGAATTGTTCGTCTATTTTCTGGATCAATCCGAGGAGATGCTGGACCTGACCGAGCACACCATTGACGAGAACGATTTGCGGGGCCGGACCGGCGCGCTGGCGGGCGAGGTTGGCTCCATCGCCCTGCCGGACGGCTCCGTGGATCTTGTCGTCAGCCGGGGTTCGATCTTTTTCTGGGACGACCTGCCCCAGGCCTTCCGCGAAATCTATCGCGTCCTGGCCCCCGGCGGCCAAACCTACATCGGCGGCGGATTTGGCTCCAAGGAGCTGAAGGACTCGATCCGCCGACAGATGGCGGAGCGCGACCAGAGTGGCGACCAGAGCGGCAAGCAAGGCGGCAACCAGTTCGGCGACAAGATGCGCCGCAACCTTGGCCCGGAGATGCGCGCCCGTTGCGAGCAGGCCCTGGCGGACGCCGGGATTGCCGACTCGACGATCATCCACAGCGAAGACATAGGATTGTGGATCGTCATGCGCAAGCCGGACTGACCCCCGACAACAGCGCAGCGCATAAACGCTATGAGAACCACGAACGCCAATCATTAACGACCAACAATTTTTCACACGCTCATAAGGAAGGGATTATGAACCGCCGTTACACCGCCCCCCGGGGAAGACTTGCCGCCGCCCTGCTGCTCGCCGCCTGCGCCGCAACTTCTGCGACCGCGTCAACCGCTGCGGCCTCCGCCGAAACCGAATCCTCCGAGACCACCCAGCAGCTCAAACCGATTGTGGTTGAAGGAGAAACCGACAGCCAGCGGGAAGACCTCAAGGCCGACAGCGTCACCAACCTCTATCGGGTCGAGGCCAGCGCCCGTTTCGGCACCGAGGTGTTCACGGAAAAAGACATCAAGGCGCTCCACCCGGACAACGTCTTTGATCTGCTCGACAAAGCCGCCGGGGTCAACCTGATCTACCAGGGACGCCGCAGCCCCTACATTGTCGAGGACCGCGGCGGCGGAACATTTACCTACATCATCGACGGGGCGGTGCTGCCGCCCTCGTCCAACCGGATTTTATATAAATTTCCCATCGCGGCCATTGAGGAGATGCAGATTGTCCGCGGTTCCACCTCGCTGACCCTGGGGCCGTCGATCCCCATCGGCGCCTCCAACTCAGGTTCGGGCCTGAACACCGGCTTTATCATCATCCGCACCAAGCAGCCGAAAAAAACCGAGGCAGTGCTGACGGCGTCGGCGGAAAAGGCCAACGGCGGGCATCCGGTGGAGACCAACGAAAGCGTCTACGCCGGAACCCGATTCGGCGAAGGCGACAAGGGCAAAGACAAATCAGGCGCGGACGCTGGACCAATCAAAGGGTATCTCGCCGGTTTAGCAGCAAAAATGGATCGTCCCAGCCAGGACGACTGGTATGACGGCCGCAGCAATGAGGGAGGCATGGGCAGCGCCGGCTTTGCCCTGGGCAAGCTCAACGTCAACATGATGGCCTACAAGGATTCGGGTACGCTGGAGATGCAGCGCGGCATCACCGCCGCCGGCGCCCTGATGTCGGACAAATGGTGGTACGATCCCCTTGAAACCACCCTTTACACCACGGACATGGCCCTGCAATGGACGCCCAATCAGACCACCTTGTTCAATCTCTACAAGACCCAGTACGAGCAGACTGAGCACAACGAGAGTTTCACCACCTCAGCCTCCACTCTGCGCGAGTTCGAGGAAGAGACCAGCGGCTTTGGTCTGCGCCACAACGCCCGATTCGGCGACACCCTGGTGCAGGTCGGCGGCCAGGCGTCGAGCAGCAACGGCTTTGGCCCCAACCTTAGCACCGCCTACAACCGCTACGACACCACCATCACCGGCTGGTCCGGTTCGGTGGAGCAAAAGCTGTTCAACGAAAAACTGGTGCTGGACGGCGGCTACCGCCAGGACACCAAACACATCGACAACTCCAGCACCAAGGCCGCAGCGGACAAGGCCAACAACGACGTCGACATGGACCCGGCCAAGGTCTACGCCCTGGGCAGTCGTTGGCGGATCACCGACATGGTGGCCCTCAGCGGCCGCTACTACCACGGCGACCAGGGAACCTCCGGGGATTTCGACATGAAACCGCTGCCCAAGACCGGCCCGCTCAATCCCGAACGCCAGGAACGGATCGAAGTCGGCCTGGAAGCGGAGGTCAAGCCCTGGTTCCAACCCGGCCTGACCTGGTTCGACATCGACACCGAGAACGCCAAAACCGCCTCCAACACCACCTATGTGGCCAACGGCGCCACCTACTATTACTACACCCAGTCGGATGAACTGCGCCGGGGCCTTGAGCTGCTGATCAAGGGAACCATCGCCGAAAACACCACCTACAAACTCAGCTGGACGCGGATGCTCGACGGCGAAACCACCAGCAACGGCGTCACCACCGACGCCCTGGGGGTGACTACCCCGGAAAACCTGTTCGGCCTCACCCTGAGCCACCGCTGGGACCCCTACCGCTTCAATCTGTCGATCAAGCAGGTGGATCAGTGGACCAACACCGGCAGTCCCATGGGCGTCAGCACGGTTGACGGCATCGGCGATTACACCCGGGTCGACGCCAACATCCAACGCGATTTCCAAATCAGCGAAACCCTGCTGACCGCCACCCTGTTTGGCCGCAACCTGGGGGACGACAACTACTCCAGCCGCTACGTCACCGGCTACTACCCGGATCGCGGCCGCACCGTCGGTCTGGAACTGTCCTGGGCCTTTTGAGGAGGAATATTATGCCCTTATTGCCTGGATTTGCAGACCGCTCTAACAGGCCGAAGCGGGTGTCGCCATGAGCATGCAGCCCACCGACGTCCGGGTCTACAACCAAACGGCGCTGGGAGTCAATGCGCCGATCTACGCCTACTATGCCGGGCGGATCGCCGCCCGCACCGGGGTGGTCGCCGGAACCTGCCTCGACCTTGGTTGCGGCGGCGGCTACCTGGGCCTGGCCCTGGCCCGGATCACGGATCTGGACTGTATCTTCCTCGACCAGTCGCCGGAGATGCTGGCCTGCGCCGAGGAGAACATCAAAGCCTTTGGCTGCGCCCACCGGTCCCGCACCCTGCGCGGTCAGGTGCAGTCCATACCCCTGGTCGACGGTTGCGTTGATCTGGCGATCAGCCGGGGATCGCTCCCCTTCTGGGAGGATCTGGCCGCAGCCTTTGCCGAGATCCGGCGGGTGCTGCGGCCGGGCGGCCACGCCTACCTCGGCGGCGGTCTGGGCGACCCCACCACCCGGGCCGAGATGGAAGAACAAAGGCGGAGGCTCTACCCCGAGTGGCGGCAAAAAAAGCGCACCCCGCCCCAGCGCGACAACCGGCAGTATATCGAGGGCTTAACCAAGGCGGGCATTGACCCCTTTGAGGTCAACCGCAGCGACGAGGGCTTATGGATCACCTTTCAAAAATAACTCCGCACCCAGCGGAAGCGGCGCCGTCTCCAGGCGGCAACGAAGCACAAGCCGACCACACCGCTGCGGCGGCCGGGTCCGCGCGGATTCTTGCCGAGGCGGCGGCGGTGCTGGCCGAAATCCACGGCGCGGCCCTGGAATCGCTGACCATCGAACGGCTGGTGGTGGGCGTTTTCTTTGTCGGGGTCAAGCTTGCCAACGGCCAGGGCGGGGTCGCCTACACCCCGCCGGAGGTGGTCCGCAACGCCGGCCGCCGCATCCTCCGGGGCGGCTCGCCCATGGTTCGGGGCATGACCGCCGGCGCGGTGATCCGGGGCGAGTTGATCAACCCCTTTGCCGAGGTTATCCGCCTGGCCACGCTCAACGCCCTGTCAGCTTCGCTGTTTGCCGGCAGCCGCTATTGCCTGGACGGCGGCGACGATCTTTCGACCATGGACGTCCTGTTTATCCGTCGTCGGGTGTGCATGGTGGGAGCGATCATCCCGCTGCTCAAACGGTTGCGGGAGCTTGATCCGGCCGAAGTGGTGGTCATCGACCGCAAAAAGGAAACCCAGGCCGAGGCCCAGGCCGGCTACGGCGTTTTTGCGCCGCCGGAACAGGCCGCCGAACGGTTGGCCCGCTGCCAAACAGCGGTGTTCACCGGGGCCGCCGTCGCCAACGGCAGTATTGAGGAATTGATCGACCTGGTTCCCCCGGAGGCGGCCATCGCCGTGGTAGGGCCGAGCGCCGGCTTTGTGCCGGAGCCGCTCTTTCGCCGCAGGGTTGCCCTGGTCGGCACGGCCATGGTCACCGACAGCGACCGCGCCCTGGATCTGCTGGCCGAGGGCGGCGGCGGCTACCGGTTGTTTTCCGGCTGCGTGCGTAAACTCAACCTGCTCAACGTCCCGCGACTGCAGCAATTGGGACTGACGAGTTCTTGAACGAACAGGAGAAACAATGGAAACCAACTACTTTGACACTTATGAAAACCTGGTGGAACAGGCCGGCAAATTTCACGGCGACATCTGCCACGGCATCCGGATCGGCACCCGCATGACCATGAGCGGGTTGCGCCGGATCGGCATCACCGATCCCAAGGGAGCGGACCGGAAAAAGCTGATCGTCTTTGTCGAGATCGACCGCTGCACCACCGACGCGATCATGGCCCTGACCGGTTGCCGCCCGGGCAAGCGCACCATGAAAATCCGCGACTACGGCAAGATGGCGGCCACCTTTATCAATTTGGACACCAACAAGGCCTTCCGGGTGGTGATCAAAAGCCACAAGAAGCCCGGTGAAAACGAAAACGACGCCCAGCCCGATTTTGCCAACCTGCCCGAGGAGGAATTGTTCACCATTACCGAGGTGGAGGTTCCGCTCCGCCCCGAGGATCTGCCGGGCAAGCCGCTCTCCCGGGTGAATTGCGCCCACTGCGGCGAAACCATCATGGACGGCCGTGAGGTCCGTTATGGGGAGCAAAACTTCTGCACGCCCTGCGCCTCGGAATCCGATTATTACCGGCTTGTCGGCTGATCCGGCGCAGACGTTGGCAAGTTCACCATGACTCGAGGTCATTTTGTTTCTCAATCAAGCGAAGCATGATGCACAGCGCAAAACCTCGCCAACGAAAGGGTGTCGTCTCGACCGCAGGGAGAGATCTCATGATCTTTGCGAGATTTCTCCTCGCTGTGCTCGTCGACAAACAGACGCGCCCCACTTTTGAAAGAGAAATGAGTAGGGGCGCACGGCGTGCGCCACGAAACGAACACCAAACATCTTTAACTATTCGATTTTTTTCATTTTGCAAACATCTCACCCTTCTCAACCCATTTCCCTGCCGGATTTCTTCGGCAGCACCTGGAGCACTGCAATGAACCATCCGCCCTGGCGCCGTCCCGGCGCAGATTCGCCACCCCTGCTCCCCTGCCTGCGGCTCGTCCCGGCTCTGGTGCTGGCGCTGATCATGCTGCTGGCGCCGCTGAGCGCCCAGACGCGCGAGATCGTCGACATGAGCGGCCGCACGGTGACCATCCCGGACACAGTGACCAAGGTGGCGGCGGTGTCGCCGCCAGGAACCTACCTGCTCTACGCCATTGATCCCGCCCTGCTTGCCGGCCTCAATTTCCCGCTCTGGGACAGTGAAAAGAAATACACCGTGCCAGGCTACCGCCAGTTGCCGGTGATTGGCGGTTTGGCGGGCCAGGGCCGAACGCTCAACCGCGAGGTGCTGCTTCAGGTCAAGCCGGATTTCATCATCCACTGGGCCTGGAAGGACGACCCCGCCAATCAGAAGTTCCTTGAATCCATGGCCGCCATGCCGTTCCCGCTGGTGACGGTGCGCCTGGGCAGCATCCTCGATTATCCCGAGGCCCTGCGTTTCATCGGCGACCTCACCAACCGCAGGGAGCGCGGCGAAACCCTGCGCCAGTACGCCCAAACAGCCATCGACCAGGCCAAGACGCTTGCCGCCGCCATTCCCGAGAACAAAAAAATCCGGGTGTACTATGCCGAAGGCACGGACGGACTGAGCACCGAACGGGCCGGTTCGTTCCACGCCGAACTGATCCTCCTGGCCGGTGGGGTCAACGTCCACCAGGGCGAAGAGATGGACCATTACGGCATGGAAAAAATTTCGATGGAGCAGTTGCTGCTCTACGATCCCGAGGTCATCCTGGTCAAAGAGCCAACCTTTTTCACCACCGTGTTCACCGATCCCCGCTGGAAAAACCTGCGCGCCGTGCGGGACAAGCGGGTCTATCTCATCCCCTTTGAACCGTTCAACTGGTTTGACCGGCCGCCCTCGTTCATGCGGCTGCTGGGCGTCAAATGGCTGCTCAACCTGCTCCATCCTGATCTGTATCCGGTGGACATGCTGGCGGAAACCCGCGCCTTTTACACCCTTTTCCTCGGCGTCGAGCTGAGCGAGGCCCAGGCCAGGGAAGTGCTTAACCGATGAAGCGCCTTGCTCTGCCCTTGCTGGCCCTGCTCCTGATCGCGGTTGCCCTGATTTCCCTCTATCTTGGCAAATACCGGGTGCCGCTGGCCGACATCCTGGCCTTTGCCGGCTGGAAGGCGTCCGGCGGCGCCGCACTCTCCGCAGAACAACGCAGCCTGCTGACCAACATCCTGTTCGACATCCGCCTGCCGCGCATCATGGCCGCGATCCTGATTGGGGCCTCGCTGTCGGTGTCTGGAACCGCCTTTCAGGCCCTGTTCATCAACCCCCTGGTCTCGCCGGGGCTGCTCGGGGTACTCGCCGGGGCCTCGTTCGGAGCCGCCCTGGGCATGATTCTCTCCAAAAGCTGGCTGATGGTGCAGTGCTCCACCCTGCTGTTCGGTTTTGCCGCCGTTGGGGTCGCGGTGGGAATTGCCCGCATCTTCCGCGCCCATTCGATCATCATGTTGGTGCTGGGCGGGATCATCAGCGGGGCTTTTTTCACCGCCTCGCTCTCGATCGTCAAGTACGCGGCCGATCCCTCCAACCAGCTGCCGGCGATTGTCTACTGGCTGATGGGCAACCTCTCGGCCGTGGACGGCCGCACCATGTTGCTGGTCAGCCTGCCCATGCTGCTGGGCATGATCGTCCTGATTTTGAACGGCGGCCGGCTCAACGCCATGAGCATGGGCGAGGAAGAGGCCAAATCGCTGGGCGTCAATGTTGGCAGGGTGCGGATGACGGTTGTTTTCCTGGCCACCCTGATCAGCGCCCTGACCGTGGTGATCGGCGGCATCATCGGCTGGGTGGGCTTGATCATCCCCCATATCTGCCGGATGCTGGTCGGCCCGGACAACCGCTTGCTGTTGCCCGCCGCCGCCCTGGTAGGCGCGGTGTACCTGCTGGTGGTGGACAACGTCTCCCGACTGCTGTTCTCCTTTGAGATCCCGACCGGCATCGTTACTTCGCTGATCGGCATCCCCTTTTTCGTTTTGGTGCTGAAAAACGCCCATAGGAGCTGGAGATGAGCGCATTGATTCAAACCCTGGCCGTCAGTTTTGCCTACCACGGCCGCAAGGTGCTGCACGAGGTGACCCTGGATTTCCAACAGGGCGAGGTGGTTTCCCTGCTCGGCCCCAACGGCAGCGGCAAGACCACCCTGCTGAAAATCCTTCTGGGGCTGCTCAAACCGGACAGCGGCTTTGTCCACTTTGAAAACCGGTTGCTGCAGAGCTACCCGCGCAATGCACTGGCCAAGCGGATCGCCTATGTGCCGCAGGTGCACCGCGAGGCCTTTGCCTACACCGTAGCCGACGTGGTGCTGATGGGACGCATGCCCTACCACGGTTTTTTCTCGACCTATTCGGCCCAGGACCGGGAGATCGCCACGGCGGCCATGGCCCGGCTCAACCTCCTTGATCTACAGGACCGCGCCTACACCGAAATCAGCGGCGGCGAGCGGCAGTTGACCCTGATTGCCCGGGCCATCGCCCAGGGGGCAAACGTGTTCATCATGGACGAGCCGGTCAACGGCCTGGATTACGGCAACCAGATGCGGTTGCTGCGCGACGTCAACGGACTGGCCAAGGAGGGCTTGACCTTTATCATGACCACCCATTTTCCCGACCATGCCCTGATGACCGCCGACCGGGTCATTCTGCTCAAGGAAGGCGCGGTGCTTGCCGACGGCTGCCCCGATGCGACCATCACCCGGGAAACCCTGCGCGCCCTCTACCGCATCGACGTGCATGTAGCGGTCGTAGCGGCCATCCCTGGCTACAACGGCAGCCGCAACGGCAGGGTCTGCGTGCCTGCCTGGGCACTGTGAGGCGATGATGGATTGGATGCATGAGCTGCACAACATCGTTGATTACGGCGTGCTCGGATTGCTGCTTTTGCTCAGCGTCACCGCGATTGCCCTGGCCCTGGAACGGTTCCTGGTCTACCGCGCCGTCCGGATCGAGACCTTTGCCGACCGCCGGGAGCTGGAGCTGCACCTGACCCACAAGCTGCACCTGATTGCCACCATCGGCGCCAATGCGCCGTATATCGGCCTGTTGGGCACCGTGCTGGGGATCATGCTCACCTTTTACGACATCGGCACGGCCGGGTTCGACACCACCAAAATCATGCAAGGCCTGGCCCTGGCGCTCAAGGCCACCGCCCTCGGCCTGTTGGTGGCGATTCCGGCGGTCACCCTCTACAACCTGCTCCTCAGAAAGTGCAAAGTGCTGCTCATGCAGTGGGACATCCGTGATGGACGAAAAGGCATTTGACTATCTCAACGTCATTCCGCTGGTGGACGTGATGCTGGTGCTGTTGACCATCGTCCTTACCACCTCCACCTTCATCGCCGCCGGCGGCATCCAGGTGGAGCTGCCCAAGGCCTCGACCAGCGAGGAGACGACCGCCCCCCACCCCCGAACGGTGAGCATCGACAAGGAGGGCCGCATCTGGCTGGAGGCGGAGGAGGTGTCGCTGATCTCGCTCGTGGCGGTTTTGGAGGGGGTTGACCGGGAAACGCCGATCCTGGTGCGGGCCGACAAAAGCCTGGCCCTGCAGGGATTTGTCGACGTGTTCGGGGCGATCAAGCAACTCGGCTTCACCCATCTCAGCCTGCAAACCGAGCAGACCCCATGAGCCGCCAAAGCAAAGCCACCCAGATTTCCCTGCTGCTGCACGCGTTTCTCATCCTTGGCGGACTGCTGCTCAGCCGCTATGCGACCACCCAAACACCGCCGCTGGTGATCGATTTTTCGATTGCGACCGCCGAAGCCGCAACCGGCGCGCCCGCCCAGCCAGCCGGCGGCGAACAGCAGAAACCGGCTGGCGCGGAACCGGCGAAGGCCCAACCGGTTGTTCCGTCCAAAGAGCCGCAAGAAGAGCTGCTCAAACCCGCAATCAAGCAACCGCAAAAGCCCAAAAAATCAGCGGCCCCCAAGCCCAAGGCGGCAAAGGAAGCGGCGAAAATGCCAGCCCAGCCCGCCGTGCAGCCAACCCCGGAGCCCGCGCCCGCGCCAAAGGCTGACGCCCAACCGGAGGAATCGAACGCGGATGCGCAGACGGCAACATCCCAGAGCGACCCGGGTGGTTCAACCGCAGCAGCTTCAACCGCAGCAACCGCTTCAAACCAGGCGGCGGTCGGCAGCCAGTCGGGAGGCGCACAGCCGGGCGGAAAACACGAAGGGACAGGAGGCGGCGCAGGGGGCGGCGGCAAGGCGAGTTACAACTTTGAATACATCCGCCGGTTGATTCTGAACAACCTGAGTTTTCCCGCCACAGCCCGAAAAATGGGACTGACCGGCAAGATCGTGGTCTCCTTTCTGCTCAAAGAAGACGGCCAGGTCGAGGACATCGCCATTGTCTCCGGCTCCGGCCACGAGATCCTCGACAACAACGTGGTGGCCACCATCCGCAGGATCGCCCCCTTCCCCAGGCCGCCGGCCCGCGCCCAACTGGTGCTGCCCATTGTCTACAACCTCAAATAGGCCGGGCTCTGTCGACGCCTCTGCCAATTTTCGACAAAATGCTGATTTACCGTCGACAATCCACAGGTGGATGACGCGGATGTGTTTTTTTTCAGGCGTGCTTGCATCGGCGAAAACAACAAGAGGAACGAGAGGCAAACACATGGATATTGTGGGGTTCGTTCCTCACCCGCAACCTACGCGCTGGGCCGCGAATTAGCCGGGAACGCTCCCTATTTCGTCATCTCGACCAACGGGAGAGATCTCTTCCCCCGTGAGATTTCTCCTCGCTACGCTCGTCGAAATGACCGAGATGGAAGGTCTTGCGCAAGAGTGGGCAGCGAGGATGGTTGGGGTGAGGAACGAACCCCAACTTTATATCCATCCTAATCCCGATAGCCACGGACGTCCGCCCCGCCGGGGTGCGGCTTGTTTCGTTGAGGGGTGTTCGGGCACGATGGGGGGCCATTGGCGCTGAGCCGTTCGGCGAGGTGGGGAACCGGATGAAGGGGCAAACTGTTTGAGCGCAGCGAGTTATTGCCCCGCCGGTTCCGCACCTTGGCGAACGGGGCAGTCTCAGCGCCAGGGCTGCCCTTTCTTTTGTTTCTTTTCTTTGGGCAAGCAAAGAAAAGAAAGCCCCTCCCGCAGGGAGACAAAGGGTGGGGATTATAACCTTGGGTCATAAAACCGAGAGGATGCAATGCCGGCACGCTCGCAGCGGCGAAAACGGCAAGAGGAACGAGGGGTAAACATATGGATATTGTTGGGGTTCGTTCCTCACCTGCAACCTACGCGCTGTGCCGCGAATTACCTGCGAAACATTCGCCAACGCTCCCCATTGCGTGAGCTCGACCGCTGGCAGAGATCTCTGCCAGCGCGAGATTTCTCCTCGCTGCGCTCGTCGAAACGACCTCTTCGAGACGTCGTCTCAAGCGTGGATGCAAGCAAGAGATCCCATGCCGTCAAACGGTCTCTGACTGAAGATTAATCGTAATCAAAAAAATTGACGTTCCACCATCGTTAACCCACAGGAGGATGAAGTGAAAAAGAAGTTTCTTGTATCTGGACTCACGTGTTTGTTGAGCCTCTCCCACCATGCCGTCCGGGCGGAGACCGCCACGCTTGAACAGATCACCGTGGAAGAAACCGCCGTGGCCGAGCAATCGCTGGCCGCCCCCAAAGAGACGATTGCACTCGATCAGGAGCCGGTCCGGCCCGACACTCTCAGCGAGGCCCTGGAGGATATTTTTTACGTGGAACTCCTCAAAGACGGCAGCTACAACGCCGAGCCCTACATTCGCGGCCGGGGCACGAAAGGCGTGCCGGTGTATCTCGAAGGCATGCGTCTCAACGCCGGTCACAACGATTCCACCAATCTGCTCAGCATGATCGACGTTGGCTCGGTGGACGTGTATCGCGGCGCGAACGCCTCCACCCTGGGCATGGGAGCCATGAGCGGCGCGGTGGTGGCCAGATTCGCGGAACCGACCTTCGGCAAGACCGACGCTTTCGACGCGTCAGGATTTATGGCTCCTCGTCATTTGGTGTGGATTTGATGTATAAAACGATCAAATCCACACCAAATGACGAGGGAAACCATGAATAGTAAAGATATCATAACGTTAGGGCTCAGACTGCAGGCTCCATGGGAAAT
>Ga0209639_1000294_pt1 | contig 76313 bp, 59 predicted proteins | sample EPASupsiteHSE605_FD_187268 | JGI IMG/M metagenome (GOLD analysis project Ga0209639, IMG submission 187268) | Bioremediated contaminated groundwater from EPA Superfund site, New Mexico - Sample HSE6-05 (SPAdes) (version 2) | ecosystem: Environmental > Aquatic > Deep subsurface > Groundwater >... | reverse complement strand
TCCACCTCTTCCCATTCCGAACAGAGAAGTTAAGCCCACCCACGCCGATGGTACTGCGTATAGTGGGAGAGTAGGTAGCCGCCGTTTTACAAGAGGAGTTAGTTCGTAAGAACTGACTCCTCTTTTTTTGTTTATACTCATCTGTTACACGCTGACATCATGTATCTTTTCACTTTCAAAGAAAAATAGCAGGAGTAAGTAATGAATGTCGAATCAGAGAGGCTTAGAAGCGACATTCTTTATCATATAAATATATTCAATTTTATTATGTAACTTTGTTGGCTAAACATGTAGAGAATTATGCCATTAAATTTACAAAAGAATCTTCCGGCCATCGAATTGCTTAAGAAAGAGAATATTTTTGTTATGGACGCATTGCGCGCATCCGAACAGGATATTCGTCCCCTTCGTATGGTTGTGCTTAACTTAATGCCGCTAAAGATAACGACCGAGACTGACTTTATACGTTTATTGTCCAACAGCCCGTTACAGATTGAATTGGACTTTCTTAAAATTTCGTGTCATACTCCCAAGAATACTCCTATAGAACATATGGAAGAGTTCTATAAAGATTTCGATACCATAGCGAACGATTACTACGACGGGATGATTATTACGGGTGCACCTGTGGAGTTGATGGAGTACGAAGATGTAAACTATTGGAACGAAGTTACCCAGATTTTTAATTGGGCAAGTAATCATGTTACTTCAACCCTTTATATCTGCTGGGCTGCTCAAGCTGGTTTATATCATTTTCATGGAGTGCCAAAGTATGAATTACCTGCAAAGATGTTTGGAGTATTTAAGCATACACTGAACGACTCGTCCAATCCTATTTTCAGAGGGTTCGACGACGAATTTTTTGTTCCGCATAGTCGGCATACCGAAATCCGTAAAGAGGATATTCTAAAGGTACCTGAACTAACCCTGTTGTCCGAAAGCAACGAATCGGGTGTTTACATGGTAATGGCGCGTGGAGGCCGCGAATTTTTTATTACCGGTCATTCCGAATATTCACCCAATACCCTGAATGAAGAATATATGCGCGATAAAGCCAAGGGAATGGATATTGAAGTTCCGCATAATTACTTTAGAAATGACGACCCTGCCCAGGGACCTCTGGTTCGCTGGCGTGGTCATGCCAATCTTCTGTTTACAAATTGGCTGAATTATTTTGTTTATCAGGAAACACCTTTCCATATTGAAGATATAAAGAACCTAGGAAGTTTATAAAATGAGTAAAATACGTTCGATCGAACTTCTTGCACCGGCCAAAGATTTACAATGTGGCATAGAAGCCATAAACCATGGCGCGGATGCCGTTTATATTGGATCTCCTAAATTTAGCGCCCGTGCCGCTGCAGGGAACTCACTTGAAGATATTCAAACACTCTGTTCGTACGCCCATCAGTTTGGAGTGCGAATTTATGTGGCATTAAATACAATACTGACAGATGAAGAGCTACCAGTTGCTGAAAAGCTGATATGGGACCTTTATCGTGCAGGAGCTGATGCTTTGATAGTGCAAGATATGGGAGTTACGGGACTTAATTTGCCTCCCATTCCATTGCATGCAAGTACGCAGACAGATAATCGCACGCCGGATAAAGTGCGGTTTTGGCAGGAAGCCGGCTTTTCGCAGGTGGTTCTTGCCCGCGAGCTATCCTTGAATGAGATTCACAAAATTGCATCAGAAACTACAGTTCCCCTCGAAGTATTTGTACACGGAGCTCTTTGCGTTAGTTACAGCGGACAATGTTATATAAGTTCCGCACTTAGTGGACGAAGCGCCAACCGGGGAGAGTGTGCACAGTATTGCCGCCTTCCTTATTCCATGATCGATGCAGATGGAAATGTAATTGCCAAAGACAAACATTTGCTTTCTCTTAAAGACCTGAATCAATCGGATAATCTTGAGGCTTTATTGGATGCGGGTGTTTCGTCTCTCAAAATAGAGGGGCGTTTAAAAGATGTAGCGTATGTAAAAAACATAACGGCCTATTACCGTAAAAAACTGGATGCCCTGTTTGCAAAGCGACCCGAGTATAAGAGGACTTCGGCCGGACATGAAACGTTTACATTTGATCCGCTGCCAGAGAAAAGTTTCAACAGAGGCTTTACTTCTTTTTTCCTGAAGCAACGGTCGAATGATATAACTGCTTTTGATACCCCGAAATCCATTGGTGAACGTATCGGAACTGTCAAGGAGATTAAAGGAAATTCATTTACTGTTGCCGGAATAAAGCAACTGTCCAATGGCGACGGATTAATTTTCTTTAATGCGGAGGGAAAACTGGAAGGTTTTCGGGTTAATCGTGTAGATGAAAACCGTGTATTTCCACTTGAGATGCCCCACGTTACACCTAAAACTCCTCTTTACAGGAATTACGACCATGCTTTTGAGAAGCTATTGGAAAAACCTTCGGCAGAAAGAAAACTACATGCAGTTCTTGAATTCGCAGATAATGCCTTTGGATTTAGCCTTGCCGCAACAGACGAAACGGGTTGTCGAGCTATAATAACCCGACCGTTTGAAAAGGAATTGGCTCGCAAACCTCAGGAAGAAAATATACGGACACAGTTACAAAAGCTGGGCGGAACTTATTTCGAAGCCACGACTATTGAGGTTGTAATGAGCAGTAACTGGTTTGTTCCATCCTCTGTTATCGCAGAAATGCGCCGCGAAGTGATAGAGAAACTAGCAGAGGTGCGCATAATCCGGTATAACAGAGAGCTTGTAAAGAGAGACACAGTAAAAACACCTTTTTCTTTTCCCGCAACTGAGCTTACCTATCTGGGGAATGTCTATAATACAAAAGCACAAACCTTTTATACCAGTCACGGTGTAAAAAGTATAGCTCCAGCTTTTGAACTTTCCCCATTGGAAAATGTTCCGTTGATGTTTACAAAACATTGCCTGCGCTACAGTATGGGATGGTGTCCTGTGCATCAAAAACAAAAAAGCCCCTGGAAGGAGCCTTTTTATTTAATGTATAAAGATACCCGTTTACGCCTCGAATTTGATTGTAAACATTGCCAGATGCTGGTTTTTAAGGATACGAATAACAAAAAAGTTGTTAAGTTATCCGATTAGCAACGATTCCAGCTTCTTTATGTAAAGATCTGCCGCTTCTTTGTCTTCTGCAGCCGGACTCCATGGAGCCAGGTTTTCGGGAGACAAAGGTGCGAAAGGGCCTTTTTTTACTTCATAAACAACCGATCCTGATTCCAAGACCAGCATTCCATGCCATACACCTGCCTTAATCTCGGCACCGTAAACTCCTTCTGTAGGGCAAAGGATAATAGTTTCGGTAACGTTACCCGATTCATCAAAAATAAAAACGGCAGCCTTACCTCTAAGTAAGAGAAACACTTCATCTTTATCGGGATTTAAATGTCGGTGGGGTCTTAAATACGTTCCCGGTTCCATCGCATTCAACAGTCTGTTTACAGGATCATCCAGGTCTTCATGAAAGTTATAATTCATCCGAAGCCTTGGATTTACTTTTGCCTTGGCTGTTGTTTCATCAAGTAATTGTTCTGTAATAAGTTTCATTATTTAATACTTTTGAGGATTACCACAAAATCAGATATATAAAAAAAGTGAAGAAATAATAAAAAATGAAGAAGCTTGAACTTTATTCTAATCACTATGTTTTAATGATATAGTGTTTTTTCATGGTATTAGAATTAAGTTAGATTAGGTTATCCGTCTTGTTCGTGAGAATAGGACGGTTTTTTTATGAGCGGTAGGCGGGGGTCGAACCCGTGACCTTCGGCTTGGGAAGCCGACGCTCTACCAACTGAGCTACTACCGCATTGCTGGCTGCAAATGTATGTAATTCTTTCTAAATATCGTAACTTTGCAACAAAAAAAATTAATTCAGACATTAATGGAAAAGCTTACCGTTATAAAAGTAGGAGGGAAAATCGTAGAAGAAGAAGCAACGCTTCGTCAATTGCTGAAGGATTTTTCCCTTTTGGAAGGATACAAGGTGTTGGTTCATGGAGGCGGTCGTTCAGCGACAAAGATTGCTGCCCAATTAGGAATAGAAAGCCAAATGGTTGACGGACGCCGAATTACAGATGCCGAAACATTAAAGGTGGTTACTATGGTATACGGCGGATTGGTAAACAAGAATATCGTGGCAGGTCTTCAGGCTTTGGGCGTAAATGCCTTAGGACTGACTGGTGCAGACATGAATCTTATCCGTTCAGAAAAACGCCCGGTAACAACAGTCGACTATGGTTTTGTTGGCGATGTGAAAGATGTAAATGCAGATTTACTGGTTTCGCTAATCAAACAAGGCATTGTTCCGGTTCTGGCTCCGTTAACACACGATAAAGAAGGAAATATGCTGAACACCAATGCAGATACCATAGCAGGAGAAACAGCCAAAGCCCTTGCATCCCATTTTGATGTTACACTTGTATTTTGTTTTGAAAAGAAAGGAGTGCTAAAGGACGAAAAAGACGATGATAGCGTAATTTCATGTATTGATCGTGCTATGTTCAAACAATATGTAGCCGACGGAATTATACAAGGAGGAATGATTCCTAAGCTCGAAAATTCTTATCAGGCCATTGACGCGGGTGTAAAACAAGTAATTATAACAAAGGCTGATGCGATACGTCCGGGACAAGGAACCTGCGTACAGTAACAAAATACAGAATATAAGCTAAATACATATTTTACTATGCTTGACAAAGGAGTTGTAACCACGTTGCAGCTCCTTTTTTTTGACGTCTGCCCAGCTATTTTAAGCATAAATACAATATTAACTATAATTAGTTAAATAAAACTGTTACTTACGAACTCCCATTAGAATTAATGGAATAAATTAATCAAAATACTTACGATTCACAACTATGCCCCAGTGCTTAAATCTTAACAAAAGTAAATTAATGATCAAAATGGTTATATAATGGCTTTAAATTAAACTCTACAAGCTAAAATATAGTTAAAAACATGTTTTATAGCATGCGTAATTGTAATTTTGTCCAATGTTAATTTATAAATGTAGATTAACTAAAATTGTGTGTGAATTTTAAGTTAAATATTAATTGATGTCTATGAAAAAGTTGACTTTTCTATTTTTATGCCTTGTTTTAGGCATTGGACTGGTAGCTGCTCAGACGAGAGAAGTAACAGGTACTGTTATTTCTTCCGAAGATGCAATGCCGGTCATCGGGGCTTCCGTAGTTGTTAAAGGTACAACAACGGGAACAGTTACAGACTATGACGGTAAATTTACGTTGAATGTACCTACATCAGTAAAAACGTTGTTGATTTCATATATCGGGATGGAAACCCAGGAGGTAGCCATTACGCAAAATATGAAAGTATCATTGAGTTCGGATACTCAAACACTCGAAGAAGTGGTAGTAACCGGCTACGGCGTAATGAAAAAGGCAGCCTTTACCGGAGCAGCCCAGGTTGTAGGGAGTGATAACCTTACCAAAAGGACTGATGCAAACTTCATGAAATCATTGGAAGGAAGTGTAGCCGGTTTACAAATAAGCAGTTTTACCGGTCAGCCGGGAGCTTTTGCTGCAACAACCATTCGAGGTAAAGGTTCAGTAAACTCAGGAACCGAACCACTCTATGTTATCGATGGGATAGCAATCTACTCTGATAAAATGGGAGTAAATAGTGCTTCCGGAAGCGGAGATATGGCCGCAAGTCCGATGGCCAATATTAATCCCAACGATATTGAAAGTATTACTGTATTGAAAGATGCAACAGCAACAGCTATATACGGTGCTCGCGCTGCTAATGGTGTAATTGTTGTAACAACAAAGAAAGGCGCCTCAGGCAAAGCCCGTTTTAACTTCAATGCAAAAGCAGGAACAAGTTTTGTAGCAAACCTGAATAACGATTATCGTACAGTGAATCTGGATCGTTACAAAGAAATCTGGAAAGAAGGTCTTGTTAATGCAGGATATGCAGCAAATACGACGGAAGCTTCCGACGTTCTTAACAGCTATGTGAATGACTGGTATGGTGTAGACTTAGCCGGAGATGTAAAAGATGTAGATTGGTTGGATGCTGTAATAAGCAACGGAGCAACACAAGATTATAACCTGAGTGTACAGGGAGGTAACGAGTCAATGCGCTATTATATTAGTGGTGGTTATTTTGAAAACAAAGGGGTATTGATCGGAACCGGAATGAAACGTTACTCAGGAAGATTGAGTCTTGACGGAAACAGTGATCGTCTGGGTTATGGCTTGTCAGTTAACGGAGCTTTATCTGATATAGATAATAGTATGACCGAAAGTCAGTATATCAATCCCATTGTAGCCGTGTACGACCTACGTCCATTTCAGCAGATCTACAATCAGGATGGCACATACAATATGGATGCCTATTATAATCCAATTGCTTTAAACGATGAAGAACGCGGAGATAAGCGGAATCAGAAACAGACAACTGTAGTTGTTAATCCTTATTTTACATATAAGCTGGCTGAAGGTTTAACCTGGAAAACAAATGCAGGTTTAAGCTTGATCGATCTTGGAGAATCGTTCTACAGTTCAAAATATAACCCTCAATACTCTGATAGCGGCATGTTGGGCGAACGTAACATGGAACGTGCCACAACCTATTCAATTACCAATACGGTAAATTATATCAAGTCGTTCAACGAAATACATAATATCAATGTACTGCTTGGTCAGGAGGCGCAAAAAGTTGCTTTCAGTCGTGTTTACGCATCTGCCAGCGGATATCCAAGTGATTCTGTTTTCGAACTAGATAATGCATCTACACCTGTAAGTGCCGGGTCAATGACGAAAGCCAGTACTTTGTCTTCCTTCTTTATGAATGCAGAATACAATTACAATAACAAGTACTATGGATCTGCTTCATTCAGATACGATGGATCTTCACGATTTGGAGCCAATAATAAATGGGCACCGTTTTGGTCTGTAGGAGCAAAATATCGTATTTCTGAAGAAGCTTTCATGGAAGAAACAAAAGATTGGTTGTCCGACCTTACCGTACGCGGAAGTTATGGTACAGTAGGTAATCAGGATATCGGCTATTACGCAGCAATGGGCTTATATAGCTATGGTTATTCCTATAATTCGAAGCCGGGAGCTGTTCCAACTCAGATAGCAAATCCAGACTTAAAATGGGAAACGGTTGCCAAAGCCGATCTTGGTTTGCATGCCGTACTTTTTGACCGTTTTACAGTAGAAATGGACTACTATAATCAACGTACAAAAGATATGATTTTTGATGTACCCTTGTCCTATACATCAGGTTTTGAATCTGTATTGAAAAATATCGGAGAAATGGAAAATCAGGGATTTGAATTCCTGATCAATTCGAATGTGATGAAGACAAAGGACTTTAGATGGGATGTGAATTTAACCGGAACATTTAACCGGAATAAGATTATTAAGCTGGCAACAGACAAACCCATCGAAAATACCACAACCATCCGTAAGGTAGGTGAAGCCTATAATACATTCTATATGGCAGAGTATGCCGGAGTAGATCCCGAAACAGGTTCTCCTCTTTGGTATAAAGGAAAAGAAGGAAAAGAAACTACTTCAAACATTAATGAAGCCGGACAACGAATTGTTGGCTCTGCAGATCCAAAATTCTATGGAGGTATCGGCATGAACTTTAAGTATAAAAACTTTGATCTGTCGGCTGATGTTAGTTATACTTTAGGTAATAAAGTTTACAACTCAGGATTCTCTTATGATATGCAGGTTGGTCACTATTTCTTAGGACCGGTATCAAACTATGTGTATGAAAACCGTTGGCAGAAACCCGGCGATATTACGAATGTTCCTAAATTCGAAGCCGGCAATAGTTCAAGTGCTGAAGCTAATTCAACCAGATTCCTTATGGATGGTTCATACCTCCGGATGAAATCAGTTGTACTGGGATATACATTGCCTTCAAAACTTCTGGCTAAGGCAGGTATTTCTAACCTGCGTGTGTATGCATCTGCCGATAATCTATTCACTATAACATCGAGCGATTATATTGGATTTGATCCACAAACAAGACCAACAGGATTTCAGTCTTGGTCTTACCCGGTACCAACAAACATTATGTTCGGTCTCAATTTAGGTTTTTAATTAAATAAATACAGAGTATGAAAAATATATTTTTAATCGCACTTTCCGGGATGCTGTTAATCAGTTCTGTTTCCTGCGATGATTTTCTTACAGAAACTCCTACCGTATCGATTCAGGAAGACCAGGCCTTTGTAACCTCACAAGATTACAACAATGCCTTGCATGGTCTTTATCAGACTTTGGGGCGTTATACATTTCTGGGAAGAGATGTTCAGGCTATTGGTGATGCCTCAACAGACATCGCAGCCCATACAGCAACAACCTCTCATTTTTATAATATCTTCAAATATCAGATACTTGATACAAATCCGTATCTAAATGACATCTGGTCTACAGGATATTATGCGATAGATCGTGCTTCTCGTATTATAGCTGCTTCCGAAAACGCGCAATCATTTGACGAGTCCGATGCGGTGGTTGTAAATAGTTGTGTAGCCCAGGCTTATGCTATCAGAGCCTTAAGCTCTTTTTATCTTGTCAATTATTTTGGCTTACCTTATTCAGCGCAGAATAAAGCTACTTTGGGCATTGTTAATATAACAAAGCCTGTAGCTGCTTTCGAAACGGTTTCGAGATCAACTGTGGAAGAAAATTATGCCCGGATTTTGTCAGATATTGCAAAAGCAAAAGAATTTTATGCAAAAGACGGAGTAGAGGATGTTGCCAATATTTTTATGAACAAGGCAGCTGTTTCAGCTTTGGAAGCCCGTGTTAAATTATATATGAACGATTACAACGGAGCGATAGCAGCGGCAAATTCAGCTATAGAATTAAGAGAAGGATCTATTGTATCTGATAAATCTGACTATGTAGAGATGTTCAAATTGTTGGACATTTCAACAGAAGATATCTTTGTTATATCCAAGTCGGCTACAGACTATTTATCTGCGAATTCACTGAATACGTTATATAATGATTATGGGATGTCGGTGAATGAAGAAACAATTGCAGAATACGCATCTACTGATATTCGTCTTGCACTTTTAGGAGGAGACTGGAAAGGTGGCAAAATGTCTGGAATAGTTAAAAATAGTCAGATTTCCAACCTTCCGGTGTTTCGGTTACCTGAAATGTACCTTATTTTAGCAGAATCGTATGCTAAAACCAATCAGTTCAAAGAAGCCAAAGAAAGTTTGCTTGAAGTAGCAGCCAAGCGTAATCCCGATTTGAATGTAGCTGCGATTCCTGAAGATGCTACCATTCTTACTTACATCAATAAAGAACGTAAGCTTGAATTAGTACAGGAAGGACATCGTTTTATGGATGCCCGTCGTTTAGGCGAAAAGATAATGGTTGCAAACGGAACTTATAGTAATTTTGATATTTCCAAATTTGTTTATCCTGTTCCGGCAAGTGAAGTGAATGCCGGTTTTGGAGTTCTACAAACAACCGGATGGGATGCCAACCTTCCCAAATAAGATCTATATAATATAAATGTTAAGAGGCTGCTTATTTTAGGCAGCCTCTTTTTGTTTAATCAAATTCATAGCGGACAAGCGAATTTACCATGTTTATGGGATTATATGATCATTATAAACAATATACTTTTGTCACAAAATAAATCAAAATGTCAAAATTATTTAACAAACATATAATTTGTCATTATGAGATGTTAATCATTTTAGTTAATGAACATTGTAATTAATTGCATAGAGATTCCATTTTGATTAAAAATATATAATTATGTTACTTACGATTCGTAACCAGGTGAAAACAAATTATTCGAAAAAGATGATTAAAAATAGTAATTTGACTTTTATTGGTAAGGAAACGATGCATTTAATTAAAAAAAGACGTGTAAAACTATGCGAAAGTGTTTTTTTTATTACTTTTGTTCCGTGTTAATTTGAAAATACAGAAATTAAGAAAAAGAGTGTGTGTATTTGTAATTTATAAGTTAAATGTTAAAAGAATGTCTATGAAAAAGTTGACTTTTCTATTTTTATGCCTTGTTCTAGGCATCGGATTGGCAACCGCTCAGACGCGGGAGATAACAGGTTCTGTTATTTCTGCTGAAGACGATCAGCCAGTCATTGGAGCGTCTGTAGTTGTAAAAGGAACTACTACAGGAACTGTAACTGACTTTGATGGAAAGTTTAGTTTAAATGTACCAACTACAGCCAAAACGTTGGTATTTTCTTACATCGGTATGGCGCCTCTGGAAGTTGCGATAACACCCAATATGAGAGTGCTGTTGAAATCCGATACGCAAAATCTTGACGAAGTAGTTGTTACTGCTTTAGGTATCTCCCGCGAAAAGAAAGCTTTGGGATATGCGGTATCTGAAGTTAAAGGCGACGAAATGTTGAAAGCCCGTGGGGGTGTAAGTAACCCTATTAATGCATTACAAGGAAAAGTTGCAGGTTTGCAGATTCAAGGTGGTGCAGGTTCAATGGGTGGATCTTCAAAAGTAATTATCCGTGGTGTAAAATCCATCTCAGGAAATAACCAACCTTTGTTTGTTATTGATGGTGTGCCCATCGAAGGTACGGACTTTAACTCAACTGATGCTGCAAGAGGCGCCGGTGGTTACGACTATGGTAACCTTATTCAGGACCTTAACCCGGACGATATTGAAAATATTTCTGTATTGAAAGGCCCTAATGCTTCGGCTCTTTACGGATCACGTGCAACCAATGGTGTTGTGATGATTACAACCAAAAAAGGTAAAAAAGGTGAAGGATACGGTGTAACATTCAATACATCAGTAGGTATCGAAGTTGTAAACAAAACACCAAAAATGCAAAAACTATATGGTGGTGGTTACGATTTCGAAAACGTTACTATTAACGGAAAAGATTATTTATATCCCGATTACGCAACAGACGAAAGTTGGGGACCTAAATACGAAGGTCAGGAAATTCTTTCATGGCACGATCTTGCAAAGTGGGAAGCCGGAGGAAAAGTTGGAAATCCAACTACATCAAAATGGCAAACACCAGCAAACGATATAGACAAATTCTTTGAAACTGGTGTTGTTTATACAAACAACGTTTCTATTGCTCAGGCAACCGACAGAGCTTCTGCTCGTATTTCTTATACAAATTCAGATCTGAAAGGCTATATGCCAAACAGTACATTGAAGAAAAATATTTTCAATGCATCTGCTACTACAACAAGTGCTGATAAGCGTTTGGAAGTATTTACCAATGTAACTTATTTCAATTCTGCTGCAAAAGGCCGTTCTGAAACAGGTTATGGCGACAACAACGTAATGCAGAAATTCATTCAGTGGGGTCACCGTGAGTTAGATATGAAAGATGCAAAGGATTTGTATCTTATGCCTGATGGAACACAAGCTACCTGGAACCGTTCAGGATGGGATGATCCAACGCCTGCCTATAGCAATAACCCCTATTGGAGCCGCTATATGAACTATCAGAATGACTCTCGTAACCGTGTTTATGGTAACGTGGGAATGAGCTATAAGATTACTGATTTCTTGAAGTTCCAATATAAAGCTAACTTAGATTTCTTTGTAGATAAGCAATATGAGCGTAACGCTGTAAATTCTCAGGAACAATCAAGATATATGGAAATGTCTCGTCAACAGGCCGAATTAAACCATGAATTCCTGTTGTCTTTCAACAAGAACATTACAGACTTTTCGTTCAATGCGAATTTGGGATCTAACTTGATGAACCGCAGATACGAATATGTATATGGTGAAACTGATGGAGGTTTGGCTATTCCTGAATTTTATAATCTTAAAAATTCAGTGAACCCTTCTAAATCAGAAAATTATCTGAGAAAAAAATCTATCAATTCATTGTTTGCAAGTGCTACTGTTGGTTATAAGAGCATGATGTATTTAGACTTGTCTTTACGTAATGACTGGTCTTCAACATTGCCTAACGGAAATAACTCATATCTGTATCCTTCTGTTACAGGTAGCTTCATCTTCTCAGAACTAATTAAAGACCAAATGCCTTGGATGAACTTTGGTAAAGTACGTGTTGGTTTTGCTCAGGTAGGTAATGATACAGATCCATATCAGGTTCTTGATACCTATTCTCAGTATACAAACATTACAACAACTCCAGGTTATGTTTTAGCAAATACGTTGAAAAACTCTAATCTTAAACCAGAGTCAACTAATTCATATGAAGCTGGTGTGGAAATGTCTTTCTTCAATAATCGTTTAGGTTTTGAAGCTACATACTATTCAAGTGAAACAAAGAACCAGATTATTCCTTTGTCAATTACCGGAACATCAGGTTACTTGTATAAAGTAGTTAACACTGGTTTGATGACAAACAAGGGTCTTGAGTTAAGCATCCACGGAACACCTGTTCAGGTGGGCGATTTCTCTTGGGAATCTAGTTTAGTACTTGCTTCAAACAAAAACCAAGTAAAAAAATTACTTGAAGATGTTAGCTATTACAGAATTTCAACAGCTCCTTTCAAAGTAGAAATTGGTGCGATGGAAGGCGAAGAATATGGCGTTATTATGGGTACGAATTTCGTATACGATGATAAGGGTAATAAAGTTATTAATGAAGATGGTACTTATGCCGCAACAGATGGTAACGTTAATATTGGTAGCATCTATCCTGACTTTACTGGTGGATGGACAAATACATTCCGTTTCAAAAATCTTGATCTAGGCGTATTACTTGATTTTTCTAAAGGCGGACATTATTTCTCTACTTCATATATGTGGGGTATGTATTCAGGTATGCTTGAAGAAAGTGCAGCCATTAATGAAAATGGTGTAAATATTCGTGAAGCGATAGAAGATGGTGGTGGTGTATTGCACCAAGGCGTTCTTGCTGATGGTACTCCTAACACAACCCGTGTAGGTGCAGAAGATTTTGGATCAGAACATTACAATGGACCAGCTGCGATGAATATCTTCAAGTCGGATTATATTAAGTTGCGTGAAATAAACGTAGGTTATAACTTCCCGATGAAGAGCAATTATTTTGTTAAATCTTTACGCTTAGCTGCATACGGTCGTAACTTGGGAGTATGGGGTCCTGATGTAAAACATTTTGATCCTGAAATGGCAATTACCAGTTCTGGTAATGTACAGGGTATCGAAGGTGGTGCACTTCCATCCGTTGCTAATTTTGGTGTAAATGTTAGTGTTAAATTTTAATCAATTCGAAATATGAAAAGTTTATTATATAAATTTTTGTTCGTGTCAGCTTTGTTTGGGGCTGTTGCGTGTGAGGATTTTGAAACGGTAAATACCGATCCAAACAATCCGGACGTGGTACCCACCAACATGATTATGGCTGGTGCTGAAAAACAGATTATGGACAATGTGTATGATTTCTGGTTTAGTGGTCGTCAATGTATGGTTTATACTCAATATTGGGCTCAACGTAACTATACTGAAGAAGATCGCTATCAGATTCGCGAAAGTGTAAATAATAACTATTTCAATTATCTGTATCAAGGTGCAGCTAACTTGGAAACTGTTATCAAACTTAATACTGAAGAAGAATCAGCAATTAAGATGTCTGTTTACGGAAATAATGCAAACCAGATCGCTGCTGCTAAAATTTTGAAAGTATGGTTGTATCAACTTATGACTGATACTTGGGGATCAATCCCATATACAGAAGCCTCACAGTTGAAAGATGGCGTATATTATCCAAAATATGACGATCAAACAGAAATTTACAAGTCATTAATAGCCGAACTTACCAGTGCTGTAAACTCTATAAATGAAGATGAACCAGCGTTTATTGGTGGTGACCGTATTTTTGGTGGAGATGCTTCAAAATGGAAAAAGTTTGGTAACTCATTGAAATGTCGCTTAGCTATCCATATTTCTAAGGTTGATTCTAACTGGAAGACATATATTGCAGAAGCTTTGGCTAGCGGAGTATATGAGAGCAACGATGATAATGCTGTTTACACTTATTCTTCAACTGCTCCTGAGCAATGCGGATTTTATATCGGATGTTTTGAAGATAGAAGAAATGACTTTACTATTACCCGTACATTCGTTGATATTCTGAAAGGTCAGAAAGATACATTAAATGTGAAATCTCACCCATGGGAGGGAGTATCTGACCCAAGATTACCTCTTTATACAACAGCACGTAACGGAAAGTATATTGGTATGCCTTATGGTATTCCAAGTAATAAGGTTGCATCAGCTATGAGAAATGCTGCTCCTATCTGGAATAATACCAATTATACGTATGATGAGGCTAAAGTTCCAATGATTTTGCATAAAGATTTTACTGTTTCTTTGATGACATATGCAGAGTTACAGTTTATTCTTAGTGAATATAAAGGTTTTGCTAAAGAAGAATATCAGAATGGTGTACGTGCTTCATTAGAATATTGGAGCCAGTTGAATGGTACTCCAATTAATTCGGAAAGTCTCCCAATTAATACAGCACAAGCTAATGCCTATATTAATGCAGTAAGCACCACTGTGAATGCAGAAACAGTTGCTTTGCAGAAATATATTGACTTGTATATGAATGGAACAGAGGCATGGGTAGAATACCGTCGTACGGGTTATCCTACACAGTTGCTTAAACCAGGTGAAATATCTGTTGTTTATGGAGGCGAAGAAATTCCATTCTCTACTTTGTCTGATACCAAGGGTGATATTATTTCACGTGTAAAATATCCGACAAACGAAAGTACATTAAATGGACAGAGCTTTACTGATGCTGTAGCTAAGTTGCAAGACGGTACAAATAACTATTATTCAAAAATGTTCTGGGATGTTCGTACAGCTTCTGTACCTCATCCAGCCAATAAGTAATAGTTTTTACTATACATAGTATGAAGGGCTTTCCGAAAGGAGAGCCCTTTTTTTTATTATAGATAGTCTGTTTCACCAAACCAGGCACAGTTTATTCTGAATTGATCTGCCACCTGTCACTTTTCGCGTTACTATCCTTTGTTCAAAAGAGATTTGGCGGTGATAGATACCTGGTGACGGATCATTTTTATCTGCCACCTGTCACTTCATGGGTTAGCAGCCGTTTTTTTTCTTTAGGCCAAATAAACATAATGAATGTTTTATTAATCTTGATCCAGACTAACACCATCTCTTTTGCTTTTTTTGTATAATAAAGTATTCAAATAAATAATTTTTACTTACAAATTGTAACTTATTTTTTATAGTTTCATTTTGAAACGTAAGCATATTCGATCACTTTGATTGGTTTTATTGTGAATATCACTCATTTATAGTAAATAAATAACGTAAAATATGTTGAAATATGATTTTTTTATTACATTTGCTACTTCGAAGTAACGTATAAATTTATATAAAGTGTGTGTAAATTAGTAATTCATAAGTTTAACATTAAAAGAATGTCTATGAAAAAGTTGACTTTTCTATTTTTATGCCTGGTTATAGGCATCGGACTGGCAACGGCCCAGACGCGGGAAATAACGGGAACCGTTGTTTCTGCTGAAGACGATCAGCCAGTAATCGGAGCGTCTGTCGTTGTAAAAGGAACAACAACAGGAACCGTTACAAATTTTGACGGTAAATTTAGTTTGAATGTTCCAACCAATGCAAGAACATTGGTAATTTCTTACATTGGCATGGAAAGCCAAGAAGCAGTAGTTTCGCCGAATATGAGAATTGCTCTTAAAAATTCATCTTTACAATTAGATGAAGTAATGGTAGTTGCTTACGGAACTGCTAAGAAATCATCATTTACCGGATCTGCTAAAGCCGTAACATCTGAAGAAATTACAAGTGGTTCAAAAGAGTCTTTAGATAAAGCTCTTGCTGGTAAATTGTCAGGTGTTCGCGTAAGTTCCAGCACAGGTGACCCGGGATCTCCAGGTGAAATCAATATTCGTGGTGTTGGTTCAATCAGTGCTTCTAAATCTCCGTTGTATGTGGTGGATGGCGTTGCCGTAAAAAGTGATGGCGATATGAGTTATTACGGAAAATCTTCAAGTATTCTTAGTTCTTTAAACCCAGAAGATATTGCAAGCATGACCGTTTTAAAAGACGCTGCTGCAGCGTCTCTTTATGGATCAAGAGCCGCCAATGGTGTTATAATCATTACAACTAAAAGTGGAAAATTAGGGAAAACAAAGGTTTCCTATACTGGAGAGGTTGGCTGGTCAAGTATGGCTGTCGATCAGTTTAATCCAATGTCCTCCACAGAAATACTTGAATATGCTAAAGAGGCTTTATCCAACTATTATATCTATAATAAAAAAGCGACTAACCGCGAAGAAGGTTACGCAATGGTGGAGTCTGAAGGTGATATGGAATATTTCTTTAACGATCCTTCTGGAAAAACGAATACTAATTGGAAAGATGAGGTTTATCGTACGGCATTAACTCAAGACCATCAGGTTTCAATTAATGGCGGTAACGAAAAAACGCAGTTCTATACAGGTTTTGGATTTAATAAAGCCGATGGTATTGTTATTGGTTCCGACTTCGAACGTTTTTCAGGACGTCTTAATCTGGATCATCAGGTAAACGATTGGTTAAAGTTTGGAGTAAAGCAAATGATTACTTATACCACTCAGCATGGACCTCGTGATCAAGGCGACCAAGCTCAAGGTATTGGTACTTCGGCTCCTTTAAGTTTAGTATTCAGTGGAGATCCAACAGCTCCGGTAAAAAATGAAGACGGAACTTATAATGAAAATGCAAACTGGGGAGCTGCTTCTAATCCTCATTTGATGTTAGGTATTGAAGAATGGATTGTTTCTAAAATGATGCGTAGCATGTCAAATGCTAATGTCGATGTAAAACTTTCAGACAAAGTTACTTTCAAAAGTATTTTTGGCTATGATTTTATGGACACGAAGCATTTTGAATTCTGGAGTCCCGAAGGTGTTAACGGCGCATCAGTGGGAGGTTTAGGTTCCCGCTATAATTATGAAAGCAGAAGCTTGACCAGTTCTTCAACATTACGTTATGCTAACACTTTTGATGATGTTCATAATTTTGATATCCTTGGAGGTTTTGAAGTTGAAGACCGAAATCTTCTATCTGTAATTGCAACAGCAAAACAGTATTCGACTGATAAATTACCTGAATTAGGAAATGGACAACCAGATAATGCTTCTAGTAATGTTTATTCTTCTGGTATTTTGTCTTACCTTGCTTCTGCAAATTACAATTACGACAACAAATATTATCTTTCTGCAAGTGCTCGTCGTGATGGCTCTTCTCGTTTAGGTGCGGATAATCGTTGGGCTAACTTTTGGTCTGTATCTGGTGCTTGGCGTTTATCGGGAGAAAGCTTCTTGGAAGACAATGAACTGTTTTCAGATCTAAAAGTACGTGCTTCTTATGGAACAAATGGTAACCTTCCAGGTGATTATTATGCTAACCTTGCATTGTATTCGTTCAGCGATGGCTATGGTCCAAATTCTGCGATTTATTGGAGCCAGCCAGGCAACAAAAATTTAGGTTGGGAAAAGTCAAATAATATGAACATCGGTTTCGATTGGAATATCTACAACCGAGTGAATCTTACAGTTGAATATTACAACAAGGTAACTACCGATTTGTTATTTCAAGTGCCGTCTTCTATTGTTACAGGTTTTGGCTCTAATTGGGATAATCTGGGAAAATTGCAAAATGATGGTTTGGAAATTGAAATTGGTTCACAAAATATCAAATCCCGCGATTTCTCATGGGATACCAATTTTAATATTACTTTCCAGAACTCAACTATCAAAGATCTTCCTGACGGAAAAGATATTCAATATGGCGACGGTAACATGTACCTGCACCGTGAAGGAGAATCTATGTATACTTTCTATCTTCCAGTTTGGAAAGGTGTAAATCCTGAAACAGGACTTGGTGAATTCTGGAAAGATCCAAACGATCATAGTCAGGGAGTTGTTAATAAATACGCTCAGGCTGGAAAGGGTATAGTAGGCAGTGCGGTACCAAGTGTAATAGGAGGCTTGACTAATTCTTTTAAATTAAAAGATTTTGATATGTCTTTTTTAATTACTTATCAATTTGGAGGAGATATGTTTGACTATCCTGGATATTTCTTCCATAATGATGGTGTTCGTATTGGCTCATTTAACCTTGATAAAGAAGTTGCCGGAAATTACTGGAAGAATCCGGGCGATATCGTTGATTATCCAAAACCTATTTACCAAAATCCTTATCGCCCTGACCGTTTCTCAAGCAGAACAATTCTTTCTACTGATAATGTGCGTATGCGCGAAATAACATTAGGTTATAACGTTCCAGTATTGAAGAACGTTTTTGATAATTTACGTGTTTACTTCCGTGCGAATAATCCATTCATGATTTGGGCAGCTACAGACGGAGTTGATCCAGATGTTTCATTGAATGGTTACCGTCAGGTAGATACTCCTCAGACAAAGAGCTTTACATTTGGCGTAAGCGTTACTTTATAATCGATTAAAAACAAATGATTATGAAAAAAATATATTTATTTAGTTTAGTATTCTCGTTGTTTGTTGCTTCGTGTGACGATATCTTGGAAAAAGTTCCGGGAACCTCTTTGCCTACCAATGAAGCAATTACAACAGAAAAAGACCTGATTAATGCCGTGAATGGTGTTTATTCGTATCAGGCAACAGCAGTTGGTTCTTATGCTGCAGAGTTTACCCTGTTTGCAGATCTTCGTGCAGGAGATTTTCAATCTATTGCTGCTGTAAATCATGCGGGGCCTATTTATCGCTATCAATTAACAAAGAATGATGGATTGGTTTATAACTTTTATGAAACTTTCTATTTAAGTCTTGCTCGTCTGAATAGCGTATTGGAAGCATCTGAAAATATTACCGGGGATAATGTTGACAACCTAAAGGGTGAATTATATGCTATGCGTGCTTTGTATCACTTTGACTTAGCTCGTTTATTTGCTAAAAATCCATCAGCTGCCAATTTGGATGAATTGGGTGTTGTGTTATCTGATAAGGTGTTTGAAACTTCTTATATTGGTGAAAGAGCAACATTGAAAGAAACCTATGATTTTATTTTGGCTGATTTAAATAAAGCATTGCCTTTATTGAGTAAAAGCAAAAATCAAGGTCATATTAATTACTGGTCTGCTTTAGGAATTCGCGCTCGTGCTTATCTATATTTAGAAAAGAATGCAGAGGCTTTGGCTGATTGTAAAGAAATCATAGCCTCTTCTCCTTACAAATTATACACGCGCGATGAATATCTTGGAGTTTGGCTAAAAGAGGGAACAAATGAATCAATGTTCGAATTGTTGACAACAAGTATTTACAATGCTCAACGTAATTCAATTGGCTATTTTACTCATGCTGATGGTTATGGTGAATGTGCTGCAACAGAATCTTTCAAAGAAATTCTTGATGCCAGACCTACAGACATTAGAACTCAGTTGTTTGAAGAGGAAACCGAAAATGACTACAATGGTTACTATCCACAGAAATATAATGGACGTGATGGTCAGATTTATGTGAATAATCCTAAAATAATTCGCTTATCTGAAGTTTATTTAATTGCTGCTGAGGCTGCATTGAAAACAGGTAATGCTGGTAGTGCTGAAGGAGGCGCTGCATATTATTTAAACTTACTTCGTAAGAACCGAATTGAAAGCTATGTAGATGTTGCTTCTGTAACATTAGATGATATTTTAATGGAAAGAAGACTTGAATTGTTTACTGAAGGTCATACAGCCTGGGATTATTGGAGAAACGGGAAGTCTGTTAATAACAAATTTGTTGGAGTTGTTGAAGCAACAGATCATCAAGCTATTCTTCCATTTCCTCAAACAGAAATTGAAGTTTCTGGAGGTTTATTGATTCAGAACAGTGGGTATTAATAGTTAAGATATAATTATAAAAGCGGGGAACTTGGTTAACAGGTTTCCCGCTTTTTGTATTTATACGAATCCAAGCTTTAGCAGGATCAATATTGAAAGAGATTTAGTTTAAAACGAAGTTATTATTGTTGTATAACTATTATAGCTTCAGTTTTATTTCTTATAGTTACCCCTCACTAATTCGTTTCATGTCCGTATCTTACTGCGGAATAACTTTCTATCAATCGATGTTTAGCTCTTATTATCCTATAAAGTATTACGAACACTACTATGAACTAATCCTAAGACTACGAACAAGTATTCGTTTGCCATATCGCAAACGCAAAGTCAACAATTGTATACCTTGCGTTTGACAATTGACAAACGCAAGGTATACATATGACAAACGAATACTTGTTCGTATTCAAAAAGATAGATTACTGTAGTCTTGTTGCTACTTTATAGTAGGCAAAGTTATAAATCACTAAGTGTTTGTATTATATTCTGTTATACAAAGAAATAATTACTTATATTCTGCGATTCTTAATATCTCCTGCGCGTTGGTCATTTGCATAAGTTGTATGGGAGAGTTGCCCGATTTCTTCATGTATTCATTTATTATTTGCCATCCCATCCAGGTTCCTAAATTGGCAGGGGCCTCGTTGGCAAGGAACGAACTGTTACTTGTGTCTTCGAAATAGCGGGCTGTTGTTTGTTTGTTGGGAGTGAAGAGGTGCTTGCGCTCAATAATTGTTTTCCAGATCTTTTTTTCGTTCGTTTTACACCATTGGATATTTCCTTCGTTATATCCCATCAACAATGCAGGAGTTGTTTCCGGAAGAGCTTGCGCAAGCAGGTACTTTATTTTCCCTTCGTAAAGCATTTTATCCAGTAATACTTGTTCGCTGCCGGTATAGGGGAACTCCGATAGAAGCCAGCCTGACAGATAATCGGGAACTATGTTGGTGCGTTCCATCTTTAGTCGCTGAGGCTCGTAAAAGAAGTCTTTATACAATGCGTAATCGCTGCCCATATACTTATCGACCGATAGGGATAAAAGACTGTCTGCTACCAATACATTCTGATTTAAACCGGACACATGCATATAGACTGCCGGTATTTGCATGTTGGGAAATTGGTCATGCAAATAGCTAAAGCCTTTATTTAATCCGGCTTCGATGTCAGCAATCAAATCGTATTTTACGAGTGCATCCTTGTATAGTCCGCGTAATGTAGGTTCGCCGAAATAACGTGGTGCAGCTTCGAAGAAATCAAGGGAGTCGCTTGCGTTCCCTTTTAATACCCCTTTAGTCATCACATCCATCATTCCGCTGTATTCATTCCGCAGTTGATCCTTGTATTCTGCTTTTCCCTCTTCCAGGTAGTTGTAAAGGAGTTTGTCGAAACGGTGAATTACAAGGGGTGTCGACAATGAACTATTTCCCTGTGCGGACGGCTGACTGTTGCAGCTTATAAGCGCGCATGATAGAAGCAGCAGCGGATGTACTATTCTCTTTAACATGATGTTGGTTTTATCTATGTTAAACGGATTCGTTTTGTTTATATTGTAAATGTTAGTTTGCAACAAGTGCTGTTCTGCATTTGTTAGATAAATACTATTATCATAAATCGTTTGTATATGAATACAAGAGTTTTTTGGTTTATTTTATTTTTAGTATTTACAAATTCTTTAATTGCACAGCATATGAGATCGCTTACGCCGGAAGAAAAGAAGGTTATATTGGATAAGGGTACCGAATATCCGTTTAAAGGAATTTATACGAATCACAAGGAGAAGGGGACGTATCATTGTAAACAGTGTGATGCCCCGCTTTACCGTTCTGCTGATAAGTTTGATTCCGGTTGCGGATGGCCTAGTTTTGATGACGAGATAAAGGGTGCGGTTAAGCGTTTTCGGGATGCCGACGGACGGCGGACGGAGATTGTTTGTGCGGCTTGCGGTGGTCACCTGGGGCATGTGTTCGAAGGAGAGGGTTTTACACCCAAGGACACGCGCCATTGTGTGAATTCCATCTCTCTGGTATTTCGGAAAGATAAGGCAACACCTCCGGCAAAAACGGAGACGGCAATCTTTGCCGGTGGTTGTTTCTGGGGCGTGGAGCATTTGTTGAAACGGGTAGATGGGGTTCTTGCTGTGGAGTCGGGTTATATTGGAGGAAAAACTCCGAACCCAACTTACGAAGAGGTGTGCAGTCACACCACGGGACATGCCGAAGCTGTACGGGTTATTTTTGATCCGGTAAAGGTGAATTACGAATTTCTTACCAAGCGTTTTTTCGAGATTCACGATCCGGAGCAGGTAAACCGTCAGGGTCCGGATGTGGGAGACCAGTATCGTTCGGAGGTTTTCTATACCAACGAACAGCAGAAGGAGGTTGCCCTTAAACTGATTGAGATCTTAAAGGACAAAGGATATAAAGTGGCAACTAAGGTGACTAAGGCCACTCAATTCTGGGAGGCTGAGGCGTATCATCAGGATTACTACGAACGGAAAGGAACGCAGCCTTATTGCCATAGTTATACGAAACGCTTTTAATAGAACCAGTAAATTATGTCTCCAAAGTAAAACTGCTACAACTTGTAGCAGTTTTACATCGTCCTGACAGTAACTTTTTTAAACTGTATTGTTTTAGGAACGTATCCTTGTTTGTTGAATAAATCAGTATCGCGTCATCTTCCTGTTTTCTAACCAATACTTACAGAAGTTTTTTGGCCACGTCGTATCCGGCTTCGAGGGCCAGGATGTTCATTCCAACAACTTCGGGGCCTTTCTTTCCAAATATTTCGCGGATACCCTGTTCAATTTTGCTGTATTCAATCCCAAGGAACGGTGCAGCGGCTCCCAACATTACAATGTTGGCAGAACGTACGGATCCAATCTCTTTCGCTATGTTTTCGACATCAAGAATCACTTTGTGCGGGAGTGCGTTTAGCGCCGCATTGATGTCTTTCATATCCGGATAGTTGGGGATATTTACAAAAGGTACAGCGTTTGTTACCAACCAACCGTCTTTTTTCAGGTAGGGTAGATAACGCAGACTTTCCATCGGTTCGAGCGAGATAATCAGATCGGCCGAACCAAGGGGGATTAAATCAGAGGCGATGGGCTTATCGCTGATTCGAAGGTTGGATTGCACATCTCCTCCGCGCTGACTCATTCCGTGTACTTCCGCTTGTTTCATATACAGACCGTCGAATAGAGCGGCCTCGCCAATTACGGCAGCGATAGAAAGGATACCTTGTCCTCCTACGCCTGATAGTATGATGTCTGTTTTCATTTCTTGCTTGCTTTTTTCTTTCTGGCTAATGTTTGAATACATTCGCGGCGCGCAATAATTACGGACAGTCCTTTGTATTCAATTTCTTCGCGGATAAGCTGCTTCATCTCTTCGTAGTTTTTCTTCAAAGGAATAAGACTTCTTAGATGAGCCGGCTCGACACCTATGCCGAGGCATATCGATTCCAGGCGACCTGTCCCGGCGGAATCCTGACCACCAGTCATTCCCGTTGTTTCGTTGTCGGAGATGATAATCAGCATATTGCTATCTTCGTTCACACAATCCAATAAACCAGTCATACCCGAGTGGGTAAAGGTTGAGTCGCCAATTATCGATATGGCAGGGAAACATCCGGCGTCCGCAGCCCCTTTGCCCATGGTGATGGAAGCTCCCATATCCACGCAGCTATCAATGGCCCGGAAAGGAGGCAAAGCTCCCAATGTATAGCAGCCAATATCCCCAAACACTTTTGGTTCATTGTATTCCTTAAGCACTTCGTTCATGGCATCGTACAAGTCGCGGTGTCCGCAACCCTGGCACAAAGCAGGTGGGCGCATTTCCACTACTTCGGGGATTGTATAGTAAGTTGCAACTTCTTTACCGAGCGCACGACCTACCGCATCTGGTGTAAGTTCGCCTGCACGTGGCAAGGTGCCATCCAGGCGACCATGTATAGTTTGTCCTTTTCCAAGGAATCCTTTTAGCTGTTCTTCAACAATTGGAAATCCCTCTTCGATAACAAGAATTTCTTCGCATTCTTCGGTCAGCTTTATCAGCTGCTTTTTGGGTATAGGATACTGACAAATCTTGAGTACCGGATATTCGAATCCATCAGGGTAATTTTCCGATAGATAATTGAATCCAATACCTGTTGTAATGATTCCAAGCTTTTTGTTGGGCGCATCAAAATAGGTATTGTAGACAGATGTTTCCGATTCGGCGGTAAATCCTTCTTGCGCGGCAAGCAATGTTTTATACCGTTTGCGAGCCAAAGCGGGAAGCAGGATAAAACGCTGACGGCCATCCTCCGGATAAGATAATTTATTTTGTTCTTTTTGCGGACGGGTTACCACGCCTGCACGGGAGTGTGCCATACGTGTTGTTATACGTAGTAATACGGGATAACCTAGTTTTTCTGACAGCTCGAATCCGTCGTAAACCATGTCGTATGCTTCCTGTTGGTTGGAAGGTTCAAGCATGGGAATCATGGCAAAATTACCATAAACGCGGTTATCTTGTTCGTTTTGCGAAGAGTGCATGGAAGGATCGTCGGCTGTGATGATTATCATACCGCCATGTACACCAGTCATCGCTGCATTCATAAAACAATCGGCAGCCACGTTTAGTCCCACGTGCTTCATGCAGCAAAGCGTCCTTTTACCTGCATAACACATACCTAAGGCAGTTTCCAAAGCTGTTTTTTCGTTAGTGCTCCACTTACTGTGGATTCCAAGTTTCTTTGCTGTCGCAGAGTTTTGAATGTATTCGGTAATCTCGGTAGAAGGCGTACCAGGATAAGCATAAACGCCAGACAACCCGGCGTCGATAGCTGCCTGCGCGATAGCTTCATCCCCTAAAAAAAGATGTTTCTCCATATTGTATATCTTAATACTTTAATTGTCTTTGTTTAAATGTGACGACAAAGATACTTTTTTTACAATAAATCGAAAGTAAAAAGCTACTTAATCTGTCGTCTGTTTAGTTCGGCGCGGTATCTGTTGGCATTTTTAGCATGTTCCGCCAAAGTGGAAGCAAAGTTATGTCTGCCCGAAAAATCTTCTTTAGCGCACATATAAATATAGTTGTGTTGGTCGTGGTTAAGTACGGCGTTTATACCTTTAATAGACGGAACACGAATAGGGCCGGGAGGCAATCCGGTATGTTTATAGGTGTTGTAAGGTGATTCGACCTGCAGATGTTCAAACATAATGCGTTTCAAGGTTACATCGCCAACAGCATATTTAACGGTGGGGTCTGCCTGAAGTGGCATGTTAATTTGCAGGCGGTTCAGATATAAGCCGGCAACCATTCCCATTTCATCTGCTTTGGCTGTCTCTTCTTCCACGATGGAGGCCAAAACAGAAACCTGTACCGGGGTAATTCCGATCTTTGCTGCTTTAGCAAGGCGGTCTGCTGTCCAAAAGGCCTTGTATTCCTTTTGCATACGTTTCATAAAGTTATCGGGTGTGATATCCCAATACAGCTCGTAGGTGTTGGGAATAAACATACATTGGATAGTTTCTGTCGTAAACCCAAGTTCTGCGCAATAGGCAGAGTCAGCGAAACGGGTAAGCAGTTCATCTTTTGTAACCATCAGCTGGTCGTCCAGGCGTTGTGCTAAATCGGTTCTTAGGCGGATATTGTTAAATGTGATACGAATGGGCGACTGCAAACCTCCGATAAGGTTTTTTAAAAGTCTAAGATTGCCCGTTCCCGGTTCTATGGCGTAACGTCCTGTTTTCATTTTATCGGGATAGCCAATCAGATAGGCAAGCTGTTTAAAGCTAGCCAGACTTTTACAGGATGCCGAGTCTTTTAGCTGGTTGCATAAATCATTAAAGTTCTTTTGTGAATCAACATACACATAGGTAGTTTCCTTTATTGAAAAGTTGGAGGCTAAAACCATGCGATATGCCCAGAAGCCTGTTGCTAATAAAAGAACAACGAAAAGAGCCATTACTCTCCGTATAAAGGTGCGCTTTGCCCGTTTTGTGCGAAAAAACTTACTCATATTTTATTTAATAAGCGGTTGACTATCAGAATCGGGGACAAAAGTAATACCTTTTTATTGAAAATAATGACATAAAAGCTTTGTTTATTCAGAAATATCGGCTTATCTTTGCCACGCAATTCGAAGGAATAAGCACAGAACACACAAGGAAGTGTGGGTGAGTGGCTGAAACCACCAGTTTGCTAAACTGACGTACTCGTAAGGGTACCGGGGGTTCGAATCCCCCCGCTTCCGCTTTAAGGGCTGTAATCTTATGATTACGGCCCTTTTTGTTTAATACTATTGACTATTACTACAGTGCTATTCCTTATCTTTTTTTATTTTTGCCGGGTCAAAACAAAAAATTTAAACAAATAATGATGAAAAAACAAGCAGTAACTAGCTTGTTACAAGGAAAAGTAGCATTCATATTGTTTTATTAATATAAGGGTACATTTAAAAGAAAATTGTATGGAACTTATTAATTGGACCGTTGATTTCTTATTACACATCGATCAGTATCTGGCGGTGTGGGCAGAACAATACGGAATATGGATCTATGCAATTTTGTTTATGATTCTTTTTTGTGAAACAGCTTTCTTTTTCATGCCTTTTTTGCCGGGAGATTCGGTTTTGTTTGTAGCCGGTACATTGGCTGCTATTTATTCGAAGACAATTAATGTTCATTACCTGGTTATTATACTTATTATAGCAGCCATTCTTGGGAACCAGGTTAATTATTTGATAGGACGCTATCTGGGAGATAAGATCTTCAGTAATCCTAATTCAAAATTCTTTAAAAGGTCTTACTTAGTAAAGACCCATGTTTTTTTTAAACATCATGGGAAAAAAACAATCGTATTATCCAGATTTGTACCTATAATACGCACGTTTGCCCCACTGGTGGCAGGTATGGGCAAAATGAATCCTCACTTCTTCTTTGCCTCAAACGTATTGGGAGGCATTATCTGGGTAATCATATTTCTCTACTTAGGGTACTTGTTTGGTACCTTACCAGTTGTGCGAAACAACCTTCAGCTAATCATCGTAATGATTATTCTGATCTCTGTCGTCCCCGCATTTTTCGAATTTAGGAAAAAAGAATAATTAGCGGATCCGTATTTTTTTAGTCACTACATTTTGGGATGTTTCTACAACCACCAGATAGTATCCCGAAGGTACACCACTAACGGATAGTTCGTCTGTAGATGAATCTTTTCGGATATATTGAATTCCATGCATGTTAATCAACTTGATAGTCCGGATGTTTTCTCCCTCTATTTTAAGGACACCGTTACGAGGAACCGGGTTTGGATAGACAGAAACTGGATTAACCTGTAGCGTTTCAACGTCGGTATATAGTGTGCCGTCCATAAATGCAAGTCGTTCTTTGATCCAATCTTTGATGTAGTTTATTTCTTCCGTATAGGATAATGCTACAAATTTGTTTGGCCATACCCACTGCCCCCATCTTGGCCAGGCAAGGGAGTTTCTATACTGAGCATCCTCTTTGTTCAGGTTGTTAGTCAACGAATCTACCACGTGCATAATATTGGCTTCGGAATAGTTTGTGTTTCTGTAGGTAGTCCACCGGGTTTTCATCTCCTGAACGAAATCCGGATCGCTCAATAACCTTTGCCACCAGAAAGGAATCAGCTGACCTTCATTGGGAGCAATGTCATTCATTTTATAGGCCCAGCTTCTGGTATTCCAGCCATCATTGTAATTTGCATTGCCAAATCCCAGATTGAAATCCCACAGAGACATTTTAAAACGTGGATCTACGCTGTCGCGGTGTTTGTATAGACTGGTGCTCAACCTGTATCCATCTACATTTCTGGCAAATTCTGTCGACAGCATATAATCAATAAAGGAGGTAACATCGATGTATTTTCTGTATCCGTTTTGTTTATCTTTATAGTTTTCGGCAGCAAGCGAATTTTCGAATGCATCGATTCTACCTCGCAGAAAGTCTTTTTGTTCTCTGGTGAGATCCGCATATTCGGGGTGCTTGTATTGATAGGAGATTGTTTTACCGTAAATTTTTAAACCGGATGAGTATTCTGGCTGATACTTTGATGTGTAGACCACCTCATCGTCCCGATCTACTTCCACATGATAACCTCCGGTAAGATCATCGCCGGTGATTCCGGGTTTAGGAATATTCAATCTGTTTACACCTTGTCTTACCCGTTCACTCAAAACATATACCCCATAGTAAGTACCGTCTAAAACCACTTCGCAGTGTACCCCGGTTGGAACATATTCAAAGTAGGGTTTTGCGAGTTGGAACGTTAATACATCGCGGATAAGACTCTTGTCGGAGTAGGGGGCAAGCAAACACCAGTCACTGTCGGCTCCCATACCCAAAAGAGCTACTTCTTGTTTTTTGCCACTTTCATTTTCGGGTCTGAAAGAATAGGGCTTTTTATCTGAATTATAAAAAGACGAATTACCTCTGTACTTGATGCCTATTCTGCCTTTATAGGCAGTTTTCTGACTGGGATGAGCCAGTGTGTCGGCATAGTTAAGCTCGCCTTCGCCATTATAAATAATCATCATACGAGCCGCAATCCGATCGTCTTTGAGAATCATGGCATTGCCGGTATTGATAAATACAATTGGAAGGTTTGTCTGCGACAGATTAACGTACCGGTTGGTAGGTTTATAGTTGCCTACCTGTTGCGCAAAAACCTGGAAACACAAGAAAAAAGAGAATACTAACAACGTAATTGGTCTCATAAATGTAGAACTTAAATAAAAGGATGTGTAAATGTAGGTATAAATTAGTATTAACCAACTATTTATTGATTAATAAACGACATTAACAATTAATACGAATACTGTCGGCTATGTTCCTGTTTTTTTTGAATTACCTTTGCGGCCGGTTATCAGGGTTGAGGTTACCTGGTTTGTTTATCCTCCTTATTCGCTTTCATAGTATAGAATTTTCAAATTTAGCTGACATGGAATATCTTGAATTGATTATTGATTTTGTTTTACATATCGATGTTTATCTTGCCAATTTAACAGTAATGTATGGCCCATGGATTTATGCAATACTGTTTTTAGTTTTGTTTTGCGAAACAGGATTGGTTGTTACTCCCTTTTTACCCGGCGACTCTCTTTTATTTGTAGCAGGAACCATTGCCACACTGCCTTCCAATGGATTGAACGTTCATTTACTGGCCTGTCTTTTGATGATAGCGGCAATACTCGGGGATGGTACAAATTTCTATATTGGACGTTACTTCGGAGAAAGAATGTTTAGTAATTCTGACTCTAAAATTTTTAAACGCTCTTACCTGGATAAGACTCATAGCTTTTATGAGAAACATGGAGGTAAAACGATTGTAATAGCTCGTTTTGTTCCAATTATAAGAACTTTTGCACCCTTTGTTGCTGGTATGGGAAAGATGCACTACCGCTTCTTTTTAACGTCTAATGTTTTAGGAGGTATGCTTTGGGTTTGTCTTTTTGTTTATGCCGGTTATTTCTTTGGTGAGCTGCCGCTCGTGAAGGACAATCTTCATTTTCTATTGGTGGGTATCATTTTTGTTTCGCTTTTACCCGCTATTATTGGAGTTATGCGTAATAAATAAGCTAGATAGGTTCTACGAAATAAAGAAGGGCAGTCTTTGAATTATCAAGACTGCCCCTTAATTATGTCTGTAAAATAGAATAAGGAAATCGGGTATTATCTTTTTCCCCAATCGTTTCCTTTACCTGACTTGTCCTTTTTATCTTTCGATCCTTTATTCCCGCGATCGCTAAAGTGATGTCTGTCATTATCTCGGTTGTTATCTCTGTCGCGGTCGTAACGGTCTCTGTCATTATCGCGGTCGCGATAGTAGCGATCATTGTCGTGACGAGGGTTATGGTCGCGGCTTCTGTCGTATCTCACGTTTTCTGCATAATGTCTGCGACGATGATTGTCGTATACATGATTCCAGTAATTCTCACGCTCGTACATCATCTTAGCCAGTCTTTTGTACCTTTTAGAATTGTACTTGGCACCGAAATGGTGAGCAACACGATCCCAGGAATGATACCTGTGGTAAGAGTCAAGTATGACAACAACCGGACGATTAAAGAACCGGCTAAATTCAAAAGCAAGGGATAAATCTCCCCAATTATTGTCAACTCCTTCGTAGTAGTCGCGTACCTGATAAGCCGGAACTCCATACGCTTTTGTAAACTCTAACTCGATGGAAGGTCTGTCGAAAGATCTCCCGAATGTGGAAATCCGTGCACTGAAAGTGCTGTATTCCCGTTGCGCAAAAACACTAACGGAAGTTAGTAATGCGATGGCTAAAATAATTCCTGTCTTTTTCATTTGTAACAAAATTGATGTTCTACAATATGTTAAGATGGAATACCTATTAGTTTAGAGTCTGCAATCCAAGGGTTGGTATTCATTAACTAAACAAATGTAGCTCATTTTTTGAAAGGTTGGATGCGGTGGCTAATGAATAAAATTTAAAATATATCATCAAATGCGTACAGAATGTAAAAATAGCTAAAAAGGAAGAGGCAATAGAACGAAGTAATAAATAATTTAACGTTTGAGAAGAACAGTAAGACGCAATGACAAGTCAAAAAACACCATTTTGGCGTTTACATTCTGAGCAATGTGTTTTTCTGCTTTTGCCAGCTCTTCCATTAATTCGAATACGTTCCGCTCATTTACAAAAGGAGCGAATTTAACCGAAAAGGATGATTCTTCCGGATTCATATAATTAAGCTCGGGGCTTTGAAATCGGTATATAAAGTTTTCGCGGATCAGATGCTGGCAATATCCAAAAAAGTTTTTTTGTCTCTCGCGGCCGATACCAGCCATTTCGTCGGCCATGACTTTCATTCCCTTTACGTTTCGGCTCCATGAATTACGCATCATACCGATAAATTGATTCAGGTAAAATTTATTTTCATCGCCCAGGCTAATCACTTCCATCGCTTTAAGAAAATTACCTCCGGCTATATGAGATACGTAACCGGCATCGTCGGCAGTCAAACCGAAACGCTGTACCAATGTGCCGGCCATTGCTTCATGCTGAATCGGGCGCACATGAATACGCTGCGATCTGGACTGGATTGTTCCTATTATTTTATCGGGGGCTTCCGATACCAGTAAAAACACTGTATTTACCGGCGGCTCTTCAATCAGTTTTAATAATTTGTTCGCGCAGGTGGGATGCATTTTCTCGGGCAACCACAAGAGCAATACCCTATACGTTGCCTCGTATATGCGGAGACTGAGCTTGCGAATAATTTCATCACTCTCGCCCGAATAGATGATTGCTTGCGAATTCCCGGCATCCATCAAATTCAGCCAGTTGTTTAACCCAAAGTAAGGACGATCTTTGACGAGCGCGCGCCACTCAGGTAAATAGTCGTCGCAGACTTCTTTCTTTTTATCTTTCTTTACCATCGGAAAAACGAAATACAGATCAGGGTGAGCCAGTTCATTGTACTTAAGGCACGATGGACATTTTCCACAAGAATCAGTTTCGGAAGGATTGGCACAATTTAAGTACCTGGCATAAGCCAACGCCAGCGGAAAAGCACCCGAACCCTCCTGTTCGCTGAACAGTTGGGCGTGAGGAACCACGCCGGTGCGCGCTGAACGGATGAGTCGCTGCTTAATCTCTTCTTGTCCGATGATATCTTTGAAAAACATATTAGTAGATTTGTTTGGCTACTTTGTAAACACTTTCCGTTGCCATCATTGTATAAAAATGAAGGCTGGGAACTCCATGAGCGATAAGATCCTTACATTGACTGGTACACCACTCGATACCCACTTCTTTTACCTCTTCATCAGTTTGGCATTTCCTGAGTTCCGAAGCAAAAGGCTCGGGAATATCAGAACGGAATATTTTGGGCAATACAGTAAGCTGGCTTTTAAATACAATGGGTTTAATACCCGGAATAATTGGCACAGTGATGCCTTCGGCACGACAGCGGTCTACAAAATCGTAGTATTTCTGATTATCGAAGAACATCTGAGTTACCAGATAGTCGGCTCCGTTGGCAACTTTCTGCTTCAGATAAAAAATATCCGAGTCCATATTGGGCGCTTCTTCGTGTTTCTCGGGATAGCAGGCCATCCCATATGAGAAAGAAGTTTCGTTCGCTTCGAAAGTACTTCCGTCCACCGCTATTCCTTTATTGAAATTGTTTACCTGATCCTGAAGATCAGTGGCATGTTCGTGATACAGGTTCCTGTTAGCGTCGCCTGCTTCGATCGTTTTAATGTCGCCTCTAAGCAATAACAAATCATAAACGCCGAGGAAATTAAGATCGATAAGTGCATATTCCGTTTCCTCTTTGGTAAATCCTTTACATATAATATGTGGTACGGCAGTAATGTTGTACTTGTTCTGTATAGCAGAAGCAATAGCAACCGATCCCGGACGTTTGCGGATGTTTACTTTCTCGATTTTTCCATCGGGAAGCGTTTTGTAAATGTACTCGCTGTGATGGGAAGTTATGTTAATATACTTAGGATCAAACTCCTTTAGTCTGTCGATTACGTTATACACCTTCTGAATGCTGTTCCCTTTTACAGGAGGCAAAATCTCGAAAGAGAAAGCTGTGCGCTTACTGGATTGTATAAGGTCGATTACTTTCATATATTTATATTTTTTGCTGCAAATGTAACAATTATACTCCGAAATAGCTTACTTTTGCAACAACAATCTAATAACAAGGCGTATGGAAAATATTGATTGGTCTGATCTGTCATTTGGATATATGAAGACAGACTACAACGTAAGGTGTTACTACCGAGACGGAAAATGGGGAGAATTAGAAGTAAGTTCTTCCGAAATTATTAACATTCACATGGCAGCTACCTGTTTGCATTACGGTCAGGAATCTTTTGAAGGTCTCAAGGTCTTTAAAGGCAAAGATGGTAAGGCACGTGTTTTCCGTATGGACGAAAATGCCAAACGGATGCAGTCTTCATGCAGAGGTATCATGATGCCCGAACTCCCTGTCGAAAAATTTGAAGAAGCAGTTCGTAAAGCGGTAAAATTAAATGAACGTTTTATTCCTCCTTATGAAAGCGGAGCTTCCTTATATGTACGGCCTTTATTGATTGGATTAGGCGCTCAGGTTGGCGTTAAACCCGCATTAGAATATTTATTCATTATTTTCGTTACTCCGGTTGGCCCTTATTTTAAAGATGGATTTAAACCGACTCCGGTTGTAATTCTTCGTGGATACGACAGAGCAGCTCCTCTGGGAACAGGAACCTATAAAGTAGGCGGAAACTATGCGGCAAGTCTGGCTGCAGGAGAGAAAGCACATGAATTGGGCTACTCGGCAGTTCTTTACCTTGATGCCAAAGAAAAGAAATATGTAGACGAATGTGGTCCTGCCAACTTCTTCGGTATCAAGGATAATAAGTACATTACACCAAAATCTACTTCAATTTTGCCATCCATAACAAACAAGAGTTTGATGCAGCTTGCAGAAGAGATGGGTATGACGGTAGAGCGCAGACAAATTCCGGAAGAAGAACTGGCGACATTTGAAGAAGCTGCAGAGTGCGGAACAGCTGCTGTTGTTACACCTATCGAACGGATCGACGACATCGACGAGAATAAATCCTATGTTTTCTCGAAAGATGGAAAACCCGGACCTGTTTGTGAAAAACTTTACCATAAGCTTCGGGCTATACAGTATGGCGACGATGAGGATTTATATGGTTGGGTAACTATTCTTTCTTAATTGATATCTCTAATTATAATTTATTAAATAAAATTGCTATCTCGGTATTGCAAAAGTGGGAAGTTTCTCTAACTTTGTGACCGATATAGCAATGATATAGTGGAAGCATTTTTTAAGACACATAATTATCTTATAGAACATTTACAGTCGCCGGTGCGACGAGGGTTAATGGATGAAATTAACTGGAACGACCGGCTGATTGGTATTAAAGGTTCCCGGGGGGTTGGAAAAACAACTTTCCTGTTACAATATGCCCGTGAGTTCTATGGTACGGATACAAAAGAGTGTCTGTATATAAACTTGAACCATTTTTATTTTACAGAACGGACATTAGTCGATTTTGCATCCGAATTCAGAGCAAAAGGCGGGAAAGTTCTGTTGATAGACCAGGTATTCAAGTATCCGGGATGGTCTAAAGAGCTGCGATTCTGTTATGATAATTTTCCGGATATGAAGATTGTTTTTTCCGGTTCGTCGGTAATGCGGTTGAAAGAAGAAAATCCGGATTTGTCTGGAAAAGTAGTTTCGTATAATTTGCGGGGCTTTTCCTTTCGTGAATACCTGAATCTGATGACGGGCGCATCATTCCCGGCTTATACTTTTGATGATATTCTTGACCATCACGAAGAGATTGCCCGGCTAATCTGTGATGAAGTAAGACCCTTGGCTTTTTTCCCTGATTACTTACATCATGGTTTTTACCCGTTTTTTCTTGAGAAGCGAAACTTCTCTGAAAATCTGCTGAAAACGATGAATATGATGTTGGAAGTAGACGTTCTTTATATTAAACAGATTGAGCAAAGTTATCTGCCCAAATTGAGGAAACTTCTATATCTTCTGGCAATATCGGCCCCATGTACTCCTAATGTGAGTCAGCTTAGTAAGGAAATACAGACATCAAGGGCAACGATAATGAACTATATCAAATATCTGACGGATGCCCGTTTAGTGAATATGATGTACCGGGTAGGAGAGGAGTTTCCTAAGAAACCGGCAAGAATATATATGTATAACTCAAATCTGATGTACCCGATTCGTCCTATGATTGTTAATCAGCAGGCGGTGAGGGAAACATTCTTTTTTAACCAGATGCAAAAAGACAACCGGTTAAATGAAGGAGTTAAGAACGCGCACTTTTTAGTGAATCTGAAACATAATTTCCGGATTGAAGAGAGCCTGAAAGGTAAAAACAATCCTGATATGTTTTATGCTGTGGAAAAAGCCGAAGTGGGAGGCGAAAACCTTATTCCTCTTTGGTTGTTTGGCTTTTTATATTAGATATAAATTTTTTAACAACAAAATTAGTAATAGTCTTATGTCAAAACAGAAGAAATTTTTAACCTGTGATGGTAACCAGGCTGCTGCACATATTGCCTATATGTTCAGTGAAGTTGCTTCGATTTACCCCATCACTCCATCGTCTACAATGGCGGAGTATGTTGACGAATGGGCCGCTGCCGGAAGAAAGAATATCTTCGGCGAAACGGTAAAAGTTGAAGAGATGCAATCTGAAGCAGGAGCTGCAGGTGCGCTTCACGGTTCGTTGCAGGCTGGAGCTTTGACAACTACATTCACTGCTTCTCAGGGTTTATTGCTGATGATTCCGAATATGTACAAGATTGCAGGGGAATTACTTCCAACTGTATTCCATGTATCTGCTCGTGCATTGGCTGCACAGGCTTTGTCAATCTTTGGTGACCACCAGGACGTTATGGCTGCACGCCAGACTGGTTTCGCCATGTTTGCCACTGGTTCTGTACAAGAAGTAATGGATTTGGCTGCGGTGGCTCATCTTGCGACACTTAAAACCCGTATCCCATTTCTTCACTTCTTCGATGGATTCCGTACATCTCACGAAATTCAGAAAATTGAACAATTGGATCAGGAAGATTTGATTCCGTTTATCGATCAGGATGCATTGGCTGCTTTCCGCAAAAGAGCATTGAATCCAGAAAGTCCTGTAGCTCGTGGTACAGCTCAGAATCCGGATATCTACTTCCAGACACGCGAAGCTTCAAATCCTTTCTACGATGCAGTTCCTGAAGTAGTAGAAGAATACCTGAACAAGCTGGCTACAGTAACCGGCCGCAAATATAATCTGTTTGATTACTATGGTGCTGAAGATGCAGACCGTGTAATCATTGCAATGGGTTCTGTTACAGAAGCTGCACGCGAAGTAATCGATATGCTTACAGCCAAAGGCGAAAAGGTTGGTTTGGTGTCTATTCACCTGTACCGTCCGTTCTCTGCAAAGCATTTCCTTGCTGCAGTTCCAAAAACAGCTAAGAAAATTGCTGTACTTGACAGAACAAAAGAACCGGGTGCAACCGGCGAACCTCTTTACCTTGATGTAAAAGACTGTTTCTATGGAACAGAAAATGCTCCGGTAATTGTTGGCGGTCGTTATGGTTTGTCATCTAAAGATACTACTCCTGCCCAGATTTTATCGGTATACGAAAATCTGGCTATGAATATGCCTAAGAATCATTTTACAGTAGGTATTGTAGACGATGTTACATTTACTTCTCTTCCTCAGAAAGAAGAAATTGTATTCGAAAACGGTCCGTTCGAAGCTAAATTCTATGGCTTGGGTGCCGATGGTACAGTAGGTGCCAACAAGAACTCTGTAAAGATTATCGGCGATAATACAGACAAGTACTGTCAGGCTTATTTCTCTTATGACTCTAAAAAGTCGGGAGGTTTTACTTGTTCTCACCTTCGTTTTGGTGATGCGCCTATTCGTTCGACTTATTTGGTAAACACTCCGGACTTTGTTGCTTGTCACGTACAGGCTTACCTACGTCTGTACGATGTAACCAAGGGTTTAAAGAAGAATGGTACATTCTTGCTTAACACCATCTGGAACAAGGACGAAGTAGTGAAGAACCTTCCTGATAATGTAAAGAAGTATTTTGCACAAAACAATATTACTCTTTACATCATTAATGCGACTACTATTGCTCAGGAAATTGGTCTGGGTAACCGTACAAATACAATCCTTCAGTCTGCCTTCTTCAAGATTGCAAACGTTATCCCTTACGACCTGGCTGTTACACAGATGAAGAAATTCATTGTTAAGTCTTACGGCAAGAAGGGTGAAGATGTTGTAAATAAGAACTACGCCGCTGTAGATCGCGGATCAGAAATTGTTAAGGTTGAAATCCCTGCCGAATGGGCTAACATCGATGTTAAGCCTGAAGCCGGACATCCGGAAGATTCTGATTTTATCAAAAATATTGTTCGTCCAATCAATGCACAAGCCGGGGATGATCTTCCTGTTTCTGCATTCAAGGGTCGCGAAGACGGTACCTGGGAACAAGGAACAGCTGCTTCCGAAAAACGTGGTGTTGCTGCTTTTGTTCCGGTTTGGAATGCCGACAACTGTATTCAGTGTAACCAGTGTGCTTATGTTTGTCCTCACGCTACAATCCGTCCTTTTGTGTTGGATGAAGCAGAACAAGCCAAGGCTCCTGAGTTTGCCTCATTGAAAGCTACCGGTAAGGTATTTGCAGGCATGCAGTTCCGTATTCAGGTAAACGTACTTGACTGTTTAGGTTGCAGCAACTGCGAGGATGTATGTCCGGGTAACAAGCAGGGCAAAGCGCTTAAGATGGTTCCTATTGAAACTCAGTATCCTGAACAGGATAATTGGGACTTCATGGTGAAAGAAGTTAAGTCTAAACAACATTTGGTTGACATCAAATCAAACGTTAAGAATTCTCAGTTTGCAACTCCGTTGTTTGAGTTCTCCGGCGCTTGTTCAGGTTGTGGTGAAACTCCGTATATCAAGTTGATCTCTCAGTTGTTCGGCGACCGTCAGATGATTGCTAATGCAACTGGTTGTACTTCTATCTACTCTGGTTCTGCACCTTCTACTCCTTATACTACAAACGAAAAAGGACATGGTCCGGCTTGGGCTAACTCTTTGTTTGAAGACAATGCCGAATATGGTTTGGGTATGCGTATGGCAACCGTTAAAATGCGCGAACGTTTGATTCGTTTGATGACGGAAGCTCAGGCTTGCACTTGCTGCTCTGACGAACTTAAGGGCTTGTTTAACGAGTGGATCGAAAAGAAAGAAGATACGGATGCAAGTATTGAACTAGCAGCAAAAATCAGACCTATGGTTGCTGCCTGCGATTGCGATATCTGCAAACAAATTAATGAACTGGGTCACTTCCTTATCAAGAAATCTCAATGGATTATTGGTGGTGATGGTTGGGCTTATGATATCGGCTTCGGTGGTTTGGATCATGTAATCGCTTCTGGCGAAAATGTGAACATCCTGGTAGTTGATACCGAAGTTTATTCTAACACGGGTGGTCAGTCTTCTAAATCAACTCCGGTTGGTGCTGTTGCTAAATTTGCTGCATCCGGTAAGCGTGTCCGCAAGAAAGACCTTGGTCTGATTGCTACAACTTACGGTTATGTATACGTGGCACAGATCGCTATGGGTGCAAATCAGGCTCAGACATTGAAAGCGATCCGCGAAGCTGAGGCTTACGACGGACCATCTCTTATCATTGCTTATGCTCCTTGTATCAGCCATGGTTTGAAAGCCGGAATGGGTAAAGCACAGACCGAAGAAGCTACAGCTGTTGAATGTGGATACTGGCACTTGTGGCGTTTCAATCCAGAATTGGAAGCCGAAGGAAAGAATCCGTTTACGCTTGATTCGAAAGAACCTCAGTGGGATAAGTTCCAGGACTTCCTGAAGGGTGAAGTACGTTATTCTTCTTTGATGAAGCAATTCCCAGCCGAAGCAGCAGAATTATTTGTTGCCGCACAAAAGAATGCTCAATGGAGATATAATAACTACAAACGTTTAAGTGTTGATGTGAAAAATGAAACTGCTGAATAAGTAATTTTATATACATAATTAGGGGCTGCTTCGTTAAGAAGCGGCCCTTTTTGTGAATAAAAGGGGCTAATAGATTAAAAAAACATAAAACACAACACTATTTTTATGTTGTATAGCATGTATTTCAAATATTGTTTGTATCTTTGTAGCATAATAAAAAGAAAATATAAACCGACAATCCAAACGGGAGAGTCACAAAAGATGAAAATTATGAATACAGTAAAAGAAAGCAATGTTCGTACATTGGCAATGTTAAAGTACCAGGCAGATCGTTATCAATCTTTAGGAAATGGAGTAATGAGTCAGCGTATTAACGCACAGATCCGATCCATTTTAGTGGAAATGAACAACAGTTCAGCCAAAAATTAATCAGACGTTTTTTTAGAGGTTTCTTTGTGTACTGCTTAGGCAGTTACCAAAGAAGACGCAGCAGGACTTTCATCGCAAATGGCGAAGAGGGGCCTTTTTTGTTTTTAGCCCTTTTTCTTCTTACTTTCCTTATAGGATTGGATTCGCAAAGATATATCTTTCGATCTTTAAAGATATAAGGAACGAAACTGAAAGATATATCTTTCGAGGCCTATATATAATTGCGAACATGTATTTAGATTATCTAAGTGGGAGGTGTGTGACCAGTGGTAGATGATTTTTTGATCTCTCACTGAATAATGATTTGATAAATAGATTGATAGCCGGCAAAGTGATGAGTGGTAGATAAAAATTGAAAATTTCATTACCTTTGTAGCGGTTATAATGACAGCGGTTATCCCGAAGCGAAAAGATAACTCCGCTCTATTAAGTTGAATTTCCAAGTAAAACTATCTTTAAATGAAAAAAGTGATATTTTTGGTTTGCCTGTTGGTTTGGCAAATCTCTTTATATTCCCAAACACCCGAACAAAAGGGGCTGAGTACAATTAACCGCCAGACTGCCGAAGCTCATATAGGATTTCTAGCCAGCGATTTGCTGGAAGGACGCGAAGCAGGATCTGCAGGCGGACATATCGCCGGCGAGTATATTGTAGCCACTTTGAAATCATTGGGTATCCAACCATTGTCCGGTTCATATATGCAACCATTCGAAGCCTATAATAAAGAACGTCAGAAGAGAGGGCGCTTTCAGGTTCATCCGGACTCAATCGCTGTGCTGAAACAAGAGGTTCATCAATGTATTTCATTAAACAATATACTTGCCAAAATTGAAGGAAAAAATCCAAACGAGTATGTTATTGTAGGCGCACATTATGATCACCTGGGTATCGATCCTATGCTCTCGGGCGATCAGATATACAATGGTGCCGATGATAATGCTTCGGGAATATCTGCCGTACTGCAAATAGCTCGTGCATTTCTTGCAACCGGAGAAAAGCCGGAACGCACCATCGTGTTTGCATTCTGGGATGGTGAGGAAAAAGGGCTGCTTGGGTCATCCTATTTTGTACAGTCCTTTGCCGACATAAACAAGGTGAAAGGGTACTTAAACTTCGATATGATTGGAAGGAATAACAACGAAGCCAATCCGGAGCATGTTGTTTATTTTTATACGGAAGCTCATCCTGCTTTCGGAGAGTGGCTGAAGCTAGACATCAAGACCTACGGTTTAAAGCTTAAACCCAATTACCGTCCATGGGATAAACCAGTAGGAGGGAGCGACAATGCTTCATTCGCAAAGCTGAATATTCCTGTTATCTGGTATCATACCGATGGCCATCCGGATTATCATATGCCCGGCGATCATGCGGATAAAATGAACTGGGATAAAGTAGTCGATATCACAAAAGCTTCGTTCCTAAACATGTGGAACCTGGCTAACGATAAGAAATATTGAAATTGCAGGGAGGAGAGCTTTTCTCCTCCTTTTTTATTGGTTCAGATTTACGCAGAATTCGGCAAGCTTATGAACATCTTCAGGAACATCCATACTTAGTTTTTCATCCTTAACATACGATTTAATGGCTGGATGTAAGTCCTCGGGGAAAAGCTTCAGTAGAGTTTTAAGCGAGTTGAATTTAATGGGTTTACCCTTTGTTAGTAAATAGTACTCGTTTTTCAGAACAGTTGTAAAAACCTGATCGGATTTATTGTCTGTAGATTGTGTACTTAGATACCCCGATAAATAACCCGGATTTATGTTCTGAACAGTTCCTCCATGAGTAACCTGTCCGTATGCACCTTTCTTTCCAGCATAGAGCCGGCTTATTTTCCAGTCAATCTGAAGGACTCCTTTTGATAACCTCACAACTTCCCTGAAGCCCTTTCCGGCAGGAATAAACATTCGTTTTTCAATAAAAATCGTATCTATTTGCTGGATTCCGTCCAAAATCATCAGTTGATTGTTGGCATAATAGACCATTTCCTGCTTTTTCCCATCATAATTAAATGTAGCTTCGGCCCGGCTTCCGTTTTTCATTTTAACCGTAGCCGGTTTAAACGCGTCAAAAAGGTAGGCTCGGCTGCCCGATGTTTCTTGCGCATAAACAACACCTGATTTAGAAAAGAGTAAGAATGAAAACAATAAACACAATATTTTTACTTTCATCAAAAATAGTTTATTTAGTAATGCAACAAAGATAATAAATGAAACAAATCTTTCTTAACTATAGACAATAAAAAAAGGTGTCTGAATATTCAGACACCTTTTCAATCTTATTGAACCTTTATTTCTTCATCACCCACCATAACGGAGTTTGTGTATTATTGTCGCCGCCAAGTAACTGGATTGCTTGCTGGTAACTTTCTTTACTGTTTACCTCCATATTAGAGGGATAGCGCATTCGTTTGGGGTAGAATTCCCAACGGCATTCTTTGGCAGTAGCTTTGGTTAGAGGAACTTCGTAACTGCTTGGATTATAGTCTACCTCTACGGCCTGATTTTCAAAGAATGGAAGGCCTAAACGTCTGTGGTCGCTCCAGGCTTCCAGCGGTAACCAAGGATGCTGTGCGATGAACTTCTGGGTGATAATCTTTGTAAGATGATCATTGTTATACAGTCCGTTTCTATAAATTGAGTTCTTAGGATAGGTATAAGTGGTGGTTTTGTTCTCCTTTGTATACCCATCCACATAGTTTACTGTAAACGGTTGAGCCTCGGCAGTATGATCGAATTCAACGGATGTTCCCACCCTATTGTATGCCTGCGAAGTCAGGTACTGATTTAAAAACTGAGATACTCCGTGATAATCGAAACTTGCGGCAATTCCGCTTTCGTAATTTTGCTTTGCTGTTCCGGGTACTGTCCAACCATATTCGGCAGCTTCTGCAAGTAAAAAGTAGGTTTCCCAAGGACCGAACCATACCCTTTTATTGGTACTCTGCCTGTAAACATTTGAAATAGCCGGATAGTTTTGTGCTGCTCCTATAAGTTGCGTAGACAATGAACTGTATTTGTCCCATTTTCCGGCAACCCATGTATTCCATGTCCATTTCGTTATAAGTTTAATACTGTTTCCATCAATTTGTCCGGTTACAGGATTGGCAAGCGAGGCTTCCGTAGCTAATCCCAGATTAGGAAAATAAATAGTTCCATCGTCGTATCCCGGAATATTATAAAGTACAGTTGCACGCGGATCAATCTTGTCTGGTAGTCCGTCGAAGAAATAACCCGCACTCGGATCGTTGGTCGATGTGGGAAGATGCTGTTCAAGTCTCATACCCATATAGGTTGTAGCCGGTTTGATAACAGATTGCATAAAATCCGGAACCTGTATGTCTACACCACCTAAACCCAGAAAAATATTATTCAAGGTTGACGAAATAAGCTGAGCGTTCCATGGGCGTGACATAACACCGTCTAAATCGGTCCATCCGCCTCTTTCCTGAACCTGAGCAATGTCTGCCTGGGTAAGAATAAGACTTCCTTTCGCAGCATCTTCAAATTCACTTTTTGCCTTAGCCGGGTCGGCAACACTTAAACGCATGGCACATCTTAGCCGCAATGAATTCGCATACTTTTGCCATTTTGCCATATCGCCGTTGTAGTAAGGATCTGACTGGTTGTTTGTTCCCTTGATGGCCGACATGTCAATGCTTGGATCGAGAGCTACACTAGCCTCTTTTAACTCCTGAAGTACAAAGGTGTAGATGGACTGAACACTTTCGTATGGAGAAACAGTGCCGTCGTATTTGTTCAGCATAGGTATAGGTCCAAAGCTGTCGGCCAGTTCGGTAATCAGGTAGGCTCTCCAGATGCGGGCCATTTGCAATACATTCTTTTCGTAAGCAGGAGCACCTTCGGCCACTCTTTTCTCACCCAGATTAACCGCTAGGTTTGCCTGGTTAAGCCAACCAACTGCATAACCAGTACTAAAGTAGTCGGTATTCCACCCATCATTGTCGGATCCAATGGTAAATCCGCTTGCACGTTCAAACCGAGCCGCCCGTTTCCATGTGAGTACAAAGATTCGTTCGGCAATATGCGGATTTTGTTGAGCCCCCATAACCGATCTATTCAACAAGTGAGCTACTTGTACGTTTTCTTCGCTAACAGAATTGGGGTTTTTATTTATGTCTTCGAAATCACTGCACGCAGTTAGAGCGAGCGCAACAGAAGCTAGTCCGATTAATAGTTTATTGAATGTTTTCATATTATTTTTTCCTTCTATTTTAGAAACCAACTGTAACATTAAAAGTAAATGTGCGAGAAGTAGGTGCTGAACCATATTCAAATCCTGTTGCGTTTGTATTGGTGGCAGTAACCGATTCCGGATCAATACCCTCAAGGTGGTACTTGATCATCCATATATTGTTTGCGGTAACCGACAAACGTAACCGTTGCAAGGCTGTTTTGGAAAGTAGTTTCTTGTTGAAATCGTATCCAACGGTAATATTACGTAGTCGGATATTGGTTGCATCGTAAGTAAACGCTTCGCCTAATCCTACGTTGCCGCTACCGGCGACACGTTCCCAATATAATTGTTGCGTGGTTGATTTGCTGTTGGCCGTATAGCTTCCGTCCGAATTGGCTATTACAGTGTTAGAAACAATGAATTCATCTCTTTTTCCATTTACAACAGTTCCGGATGAATTACCCATGCGGTACAGGTTTGCTGTAGTTGCAGAGAAGATTTCTCCTCCAATTCTTGCATCGATAAGGAAACTCAGTGATATATTTTTGTAGCTGAAACTGTTGGTAATACCTAATAAGAAATCGGGTTGCTGATTCCCTAACTCAAATTGATCGGATGTTAACAATGGTAATCCTTGTGCATCTACAATTATCTTACCTGAATGTTCTCCTGTTTCTACGCGTTGGAATTTCTTCCCGTAAATATCTCCGTAGTAACTACCTGTACGGGCTACAATTTTAACATCATCGAATGTGCGTAAACCATATTCATTTACACCTTCATATAGATCAATAATTTTATTCTTGTTAAAGGACGCATTCACGGTCATATCCCAGTTGAGACCTCTTGGATTCTGGAGAATACTTCCGTAAAGCATTAATTCTATACCCGAATTCTGGATATTACCTGCATTGATCTTTCTATCTGAATATCCGGAGAATGGATCCATCGGAAGATTAAATAATTGTCTGGTGGCATTCGATTTATACCAGGCGGCATCAATTCCCAAACGATTGTTGAAAAATTTAAGGTCGATACCTGCTTCCCATGATTTAATTAATTCGCTTTGTACGGATGGATCGTACAATGTACTTCCAGGGGCCGCCGTTGGATTGCCATTTGGATCTTTCCCCATAGTGTACACTGTATATAATTGATAAGGATCCAGGTCGTTACCAACCTCAGCATAAGAGGCTCTTACCTTGGCAAAGGTGAACCATCCGGGCATGCTTCCTCCGTTTTTATTTATCATATCAGAAAGAACTGCAGATAAACTTACAGAAGGATAAAAATATGAACGGTTTTCTTTGCTCATGGTCGAAGACCAATCGTTACGTCCGGTAACGTCCATAAATAACCATCCATCCCAATTCATCTGTAATGAACCATAGAGCGAATTCATTTTTCTGCGTACTTCCGATGCATCCACGGATACACTCATCTTGTCAACGCTGTTGTTGATGGAAAACAGGTTCGGTATTAACAAATCCCCGGTGTTGATCGACATCTTTTTCCGGTTTTGTGTCATTATGTTACCTCCAACAGTAATAAAACCTCCAAATTTATCAATTAGATTATCCTTTTTAAACGTAGAAAGAAAACTATAGTTGTTTTCGAAGAATGTTTCTGATGCTTCAGAATAATATCCTTTAGGTCTTACATTTCCTCCGGCATACAGTTTTCCGGTTGTTGTGGTGGTATAATTGTCGGTACCACCCCTTAGCTCGAGTCCCCACCAGTCGGTTATCTGATACGAAAGAGACATGCTTCCCAGTAAACGGTTACGTGTGTCTTGATTGGTTCTGTATTTAGAAACCCAATAAGGATTTTCCTGTGGAGTTTGCTCGGTATCCCACCAGATCATTTTTCCATCTTCGTCGACAGATCTTTCCAGCAATGTGATATCAAGAGATCTTGGTAACAAGTAGATGGTACTAAACGCATTGGATTGGTTTATTCCCTGAATCGGACGGTTTTTGGCGTTATTATTAATATAATTTACTTTTCCGTCTAATTTCCATTGCTTTTTAGAACCGAATTCGCTTGTTCCTCTCAAATTAAAGGATGTTTTATCGAGTTCGGCGCCCGGAACAATACTCTTATCGTCTGATCTGTTTATTGAGGCGAATACCGACGTACCCTCAAAACTCTGTTGAAAAGAGATTCCTTCATTAAAGGAAGTTCCGGTATCGAAATAATTGCTAATATTATCGAATGTCTGTAAAGGAACTGATTGACCGTCCCATCTTTCCACCGTTTGAGAACCATCAGCCAAAGGACCCCAGCTATTTCTTGATTTAACATCGTAAATATTAGTGGATCCTTGTCCAAAGTTATTCTGAAGTTCCGGTCTCAGGAAGATACTTTCAGTAGATATTCCAGCATTTACCGTAATTCCCAATCCAGTCTGTTTCTTTCCGGATTTGGTTGTAATCAAAATTACACCGTTACCGGCGCGAGATCCGTACAGCGCAGCTGCCGAAGCACCTTTCAGTACGTTCATGGATTCGATGTCTTCCGGATTTATATCTCCAAGTCCGTTACCCATATCCGGACCTTCATTACCCCATACATCGGCAACACCACCGGTAAAGTTATCCATGGGCACCCCATCAATAACAATCAAAGGTTGGTTGGAGCCTGTTAGAGAACTGTTACCGCGAAGAACGATTTTGGATGATCCGCCAGGACCGTTACTTGACCGAACTACCTGTAGTCCGGAAACTTTACCAGATAATGCATTGGCCAGGTTACTCTCTCTGGCTTCAATCAACGCATCTCCTTTAAGTTCTTGTGTTGCGTATCCAAGTGCTTTTTTCTCACGTTTAATACCTAAAGCGGTTACAACAATTTCTTCAATAACTTTGGTATCTTCAACCAACGTAACATTAATGGAAGATTGTCCAGTATAACGTATCTCTTGCATTAAATACCCAATAAAAGAAATTTGAATAGTTTGTCCGTTACTGATTTCCAAGGAGAAGTTTCCATCTACATCACTGATGGTTCCTATGGTAGTTCCTTTTACAACAACAGATGCGCCTGTTATTGGTCCCATTGCATCCTGGATTTTTCCCGTTACTTTTTGTCTTTGTTGTGGAATGTCAGTGTTTCCAATTTCCGCTTTGTCTGCAGCATATACTGTTCCTACAGAACATAGTATTGCAGTAAGCAAAATCAAACTGACTTGTTTAATAATTTTCAACATAACAGATGATTTAATTAATAAAATGTTGATAATACTTCAGATAAAGAAAACGAACTATAAATGATTTAAGAATAAATGAAATTGACGTAAAGACTTTACCGTTTTTGGCTTTAAATAGGTTCTTATAAAATACTAAAATAAACTTTACTTACTATGTCCAGATTTACACTAATGGCGTGTTAGAGCAATTACATTTCATAAATAGATTCTATTCAACAGATTGCGAGGAAGATCAACTTCTTTTATAACAGAGGTTGCTGTTGTTTAGTTTCTATTTAGTCAGTCCATTTTAGTGAAATAATACAAAAATTATATAAAACAGGCATAATAAATGTAAAAATGGCTGTGGCTATTTGTAACATGGTTGAGAGCAAGTTATTATACGAACGAATTAAAGGGGATAGCCTGGTTTTCTTTTGTTTTCTTTGAGTTCGTTATACATAAGGGAGTAAGTAGGAACCTGTATATTAAATTCTTTCGCACATCGCACAATGTAGCCGGTAATGGTTTCGAGTTCGGTAGGCTTACCTTTAATAAAATCCGTATGCATAGAAGTGGTAGATTCGTATGGCATCATTTTTTGCGCTTCAATGGTTCTGACGCAACTATTTTCGGGAAAATTGATTCCTTTTGCTTTTGCAACAGAGATAAACTCGTTTCCCAGTTTTAAGAAATCATCGTAATGGTTTTCAATCACCTTTCCAATAGATAGATTATAGTAGGATGTAATGGTGGCAGCGGTAGAGATTCTAAGAAACTTTTCCCAGATTCGTTGGGTAATGTCTTCCGGGTTGTTGGCATTTATGCCGGCATCGGTTAAAAGTGAAAGTAGTTGATGCTGTTGTTGTTCGTTTCCTCCGCTACTTCCAAAATAAAGTTGGTCTTTTTCTGTAAACTTCGTGATAAGCCCCGGTTCAGTGAGCCTTGAACCAATATACACGCATCCCTGCCATATTTCATTATATGGCAGGATGTTTTGTATTTGTTCGGTAATATTTCCTCCATTAAGTAGAGGAATCAGAATCGTATCTTTTCCGATGAGGGGTTGCAACTGAGCAATATTGGTTTCCAGGTCGTAACTCTTGGTGCAAAGAAACAGGTAATCGACTACCCCGATATCTTGAGGAGAATCGGTTACTAAAGCAGGGAAAGCCGTAAAACTTTCAGTAGGCGTTTCGACACGAAGTCCTTTTTGCTTTATCGCAAGTAAGTTTTCGTTACGGGCGATAAAAAAGACTTCAGCTACTCCTCTCTGCTGGTAATAGTGAGCCAGCTTGCCGCCGTAATATCCTCCAACTCCTCCAATTCCTGAAATGGCAATTCTTATCTTATCCATAACTCTGTCTCTTTTTCTCAATTTAACAACATTAACCAGTCTATTGTTCTTAACGTTCGTATAGTGGCCAGTTTGGATCATTAACATGTGCTTCAAGCATAAGCTTTTTCATTGAAGCCACTTTCTCGGGATGAATGGCAGCGACATTATGTATTTCCTGTGGATCAGCAGCTAAATTATACAATTCGTAGTAGCTATTATCCCCTTTGTTTACCTGAAAGCGTATAAGTTTCCAGTCTCCCTGACGAATGCCTTGCTTACCACCTTCTTCCTGAAATTCAAAATAAAGGTATTCGTGTGCTTGTTGTTTGCCTTTACCAGTGAGTGTAGGCAAAATGCTGAAGCCATCACTGTTAGTTGCTTTTTCTCCTGTTATCTGCGCGAAAGTGGGCATCATATCCCAAAATGAGCACATAAATGAAGTTTCTTTTCCTGATTCAATAGCTCCGGGCCATACTGCAATAAAAGGAACACGGATTCCCCCTTCGTATAAATCTCGTTTATGTCCCCGGTAGATACCATTTCCGTTAAAGAACTCGGGATCGGCTCCCCCTTCTGTATGTGGACCATTGTCGCTTGTGAAAACAATCAGTGTGTTGTTGTATAAACCAAGTTCTTTCAGTTTAGCCACAACCTGACCTACATATACATCCAAGCGGTAAACCATTGCCGCAAATGTGGCACGAGGATATACCTGTGAGCAATAGCCACCTTTTCGGAATGCCGGACCTGCATCAATTCCCTTGTAGGGGGTCTCGGGGTACATACCTCTGAATTTCTTAATAATACTGTCTTCCGGAACAATTAGTTCGGCGTGGGGAAGCACATAAGGTAAAAACAAAAAGAAGTTTTCATTTTTGTTCTTGTCGATAAATTCAAGCGTTTTCTCCTGAATCATATCTTGCGTATAGGAACCAAAGTCTCCGTTTTGGTTTCCCGGAAGATCAATCCATTTGTCGTTCTCCCACAAGTGGTCTGCGTAATAATTATGTGCAAGCAACTGGCAGTTATATCCGTAAAAATTATCTATACCTTGTTTGTTTGGATCTCCTTCGGATCCGGGCGATCCAAGACCCCATTTGCCAAAAGCCCCGGTTGTGTATCCTGCTTGTTTAAAAATAGAAAACATGGTTTGTGTTCCTTCGGGGAGAGCGAATTGGCCTTCCGGTGCGATTTCTTTATTTCCTCTGATGGGGGTATGCCCGGTATGTAACCCTGTAATAAGGCTTGAGCGTGACGGTGCGCTTACTGTAGTGCCCGAATAGCATTGCGTAAAACGTAAACCTTCCTGTGCAAGTTTGTCGATATTGGGAGTTCTGAATTTTTCCTGTCCGTAACAGCTGAGGTCACCGTATCCAAGGTCGTCTGCAATAATAAAAACAACATTGGGGCGTTTGGGCTGACTTGATTTTTTATTATTTGCTGCATTTATATAGGGAGTAATGCAGGTTCCCGCAACAATCCCTGTAAGTAAAAGTGTTTTCATCCAATAATTGATTTAGTTTTGCAGACAAAAATAAGAAGAATTGTTAAGTTTCCGTGGGTTAAAATGAAAAAAGGCAGCTATTTGATAATAACTGCCTTTTGTGACCCGGGAGGGGCTCGAACCCTCGACCCATTGATTAAGAGTCAATTGCTCTACCAGCTGAGCTACCGAGTCTTTTTCTGGTGAAATGCAAATAAAATAAAGTTCGTCGTACATCTAAAGTGACCCGGGAGGGGCTCGAACCCTCGACCCATTGATTAAGAGTCAATTGCTCTACCAACTGAGCTACCGAGTCTTATTTGTACGAGTTGCCTTCATTCCTGATTGCGGGTGCAAAGATACGGGATTTATTGTTATAGCCAAACATTTTTCTTTTAAAATCATTCGAATTCATATATTTCTGAAGGGGTGGTTCGTTTGAGAGCCGTAAGAGTAACGTCTTTTCCAACACGGATTCCTTCCTCAAATAGGCGAATGTCAATGGTTTTGCATGCAAGTTCCGGGTGATTGTTATCGCGGCTCAGGTGGCATAACCATATGTTTTTTAATTCGGGTGTATAATTTGTTGCAAGGTATTCTGCTGCCTCACGGTTGCTTAAATGTCCGGTAGGACTTGAAACCCGCTCTTTTAAAAAGGCTGGATAAGCGCCGAATTGCAACATTTCTTCATCATAGTTTGCTTCTATAATCAAATGATTGGCCATAGACATATACTTACTTACTGTGTCGGTAATATGGCCTACATCGGTTGCAAATGTAAACTTGTGCTTCCCGTAAGCGATGTGGTAGCCAACATTATCCGTACTGTCATGAGGAACCTCAAAGGCTGTAATCGTAAAGTCTCTTATCATGAAAGGGACTTCTTTCTGAATAACCCTCCGCGAACCGTTTAGAGTTTCTTCTACGTACCTGCTATTGTCTATTCCCCGGTGAACATCCGCGGTTGTATATACGGGAAGATACATTTTCTCTCCTAAGTATCCAACAGTTTTGATGTGGTCGGCATGATCGTGAGTAACAAGTACGGCAGCAATTTTAGATATATCTATGTTGTTGTCTTTCAGTACTTTTTTGATTGTGCGAAAACTGATGCCTGCATCTATCAGGATACCGAAATCCGGTGTTCCCAAATAGTAACAGTTTCCGCTGCTTCCACTAGCTAAACTAATAAAAGATAGTTTCATATTTATATTATGCATCACTGCTTCTCTTTAATCAATCTTTAATCATCGTAAAGACTCGGGTATGGTAATTTCTCCAATAAGAGAACAATTCATGTGTTCTTTTATTTCTTCTGGCGAAAGTCCGTGTCCGAACAAAAACATCAATTTGGCAACAGCACTTTCTGTTGTACTGTCAAATCCGCTTATAACACCTGCTTCCAGTAATTTATGTCCGGTTTCATAACGATGCATCTCTACGCTGCCCGCACTGCACTGGGTTATGTTCACAATTACTATGCCACGGTCTACTGCATCTTTAAGCATTTTGAGGAACCATTCCTGGCTGGGAGCATTTCCACTTCCAAAAGTTTCCATAACAATTCCTTTTATACCTGGAATATTAAGTATGCTTTCTATTACCAAGGGAGAAATTCCCGGGAAAAGTTTCAGAATGGCAATATTTCTGTCTAGCAGAAAATGCGGTTTAAGCGGCTTGCGTGAAATGGGATGATATATCTGTCGGTCGTCATATTTAATGTAGATACCCGCATGTGCTAAAACCGGATAGTTGTAAGACCGGAATGCATTAAAGTGATCTGCATTAATTTTACTTGTCCGGTTGCCTCGCATTAGGTCATTCTCAAAGAAAATACAAACTTCAGGTACTATTGGCTGACCGTTTTCCTTTGCTGCTGCAATTTCGATGGCTGTAATCAGATTTTCTTTTCCGTCTGTCCGAAGCATGCCAATCGGTAGCTGAGAACCGGTAAGAATAACAGGCTTGTTTAGGTTTTCCAGCATGAAGCTTAATGCCGATGCTGTGAACGACATGGTGTCAGTCCCGTGAAGCACCACAAACCCATCGTATATATTGTAATTATCAGCAATTATCTTCACGATTTTTGTCCATGATTCCGGGCCCATCTCAGACGAATCCATTGGTGGATCAAATTGGATGGTAGAAACGCCATATCCGAGTTTTTTCAACTCTGGCATATGTTCTTTAAGATGCTGGAAATTAAATGATTCGAGAACGCCTGTTTCAGAGTTTTCGATCATACCAATTGTTCCTCCAGTATATATTAAAAGGATGGAAGCTTTATCTTGCTGCGTGATCATAATGTGAAGCTTGAACTATATTGCTTACAAAGATACTATTTTTTCTCAATTAACTTTCTTCCCCTTTTAATACCGGCACACTAATGTGATATTTTACGGCAATTATCCGGGTAAGGAATACACTTACTGCTGTAATAAATTGAATTATCGGCGACGACAAACCTGTAAATGTACAGAGATAATATATTATTCCTCCCAGTACGCAGGCAAGGGCGTAAATATCTTTTCTGAAAATAAGAGGGACTTCATTTATTAAAATATCACGTAACATCCCCCCAAAAGATCCGGTTATGGTTCCCATTACAATGGCAACCCACATAGGAAATCCATATTCAAGTGTTTTAACTATACCGACAACGGCAAAAAGACCAAGTCCAATTGCGTCAAAAATAAAAAATGTGTTGGTTAGTCTGATTGTGAATTTTCGAAAAATGATTACAAACAGGAGAGCAAGTGCCGAGACAGTTAAGTAGGATGTCTGTTCCATCCAGAAAGGTGTTGCGTTAAGTAAAATATCGCGTAAAGTTCCACCGCCCACGGCTGTAACCAGACCGATTACGTAGGCACCAAACCAGTCAAATTTCTTGGCGGAAGCTAGGCGAATGCCACTAATGGCAAAGGCAAAAGTCCCTGAGTAATCACAAAGGGTGATGAAATCTATCATTTTGTTGTTGCGTTATTGTGTTTTTTAGTTTGCAAAAGTAACTATATTTTAGATGCGAATCGTACTGATATATGTAAGAATGTAACTTATTTAAAAATTGAAAGTGCTTTTGTCATTCTTTTGTGATGAGTTTTTTGTCAATAAATGTTATATAAATATAGATTGGCGTGCTAATAGTAAACCAGGAATAAAAATGAAAAAATGTTTCATAATCATTCTGTTGCTGGGAGTTTTTATTCAGGAATTAAGATCACAGCAGCTTCTAAGGTTAGATTTTCCTGACTATAAGGAAGATTCGATCCGCTTTCTGCCGAAAAGACCATGGGTGGCGGCTACTGAAATCTGGGGATTGAATATGCTTGTATGGATAGGAAATCGTTACATCGCCAATCAACCTTATGCTTATATTGATTTTACTACGATCAAAGATAATTTTAAAACTGAGCCTGTTTGGGATACAGATATGTTTTCGACAAACATGATTGCTCATCCTTACCAAGGGGGGCTTTATTATAATGCAGCCAGAAGCAGCGGTTATAATGTGTGGCAATCGGCAACGTTTAATGTTGCAGGGAATTTTATGTGGGAATATTTTATGGAAAACGAATATCCTTCCATAAATGATATGTTTACAACTACGTTTGCCGGCGTTGAATTGGGTGAAATAAGCTTTCGTCTTTCCGATTTATTTATCGACGACCGTTCCACTGGCTCCGAGAGGATTGGAAGAGAGTTCCTTGTCACCTTGGTTTCACCCATGCGTGGATTTAACCGCCTTATTTCTGGTGATTCATGGAAACGACGTTCGTTTAAAGGCCAGTCTGTCCGGTCTGTGCCTGTTGCTTTTGGGGCCAATCTGGGACCCCGTTTTTTTACAGAACAGAATAATTCAAGCAAAGGAAGTATGAGCATGCAATTGAATTTTCATGTAGATTACGGTGATACTTTTAGTGAAGAAGGGTTTTCATTGTACGACTGGTTTAAGCTAAGGGCAGGCGTTGATTTTTTTTCTTACGAACCGTTGCTGAACTATGTGAATGTGATTGGTGCTTTATGGGGGAAGCCGATTTGGAATAGGGGAGATCAAACGATTTCAATGGGCGTGTTTCAACACTTTGATTATTACGATTCTCAATTATCTTCTAAAAGTATAGGAACTGTTCCACCTTATCATACATCCGAAGTGGCCGCTTTGGGATTAGGAATCTTATACGGCAATCCTGCTGTTAAATTAGATAAAGTAGATTTTTATGCCGATTTCTATTTGACTGGTATAGCGCTGGGAACCAGTGTTTCTGATTATATGAAAGTTGGAGAGCGTGATTATAATATGGGAAGCGGATATAGTCTGAAGTTCTCTTCGAAATTAACTTACAATAAACATTGGTCAATGTCTATGAATTTTGAAAATTATCATATCTATTCATGGAAAGGATACAGCCCTGATTTGGATCTGGACGCTGTAGATCCCAGAACTTTTAATTATCAAGGAAATAAAAGTAATTCCTGTTTATCTGTATTATCAACGAATTTTGTATATAATTCTTCTCATAAATGGAACATAGCTTTAAGTAACAGAAGGTTTTTACGTAAAACAAATTATAAATATGAACCAGATATTGGCTATTCAACTTTCGATTTGATGTTAAGTTTGGGAATTCAACTCTAACAGATGTGTTTTTATCTATATTTGATTTAAACCAAACCAACATAAATATGTTATTATGATATATCTTTGCACACTAATTAACCCTGTTATCCGGTTGTATGGATGTGTCTCATCAATATGGTGAGTATTAATTTGGAGTGAAAATGAAGAAATACCCTATAATTCTTTTATTGATAGTTTGTTTTGCTCAAAACGCAAAATCTCAGCAGTTTCCTCAAATGGATTCGCGCAAATATATAAGTGATACGATTCGGATCTTACCCAAAAAGCCATGGCTGGCTGCATCAGAAGTTTTTGGTGTGAATATGTCGATATGGGGGGTGGATCGTTATATCGCCAAAGCTGAATTTGCCTATATTGATTTCAATACGATTAAAAATAATTTTAAGAAAGGACCAGTCTGGGATACGGATATGTTTTCTACCAATCTGGTGGCACATCCTTATCATGGCTCACTATATTTCAATGCAGCCCGAAGTAACGGGATGAATTTCTGGCAGTCTGTACCCTACAATGCAGCCGGAAGTTTAATGTGGGAGTTCTTTATGGAAAATGAATCTCCTTCCATCAACGATTTAATTTCTACTACTTTTGGCGGAGCTGAATTCGGAGAGATAACATTTCGTCTTTCCGATCTTTTTATAGATGATCGTACGTCAGGAGTTGAACGTGTAGGACGTGAGATTTTAACGGGACTTATTTCTCCTATAAGAGGAATAAACCGACTTATTACAGGTGATTCCTGGAGATATCGTTCTACAAAAGGTCGTTCGTTTCGATCAGTCCCAGTCAATTTAATTCTTAATCTTGGTCCTCGTTTCCTTGCAGAACAAGAAAACTCTAAAAATGGAACTATAGGAATGCATTTATCCATGCAGTTAAATTATGGAGACCCATTCAATGATGATTTCTATTCTCCCTATGAATGGTTTCATCTCCGGGCGGGTGTTGATGTATTATCAGAACAGCCTTTTATTAATCAGGTGAACGCCATTGGGGCTTTGTGGGGAAAAACAGTTTGGACCAAAGGAAACAGGGCGCTTACTGCGGGTGTGTTTCAACATTTGGATTACTATGATTCGCAACTGTCTGCCGGAAGCAAATTGGAAGTAGCTCCATACAGAATATCTGAAGCGGTAGCTTTGGGTGGCGGATTGCTTTATAAGCAGTCGGCCGATAAAAACGATGTAGTGGATTCTTATGCAGAATTCTATCTAAACGGAATTGTTCTGGGGGCCAGTGTATCAGATTATATGAAGGTTGATGACCGGGATTATAACATGGGTAGCGGATACAGTTTAAAGTTTTCGTCAGGATTAACCTACCTAAAAAGATGGTCGTTTTTGCTGGATCTTGAAAATTACCATATTTTTACATGGAAGGGGTATGATACGTCTGTAGACTGGAGTACGGTTGATCCGGAAACATTAAACGTGCAAGGCGATAAAAGCAATGCACGTTTAACTGTATTTACAACAAGACTGATTTATAATTCTCCGAAAAAATGGAACCTTACATTAAGTAACCGATACTTTACACGTAGGACGAATTACGCGTATTACCCGGATGTGCAACATTCCACTTACGATATAATGTTAAGCCTGGGTGTCCGTATTTAATTAGTTCGCTCCAATTCACGCAGATTGTCCATTTTCTTGTGTTGCAGAAATTCGTAGATTCCTTCAAGATGTTCTTTGACTTTCTTGTTGCCGAATTCATATACTTTGGTAACAAGTCCATCCAGAAAATCACGGTCATGCGAAACGACAATAAGTGTTCCGTCGAAATCCTTTAAGGCACTTTTTAAAATGTCTTTTGTTTTCATATCCAGGTGATTGGTGGGCTCATCCAGAATCAAAAGGTTTACCGGCTCAAGCAATAACTTAATCATTGCCAGGCGGGTTCGTTCTCCTCCGGAGAGAACCTTTACTTTCTTCGTCGAATTTTCGCCTCCAAACATAAAGGCGCCTAGTAAGTCTCTGATCTTATTTCGGATATCACCCATTGCTACGTCGTCTATTGTCTGGAAAACCGTAAGATTCTCGTCCAATAAAGAGGCCTGGTTTTGTGCAAAGTAACCAATCTTTACATTATGGCCCAGTGTAAGCGTTCCGTCATAATCGATTTCTTTCATTATACACTTTACCAGTGTCGATTTTCCTTCTCCGTTTTTTCCTACAAAGGCAATTTTATCTCCTCGTTCGATTGTGAGATTCGCATTTTCAAAAACGCTCTTGTCTCCATATTTTTTTGTTACACCTTCGATGGTAACCGGATAGGTTCCCGAACGGGGAGAAGGAGGAAACTTAAGACGCAGAGCCGATGTGTCTTCTTCGTCAACTTCCAGCAACTCCAATTTCTCAAGCATTTTAACCCTGGACTGAACCTGCAGGGTTTTGGAGTAGGTTCCTTTAAATCGTTCAATGAATTCCTGCGTTTCCGCGATGAATTTCTGTTGTTCGTCGAACGCCTTTTGTTGCTGCTCGCGTCGTTCCAGACGCAAAGTGAGATAAGTGGAGTAGTTTACTTTATAGTCGTAAATTCTACCCATTGTTACCTCGATGGTGCGCGTGGTTATATGATCTACAAAGGCACGGTCGTGACTAATTACTACCACAGCTTTGGCACTGTTGATCAGGAATTCTTCCAGCCATAAAATAGATTCAATATCCAGGTGATTTGTAGGCTCATCCAACAGTATCACGTCTGGTTTTTTTAGCAGAAGCTTTGCCAGTTCGATACGCATGCGCCATCCTCCGCTAAAGTCGCTTGTTTGACGGTCGAAATCTTCCCGTTGGAAACCCAATCCCAGTAACGTTTTCTCTATGTCTGCATCATAATTTGTTTCTTCAATGGAGTAGAACTTCTCGCTAAGAACAGATACACGCTCAATCAATTCATAGTAAGCTTCGGAATCGTAGTCTGTTCTTGTTTCTAACTCCTTGTTAATTGCTTCTATTTCAGCCTCCATCGCATGAAGTTCGGAGAACGCCTGAGCAGTTTCTTCGAAAACTGTTCTGCCATCTTCTGTCATCAGATGTTGAGGAAGGTAAGCTATTACTGTATCTTTAGGCGATGAAACCTTTCCCCGGGAAGGTTCTCTTACCCCTGCGAGAATTTTCAGCAAAGTTGATTTGCCGGCTCCGTTCTTTCCCATCAGGGCGATACGGTCTTTTTCATTAATTACAAAGGATATATCTGCAAAAAGCGTGGAACCGCCAAACTCTACCGTAAGTCCGTCTACTGAAATCATAGTTATCTTTTAAAGTGAGGCGCAAAGATAGCCGTTTTATTTGGTAGAATAAAATAAAGCTGCTATCTTTGCGCCGCTAATACAAACAGCTTAAATAATTTATTCAAGAAAATGGCAACAAAGATCAGATTGCAAAGACACGGTCGTAAAGGTTATGCTTTTTACCAAATCGTAGTCGCAGACAGCAGGGCTCCACGTGATGGAAAGTTTATTGAAAGGATAGGTTCATATAATCCGAACACTAATCCTGCTACAATAGATTTGAATTTCGAAAGAGCCTTGTATTGGTTACAGGTAGGTGCCCAACCTACAGACACAACCCGTAATATCCTTTCAACAGAAGGAGTATGCATGAAAAAGCATTTATTGGAAGGTGTTAAGAAGGGCGCATTCGACTTAGAAGCATGCGAAGTAAAATTCCAGGCTTGGTTGAATAGTAAAAATACTTCATTACAATCTGCAAAACTAAAGGACAGCGAAGCAGCTAAAGCAGCAGCTAAAGCTCGTTTGGAAGCAGAAAAAGAAGTAAACAAGGCAAAAGCAGAAGCTTTAGCTCAGAAAAAAGCTGAACTAGCTGCCGCCGCAGCTGCAGCAAATGCTCCGGCAGAAGCTCCAGTAGCAGAAGCACCGGCAGAAAGCGCTGAATAATTTGTTCAAAGCCAAATAGAAAGAGGTTACCTTAACAGGTAGCCTCTTTTTTTTGTTTTAACAGCTTTGTTTGTCTGATTAATTTAAAAAAGAGTATTTTTGAATTCTAATATAAAACTGTCCTGTTGTTCGAAACAGGCACAGCAGAATGCTGTACCGGGGAAGATGGATAGTTTTAAACAACAGATAATGTAATGGAAGATGGTTTATTAAAACAAAAAGTTCAGCGGTGGATTGTTTCCTTTTCTATAATCATATTGATAGGGAAATTTCTCGCTTTCTATCTGACAAATTCTGTGGGGATACTAACCGATGCCATGGAAAGTATTGTCAATGTAATTGCCGGTCTGATCAGTCTCTTTAGTTTATACCTTTCTGCCAAGCCAAAAGACAAGTCTCATCCTTTCGGACATGGGAAAATAGAACTTATATCAGCTTCTGTTGAAGGAATATTAATAATGATAGCTGGTGGTCTGATTATTTATGAAGCTGTAAAACGGCTTTTTGAACCCGCCTTGATTAATAAACTTGATATTGGTATCATTATTGTTGCTCTTGGTGGATTGATGAACTATCTGATGGGGTGGTATAGTATTCGCATGGGACGGAAATACGATTCCATAGCTCTGGTTGCCGGCGGAAAGCATCTGCAATCTGATACCTATTCAACAATAGGACTTGTGTTAGGATTGACTCTTCTCTATTTTACAAGAATTAGTTGGATTGATAGCTCGCTGGCGCTTATATTTGGTTCAATTATTCTGATAACCGGAGTCAATATACTTCGAAAGACTGTGGCCAACCTAATGGATGAAGCGGATGTTCTGGTTCTGGAAAGTATGGTGAAAGCTATTTCGGATCATCGTAAACCTGATTGGATTGATGTTCACAATGCCAAAACTATTAAATATGGCAGTCAGCTTTTTGTTGACTGTGATTTAACGTTACCTTGGTACTACAATATAACTGAGAGTCACAACGCTTGTGATGAATTAAAGGCACTATTAACAAGCGAGTTTTCAGGACGGGTATTGGTATCCATTCACTCGGATCCTTGCGGTGAAAAGCATTGCATCCATTGTTTACAAGCAAGCTGTGTTTATCGAAAATGTCCGTTTGAACATGAACATATACTCACCTTGTCTGAGCTTATTCAAACAGATGAGGACAGAAACGAATAAAATAAAAAAGGCTGAGATTATTAGATCTCAGCCTTTTTTATTTTATTCGTCAGAATTATTTTCCTAATAGATAGCTGTCTATTTGCTTTACAAATTCTTCTCTTGGTAAAGCACCCATAGCCATCTGAGGCTTTCCTTTTACCGGAACAAAAAGTATGGTTGGAATACTTTGAACATCGAATGCCGCAGCAAGCTCTTTTTCGTTATCAACATTAATCTTATATACAACGATATCATTTTTATACAGAATAGCCAGATCACGCAAGATCGGAGCAACCTTTTTGCAGGGACCACACCAGTCTGCATAAAAGTCAATCACACAGGGCTTATCACCTTCGTACACCCATTCGTTCTGATTCTTTTCGAAATTATATACTTTGGTAAGGAAGGTGGCTTTATCCAGCACGATAACTTCACCTTTAGCGGCAGTTTTGTTACTTTCCCCTTGTTCAGGTTGTTCCGGTTTGGCAGTCAACGTGCAGCTAACCAGCAGCAATGCAAAAGAAATAAATAATAAACTTGTCAACTTTCTCATATAAAACAGATTACTACAATTGTTATTACTAAATACAAATGTAACAAGAATAACCACAGAACGTTCATTATTCGTTCAATATTAAAGAAAATTAGGGTAGAGTGTAAAAAAAGATTTCGATTATTTGCGGGGAATTAAAAAACGATTACCTTTGCACTCGCAATTAAGAAAAATACTTAATGGCATGCCAACTGGAGAGATGGCAGAGTGGTCGATCGCGGCGGTCTTGAAAACCGTTGAACCGTGAGGTTCCGGGGGTTCGAATCCCTCTTTCTCCGCAAGAATGAAAAGTTCACACAGAAAAGATCCTGTAATAGAAATATTACAGGATTTTTTTTTGTCTGTTCCAGACAGTGTACTCCCCTAGAAAAATGCCAAATAACGACAAACTTCCGTTACTAAATCCCTGATGTGTATCTTGTTAACTATTATGTGTGAATTATGTAATTCTATTCTGTTTTTATGTAACATTTGTGATACCTGTTATATATATATTTGCCATACAGATTTTCTACTGAATGTATTACCGATGCTTCAATTGGAATCAGACATTTTTTTTATGCAAACAATCAAAATACGATTCTTATGCATTACTTCGAAAAAAACATAAACTTGTTTTTAAACAATCTAAAGGTTTGCTACACGGATGATGGACCCGCTGATGGCCCGGTTATCATATTTATTCATGGTTTTCCGCTTAATAAATCCATGTGGAACAAACAACTTACAGCTATTCGGCAATACTATCGTGTCATAGCTTATGATGTTCGTGGACATGGAGGATCTGAATCAGGTAACTCGCCCACATTCAGTATTGAAAGTTTTGCGTATGATCTTGTTTATTTTATGGATGCACTAAAAATTGATAAGGCATCGATTTGCGGATTATCAATGGGTGGGTATATTGCTTTAAATGTTATGGAAAACTATTCGCACCGTTTTGAATCGCTTGTTTTATGTGATACCAGTTGCTTTCCAGATACAGCGGAAGCGATAGAAAAACGAATAAAAACTGTCGAAAGTATTAAGGAAAAAGGAATTGAGGAGTATGCAGACAACAGTTTGAAAATTCTTTTTACACCGGAATCGCAGACAACTAAGGTTGCGGAAATAGCAGCTGTAAAAGAAATGATACTCACTACTTCTGTTCAATCACTTAGCAAGACATTACAGGCTTTGTGTGTTCGTAAAGAAACAAGCAGCCTGTTGCCACACATACAGATACCTGTACTTATATTGGTGGGCGAAGAGGATACAATTACGCCCCCTGACGTAGCAATGTATATGCACGAAAATATCAGGAATTCTGATTTGCATGTAATCAAACATGCCGGGCATTTAAGCAATCTAGAAAATTCGGATGACTTCAATAAACAACTGAAAACATTTTTTGCTTCAGTATATAAACATTAACAAACAACCCCAATTTATTAAATAGAAATCATGGATAAGATAAAAACAAATATTGAACCCAAAATAGCAAGAGCTGAATATATAGAAGTGGAACCAAATGTACGACTTCATATTACCGATGTCGGCGAAGGTCAGGTGATCGTGCTTATACCCGGTTGGCCTTTGAGCGACGAGATGTATGAGTATCAGTACAATGATTTGATAAACGGAGGTTTTCGTGTTATAGGCATCACTTTGCGGGGATTCGGTAAATCTGATAAACCTTATGGTTTATACAATTACGATATACATGCGTTGGATATCAAACGGGTTTTAGATCAGTTGGACATAACATCTGCGACACTCTGCGGTTTTTCAATGGGGGGAGCCATTGCCGTTAGATATGTTTCATTATATGGTTCTATGCGGGTTGTAAAACTTGTATTGGCTGGGGCTGCTACACCGAGTTGGACACAACGCGAAGATTTCCCTTACAATATTCTCAAAAGCGACGTGGATGATTTAATAGCACTGAATAATACCGACCGACCTAAACTATTGTCCAATTTTGCAAAGATATTCTCGGCTACAGAAACGACCTTAAATGAAGGAATTGGCAATTGGTTGACAACCATCAATCTAAGTGCATCGTCGTATGCTACCGGTAAATGTTTAATGGCTTTGCGGGATACCGATTTGCGACGCGACTTGCAAAATATAGAAATTCCAACGCTGATTATGCATGGAAAGAAAGACAAAATATGTTCTTTCGTTTTGGCAGAACAGACCTTGAAACTCATTCCGAATGCGCAGCTTGTTGCTTTTGATAAAAGTGGTCACAGTCTGTTTTTAGAAGAAACAAAGAAGTTCAATGCAGAGTTAATTAAGTTTTCAAAAATGTAAATAATGAGTAAAAATGTATCTGATCAACTAGTGGAAACACTTGTTTCGGCTGGAATAAAACGAATTTACTCCGTGACCGGAGATAGTCTTAATTATGTAAATGAAGCTATACAACGTAACGGAAAAATTAAATGGATTCATGTTCGAAATGAGGAAACTGCAGCATTTGCAGCAGGTGCCGAAGCACAGCTAACAGGCTTGGCATGTTGTGCCGGAAGTAGTGGTCCGGGGCATGTTCATCTTATCAACGGTCTATATGATGCACATCGTTCGTCGGCTCCGGTATTGGCAATTGCTTCTACCATTCCTACCAAGGAATTTGGAACTGATTATTTTCAGGAAACAAACATTTTTAAACTGTTTGACGATTGCAGTTGCTATAACCAAATGGTTGCAACGCCTACACAGTTTCCCCGTATGTTACAAGCAGCTCTTCAGCACGCTGTACATAAAAAAGGTGTAGCTGTTATTGGACTGCCAGGCGATATAACCAACCTTCCGGCTGTTGTAGCAGAAACAACAACAACGCTTTTTAGAAATAAACCTGTTGTCAGACCATCTGAAGATGAATTGAATCAACTTGCCGAATTATTGAACTCTCACCCTAAAATTACCATCTATTGTGGCTTGGGTGCTGCAGAAGCACATAATGAGGTAATTCAGTTTGCAGAGAAATTAAATGCACCGGTCGCTTATTCATATAAAGCAAAAATGGCGATACAGTATGATAATCCGTATGAAGTTGGACTTACCGGATTGTTGGGAATTCCGTCGGCCTACCAAAGTATGTACGAATGTGATTTGCTGATATTACTTGGAACAGATTTTCCGTATACACCTTTCATGCCTGTTCATAATAAGATTGTACAAATCGACATTAAACCCGAAAATCTTGGACGAAGAGCTAAGCTTTTTCTTGGACTTTGTGGAGATGTAAAAGATACTTTGCAGGCTCTCTTACCTCTTGTAGAAGATAAAGAAGACATAACTTTTCTCGATAGACAATTAAAGTTTTACAAAGAGGTAAAAAAGAATTTATCGTATTACGTAAATGATCAAGGCGAAGTCAATGCCATTCATCCTGAATATGTTGCTTCGGTAGTTAATGAGTTAGCCGACAAGGATACTATATTCACTGTCGACACCGGCATGTGTTGTGTTTGGGCTGCCCGTTACATTGATGGAACCGGCGAACGAAAGATGTTGGGTTCATTCAATCATGGATCTATGGCTAATGCCATGCCACAAGCCATTGGTGCAGCACTTACCTGTCCCGATAAACAAGTGATTGCTTTCTGCGGTGACGGTGGTTTATCTATGATGATGGGCGATCTAATGACAATCGTGCAATATAATCTTCCGGTGAAGATTATCCTTTTTAATAACCGTTCGTTAGGAATGGTGAAACTGGAAATGGAAGTAGCCGGAATACCTGATGTGGAAACAGATATGCTGAATCCAGATTTTACAAAACTGGCAGAAGCAATGGGGATGTATGGAATTACAGTAAATGACCCCGCTGGCGTAAGATCAGCATTAGAGAAAGCCTTTGAACAAAGCGGTCCAGCATTAATTACCATTCAGACCGATCCGAATGCCCTTGCTATGCCGCCTAAAATGAAGTTTGAGCAAATGAAAGGTTTTGCATTTTATATGGGAAAGATGATCTTAAGTGGTCGTGCAAATGAAGTCCTTAAAATAATCAAATCCAATTATAAACATTTGGGGGAGCTAATCTAATTGAATAAAGTAGTAGCAAATTATTTTGCCGAATAAGAAGAGCTAGTAGCAATGAATAAAAAGCGGAAGATGAAAACCTTTCCGAAATTGCTTAAAATTAATATTTAAGCAACAGAAAAAAAAAACAGTCACAATGGTTACAACGAAATCATAATATCAATAATTTAAAGTAAAACATCATGGGCAATATTCTTTATATAGTTGCAGTAGTTCTGATAATATTTTGGTTAATTGGGTTTTTTGCCTATAGCCTGGGATCTATTATTCACATACTGCTTGTTTTAGCGATAATCTCTATCCTGGTAAGAATTATATCCGGAAATAAAAGGGTATAATAACGTGTTCACACAGAAAAGATCCTGTAATAGAAATATTACAGGATCTTTTTGTCTATATAGTAACTGGATATGTTTCTTTGGAGGAGCTTTCTTGCTCGCAGGATTAGATTAATTTCAGAATATCTTCTGCTTTATCTACCATATAATCTGGGTTAAATTTCTCCAGTTCTTTTCGCGGACGAAATCCCCAGGTAACACCGGCTCCATATACCCCACTGTTTTTAATTGTTTCCATATCTACACCGGAATCCCCCACATAAAGTGTTTCTTCCTTTTCAACGGATGCGATCGAGAGAATTTCATATACTATAGCGGGGTCAGGTTTAGCCGGAATGCCTTCTCGCTGTCCTAAAACGGATACAAAAGATATACTCGGAAAATAATGATTTACCAGCTTACTAGTGGCTTCCTGATACTTGTTGGACGCTACGGCAAGCTTAATCCCTTTTTGTTGCAAAGTATGAAGAAGTTCGGGTATTCCGGGGTAGGGGTTGCTTTGGCTGTGGTTAAATTTATCGTAGTGAGGTAAGAATTTATGACGTACAAGTCGAATGCTTTCTTCATTTCTTTCGCCTTCCGGTAAGGCCCTTTCAAATAGCTTATTAATTCCGTTTCCAACAAAAAAGTTATATTCGTCTGTCTCGTGAGTTGGAAATCCACATTGGCATAAAGCATAATTGGTACTATTTGCCAGATCGGCAATGGTGTTAAGCAGAGTTCCGTCAAGATCGAATATTACTAATTTTATCATGATAATTAAATGTTATGTGCGCCTGTTTATACTAAATAAGATCCTTGTTCAGCCCGAATTTTTCTTCCGAATGGTGTTTGTCTTTGGGTTCCACATGCACAACGATATCGTACACGTTTTCTATGGACTGTTTGATGCTCATTTCCACTTCATTTGCAATGTCGTGGGCATCGTTTAAGGTGAGGTTCCCGTCTGTCTCTATGTCGAGAACAATCATATACATATTGCCAATCTGGCGGGATCTTACGCGGTGAGGATTGCTTGCCCCCGGAACTTGTTCTACAGCCTCGAATATCTTTTTGTACACCGAAGTGTCTTTTACTCCGTCCATCAGAGCTACATTGCTTTCCATAAAGATATCTACAGACGATCTTATTATATATAGACTGATGAGCAAACCTGTAACTGAGTCAAGGATGGGCATGTTAAGCTGAAAAGTAAATAACAGCCCAAGCAAAACCCCGGCTGATATAATTACATCGTTGCGCATATTTTTAGCGTTAGCTATCAGCATGGAACTTCCGGCTAGCTTACCCTGGCGAAACTGATAATAGGCTAATCCCAGTTTGCCAATCATTGAAAATACTGTAACATAGATTGTAAAAACAGACGGAAGTTCCCGGGGTACCGAGAAAAGGATGTTTTTACCCGTTGAAATAAGCATTTGCATCCCGGCAAAAAAGATAACAAAAGAGAGGACCTTGGCTGCTATGGTATCTGCTTTTTCGTATCCATAGGCATAATTGTTATTTGGAGGCCGGCTAACTACCCTGGCCGTGAATAGCGTGACAATCGATATCACAACATCTGTAGCCGAGTCGATTCCATCACCAAGTACAGCCAGACTTCCTCCAAAGATTCCAACCCCTATTTTTGATACGGATAATATAGCATTGCCGATAATACTGACCCATGAAGCACGAATCAAGATCTTCTCTCTTTTCTTCATATCATTTAACTCCCATTTTGTTTATGGGGTTACAAAGATATAACAATTCCGGATAGATTGACTTGCAGTTTGAGTTTGGAAAGTAGAATGTTAGTTTACAAATACAACAGGAAAGTATTGTTCAAATAGCTTTCTGGCGATTTCAAGCTTTTCGGGAGTATTTTCTTTTACACCTTTTAGCAGGTAAGGCTTTTTTAGAGCTTCGTATTTATGAGCACCCAATGTGTGATAGGGCAGTATCTCGATGCGTTGAATCATGGAGTATGACTGAAAGTGCGTGCCAAGCGCACGGATGTCTTCTTCAAAATCGGTATGTCCGGGTACCAGAACATAACGGATCCACATGGGTATGTTGTTAGCCTGCAGATAAGCGGCAGTTTCCAGTGTGTTGTTGTTCTCACGTCCGGTAATCAGAAAATGACGTTCGGCATTGAATTCCTTTATGTCAAGCAGTACCATGTCGGTCAGCTTAAACAACTCTTTTGTGTCGTCGTTCAGAATACTTCCGTTGCTGTCCAGGCAAATATGTATACCTTCCTCTTTGAGGCGTTTAAATAAAGGGATCAGGGCTTTGGCCTGCAGGGTGGGTTCGCCGCCCGAAAAAGTGATACCACCTCTTTTACCAAAGAAAGCTTTCTGACTGAGGGCCATACGTACAATTTCTTCAATCTCTGTAGGTTTACCGCCTTTCAAAGGAATAGTGTCCGGATTGGCACAATACAAACACCGAAAATTACAGCCTTGCAGAAAAACAACCAGCCGAAGACCAGGGCCATCAAATGTGCCCATTGATTCGTATGAGTGGACATTTATCATATGCTTTGAATAAAAAGGAAGAGGACAGTCATATCGACTGTCCTCGGTTTATGTTTAGTTAAAATCTTTCGTGAAAACTTCTTGAAAGAACTTCCAGCTGATGTTCGCGGCTTAGTCGAACAAAGTTCACGGCATAACCGGAAACACGGATCGTAAGCTGTGGGTAGTTCTCGGGATGTTCCATCGCATCTTCCAACATTTCGCGGTTCAAAACGTTCACATTCAAATGGTGAGCATTCTTTGAGAAGTAACCATCCATCATTGAAATAAGATTTTCAACTCTGTCTTCGGCAGTTACACCAAGCGAACGGGGAACGATAGAGAATGTGTTACTTACACCATCCTGAGCATCATCGTAGTTGATCTTTGATACAGAAGATAGCGATGCAATGGCACCCTTTTCATCGCGTCCGTGCATTGGATTTGCTCCCGGAGCAAAAGCAACACCTTTTAAACGACCATCAGGAGTAGCACCTGTTTTCTTTCCATACATTACATTCGAAGTAATGGTAAGAATTGAAAGGGTAGGACGTGCATTCTTGTAAATTGGCAATTCGGCCAATGTATCACTAAAGAACTTGGTAACACCAACTGCAAGATTATCCACACGGTCGTCATCGTTTCCGTAGAAAGGAAACTCACCCTGGATATCGAAGCCTTCGGTAAGACCATTTTCATTGCGCTTTGTCTTAACAGTCGCAAATTTAATAGCAGAAAGCGAGTCGGCTACAATAGAAAGGCCGGCAGCACCGTAAGCTAAATTGATGCGGGGATTTGTATCGATAAAGGCCATCTGAGCCTTTTCGTAATAATACTTGTCGTGCATGTAATGAATGATGTTCATGGCATCGTTATATACACGGGCAATTTCTTTCAACACCTTTTTGTAATTTACCATAACTTCGTCGAAGTTAAGTACATCACCCTTTAATTCAGGAATATCCTTCACCATAAGTGTACCAGTGTTTTCGCAGCGTCCGCCATTAATTGCCAGCAGCAATGCCTTGGCAAGATTTGTACGTGCTCCGAAGAACTGGATTTGTCTTCCTATATCCTGGAAAGAAACACAGCAGGCAATACCGTAATCATCACTATGACGTATTTCGCGCATCAAATCATCGTTCTCATATTGGATAGAAGATGTGTCGATGGAAACCTGCGCACAAAATGCCTTAAATCCTTCAGGCAATTCCGGCGACCAAAGTACTGTTAGGTTTGGTTCGGGAGAAGCGCCAAGGTTATAAAGTGTTTGCAGGAATCGGAACGAAGTCTTGGTTACCTTATGTCTTCCGTCGTTCAATCTTCCGCCGATCGATTCGGTTACCCAGGTAGGATCTCCGGCAAATATATCATTATATGAATTCATGCGAAGGTGACGAACCATACGTAGTTTGATAACAAACTGGTCGATCAACTCCTGTGCAAATGTTTCATCAATTGTTCCGTTGCTCAAATCATACTCAATGTAGATGTCAAGAAACGAAGAAACGTTTCCAAGAGACATGGCAGCTCCATCTTGTTCCTTTACGGCAGACAGATAAGCCATATATACCCATTGAACAGCTTCCTGAGCCGTATAAGCAGGACGAGAAAGATCAAGGCCGTAATATTCGCCCATCAATTTCATCTCTTTAAGCGCCTTTATCTGATCGCTAACTTCTTCACGCAAGCGAATGCGAGCTTCAGTCATCGGACCGGTAAGATTTGCTAAATCCTGATTTTTAGCTTCGATCAAGCGGTTCAAGCCATACAATGCCAAACGACGGTAATCTCCAATTATGCGGCCACGAGCATAGTTATCAGGCAAACCAGTAAGAAATCCCAACGAACGGAACGAGCGGATTTCTTCATTATATACATCGAAAACACCTTCGTTATGAGTTTTACGGTAATGCGTGAAAATGTCTTTTACATGTTCGTCTACTTCCACTCCGTTTTCGTGACAAGCTTTCGCTACTACGTTAATTCCACCAAACGGTTTGATAGCTCTGCGAAGCAGTTCGTCTGTCTGCAAGCCTACAATCAGTTCGTTTTCCTTATCAATGTATCCGGCTTTATGAGAAGAAATAGTTGAAACAGTTTTGTTGTCAATCGAACGAACACCATTATTGGCACGTTCTTCGGCAAGTGCAGTAAGGCAAGCAGACCAGATGCGTTTTGTACGTTCTGTTGGTCCTGCAAGGAAAGAAGCATCCCCATCATATGGAGTGATGTTCTTTAATACGAAATCCCTGACATTAACCTCTTTACTCCAAATCCCGTCTGCGAAGTTTTTGTTTAATTCCATAAAAATATTTACTATGATCTTTATTATTGATATGTTTGTACCTTGAGACTACAAAAGTAAGCGTTTTAGAGCATATTTTGTTCATTTTATGTCAATAAATAGTGTTATAAAACATCTTTTATTGTAAATGAATAAAAGCGGATCAAAAGTAATGTAAAATTGATTGAGCTATATTATTAATATAGAATAAGTTGGTAAAGTCGGGGAGGCAAAGATCAAAAATTGTTATCCCAATAAGTTTGTAGATTCAAAAAAAGTCCTACCTTTGCAGAGCTTTTGAAAAGCAACGCAATCGAAAAGTCATTGGAGAGATGGCAGAGTGGTCGATCGCGGCGGTCTTGAAAACCGTTGAACCGTGAGGTTCCGGGGGTTCGAATCCCTCTCTCTCCGCTGAAAGGTCTGGACAAAATCAGACAATAACAGTACAAAAACCTACAAGTCAATGATTTGTAGGTTTTTTTTTGTCCGTTTAGTCCTAAACAGACCTCTCCCTATCTTATTTTGTATAGACTGTATATGTCTCACAATTAATACGTTAAAAGTATTTATGTGATATTTAAAACTTAGATTCTTTTATTTGTTAATCAATGGAAGTTTAGTCGGAGAAAAATGGCAGTGGATAATTTTCCATTCGTTATTTTCTTCCAGCCTGTACACTTCCGTACAATTCTCTTTCCAGAGCGTTTCTCCTGAATACGAATGCAGATTGTAAGTCAGAACAGCCATAGTGTCGGTTGCTTGTACAACGGGATTTGTCATTTCAAATCTATCCATTTTAACCTTTCCTCGCAAACTTTCATACAGCTCTTTTATTTTGTCCCAGCCGTCAAGCCGTACTTCCTGACCCGGGTCGAAATAAGTGAAGTCTTTCGAATAAAGTTCGAGAAAAGGAGAGGGGTTACCATCATGCCATGCACTCATAGCCTCTCTTTCCAAAGCGATGATTGTTTCTAAAACAGTATTTTTATCCATAACAATATATGTTAGTAAGTTATTATTCTCAGCACTTTAAGGTGTTTAGCATCTCGTATCACCTGTTGATGTTTACAGTATCAAACTCTTTTTAAAACGGACAACGGTCAGCAAGTCGTTGAGTTGGTTTTCGTTGGTCACATCGATAATCATCGGAATTAGTCGCCCTACAGGTTTTGTAATGGCAAACTCTTCTTTGATTGTTTCCGAAATATCCAATGTCGCAATTGCTTCGAGGTGCTTTTCTGTGAAAAAGATGCTGACCTTGAAAAAGCCTTCCCACACCGAAAGCCATAAAACGGTTTTCTTTTTATGTTGCACCTTACCAAGCCACGCTTTACCATCATTATAGTATCTCCAGTCAATGTTCAGATGATATTCCTCGTTTGTAATCGTTCCGAGGAAAGACTCCAATACTATATAAACGTCTCCAAGCGCATCTTTCAAAACCTTGTCAGACGGGAAAGTGTCCGCATTCCGCAATAACATTTGTGCTTCCATAGTCGCCTTGCTAATACCTCTATTTAATTTTCATGTCTTCAATCAATGGAGTCGAATCAATAAGCTCTAACTCTTGGACCATATCGAGTGTACCTTGTTTGTATTTAAGAAAATGAGGCGTTTTGATATGACTTTGATAGGCCTCTTCGTTTGCGTATATTTCAAGAATTGTAATTCTGTTCGGACGTTCTTTTTCGAACGTAGCGTATAAAGTCAGCACCCCCGGTTCAAGACGCATCGACGACTCTATCTCTTCTTTCAGATAGGAATTATATTCGTTCAACCGAGCCTGATCAACTACAATTTTAGCCAGACGTACTTTTTGACTACCGGTTATTGTATCAGGTTCTTTCGTTTCTTGAATTATTCGGAGCGTTTTCATTGCTGCAGGAAATCCAATATAAGGTAAACATTGGATCACTACCGATGTTAGCGTCGATTTATCGTTACCCAGTTTTATATTGCTTAATGTATGCGAACGAAGCTGACTATCAGCTTCAAGAGTTGTTATTACAGCATAGACAAGTAATTCTTTGGTTTTAAGATCCAATCCGCCACGTGTATATATGTCGCCAAATCCATACTCGGTAAGAAAACGGGCAACATCATCCCCTAAACCATCCGGCAAATCTTTTAAAGCCTTTTTAATCGCATCTCCATAAAGAGGCTGCTGGATTTCTGCCCCTTTTGTACCTCGATTCTGCTCGTTAACCATCCCCTGCTTTTCCAACGGAAGAGCGATGCCTTGTTCTTTGAAAACCTCATTTGCCGTGGCGAGTGCATTAAGTGTTTTTGGAAAACCAATAAAAGGAGCGCACAAATAGATTGATTCACGAACCTCGATAGGTGTTATTCCAATGTTAAGTGATGCACCAATGTGGGCCTTCAACTGTGGTAAAGTTTGCATAGTTGTAAGCGTTACACAGGTAATCATTTCACGAGTTTTAATGTCCAGATTCCCTGTTTGAAACACCTCGCCAAAAATAAATTTTTGAAGTAAATCCATCATTTCAGGATCGGTACCTTGTCCGCTTAAAGCTTCTCCACCAAATAATGCAGCGTAATTTTTTTTACACAATTCGATTCTATCCATTTTATTTTCTTGTGTGAAAACGGGTACTACTGTAATGAACAGTAATACCAAAGTTACTACTATTTTTTTCATGCAATTCGATTTTCCGTTTTATTTACTGATTGAAAGTAGATAACGCAAAATTAAGAATTTCATTGGGGATACACTTATACAGATTACGTTTTTACTTATAAATATTACTGATTAACAGCATTGTACATCTGTTCCTGAATTTGTATAACACGAGGAAGTCAGAAGCTTGAATTGGATGACTATTCACTTCTGCTTGCTGAAGATGTCGATACAACACCCGAAACAGTAGGCCAACTAAAAAAACATGTAAAAATAACAATATACGAAATTACCTGTTGTATTGGATTTCTGAGCATTACTCTGTTTGTTTTAAGGGAATACAACTTGTTTTTTTATTTAATCCTTCAACCGTAGCCTGTACTGGCTGGGAGTAACACCCAATACTTTACGAACAAATCGGCTGAAAAAAGATTGGCTCGAAAAATTCATAGTGTCGGCAATATCTGTAAAACTAAGTTTTTTATTCCGAAGCAGCAGAATCAGGTGCTGTGTAGTATAATTCTGTATCCACTCGGAGGCGGTTTTACCGCTGGTTTTCTTGCAGATCTCTGATAAGTATTTGGCAGTGATAAAAAGTTTATCACTGTAAAATTCGACCTCCCGTTGTTGCATACAATGCATCTGCGCTAATTGCAAAAACTTTTCGAAAATAGAACCTTTCTCGTTACTCAATATTCTTTTTTCCATTTTTTCATTAAAAATATGCCACATTTCCATCACGAATATTTGTAACTGAAGATTGACTATTTCTTTTCTGAACCGATGATGAGTATCTTCGTACTTCTCCTTCAACTGCAAAAAATTATCAAAGCATCTATCTTTATTTTTTTCAGAAAGCGAAACCACCGGATATTCTTTGATAAACATGTATCCTTTTATTCCCCAGCCGATATCAGGATTATTATTGCTCATTAATCCGAAGGATATTAAAAGATAAGTCGCTTCAAAATCGGACGAAAACATCCAATCATCAATTTGTGAAGCAGGTAAAAGAATTACAATATCATTCGGCGAAATTGTGTATTCTTTGTTATCCAAACGGAATCGACCTTTGCCACGGTGACAAAGAATGTGTGTGAAATAGTGTTTCTGGTAATCATTTGGCAGCTCTATGTTGTCCAAACTATTCACTACAATAATTTCGTTCTCCAGATTGTCCATGATACTATAAAACTCTACTATTAACAGAAATAATTGTAAAAATAAGATTTTAATTTTTACGTTTATTGAATGTACATACTAATTTAACCCATAATCAGACTTTTGTGAAAATGTTGACGTAATATGTGTTATAATACTATGGCAATCACCAAGTAATTTTGTATCAAATGACTATTCATTAACTAATAATATGTTGAAAAATAAATCAGAATTAAAAACCAGGAAACTTGGAGAACTTGAAGTAACAGAATTGGGACTTGGCTGTATGAATATTGCATGGGCATACGGTAATCCTCCAACTAAGGAAGAATCCATTAAACTTATACGAAGCGCATACGAATATGGAATACGTTTTTTTGATACGGCAGAAATTTACGGACCACATATCAGTGAGCATATTGTAGGGGAGGCTCTTGGACCATTCCGTGATGAAGTAATAATCGCTAGTAAGATCGGTTTTGATATCGATTTTGAAACCAGTCAGTTGAAAGGTGGCCTTAACAGCCGTCCGGAACATATCAAACTCGCTGTCGATGCTATGTTGAAACGGTTAAAAACGGATAGAATCGATTTGCTATATCAGCATCGTGTTGACCCAAATGTTCCGATTGAAGATGTAGCCGGAACAATGAGCGACCTTATAAGGGATGGAAAAGTGAGATATTACGGATTATCTGAAGCCGGAGCGGCAACCATTAGAAGAGCACATAAAGAGCATAAAGTAACAGCTATTCAAAATGAATATTCGTTCTGGACGCGCGATCCTGAAGCAGAAGTCATCCCTGTATGCGAAGAACTAGGTATTGGCTTTGTTCCCTGGTCTCCTCTTGGAATGGGATATTTAACAGGAAAGGTTACTCCGGATTATACATTCGCAGAAGGGGATATCCGTAAGTCCTTAAATTTTCCTCGATTTACGGTTGAAGCTTTGGAAAAAAACCGTCCGATAGTAACATTGTTAGAAAATATTGGACAGAAATACGAAGCTACTTCCGGTCAGGTTGCATTAGCTTGGTTGATGACGAAAAAACCTTTTATAGTACCTATTCCCGGAACAAGGTCGATTACACATATGAAAGAAAATACAGACGCTCATAAAGTAATATTGAAAGACGACGATATAAATGAATTAGAAGCAGTCTTCGCCACTTTAGGAGTATTTGGGAACAGGGCACCCGAAGGTTTGAAAGCATCGCACGATATAGGAACAAGCCTTGGTACAACATCAAAAGGAACAAATGGAAAAACACCGTTGCCTAAAAAATAAATAAGCATATTCTATAACTTTAAAATAAAATTTAATTCAGATGAAAAAGATTCTTTTATTCGTAGCATTAATTGTTACAACACTAAGCTGTACACAAGTACAAAGTGATTGTGCAGAGGCAAATAGCCTTCAAATAATTGAAGATAAAATGGCTATTAAAGAAGTCGTTGATGTCTTTTCCAATCTTGCCGATACCAAAGAGATAGACAAACAGGTTTTACTCTTTACGGAAGACGGAGTGGTTCAAGCTTACAGCGATGGTAAATTATCATCCGATTTGAAAGGACGAAAGCAGTTGTTCGATGCATTTTCGGGATTTTTGTCCAGCTTCAATACAGTCTATCATCAAAACGGACAACAAACAATTGATGAACTGACCGGAAATACAGCCAAAGCAACTTCTTATTGTCGAGTTATTTTAGTAGGCAATCAGAACGGAAAACCTGTAAAGATTACCATGTACACTATTTACAAAGACGAATTTGTGAAGCAAAATGGAAAATGGCTTATTAAAAAACGAACATCCAATTTTGTACATCGTGAAACAGAATAATTCCACCAGATGATAATTCTCTATTGCAGGGAATGAAACAATAAAAGGAATTAAAAAAAACGCTCCGGTTGGTTAATGATCAAGAAATCTATTAATCAACCGGAGCGAATAGTATCTATTTGGCTGTTTGTTGAGCCGAAACACCCGTGTATCTTTCGCCGACAATCTTGATTTTATTTATTTCGTTTGTAAGCTTTTGCAATTCTTCGGCAGTAAATTCAAAATTAGCAGCCCACATATTTTCCTGCAGATGAGCCAACTTGGTAGTTCCCGGAATTGGAACGATAAATGGCTTTTGTGCCAATAACCAAGCCAATGCAACCTGAGCAACCGTTAGTCCCCGATGATCTCCAAATTCCTTGAGAGTGTCAATTAATGGCCAGTTAGCTATTACATTTGCAGCCTGATAACGAGGAAGCGATTGTCTGTTGTCGTTGTTTGGATTGTATTTTGAACGCTCGTTGAGGTAACCTGAAATCATTCCACGGCTTAACGGGCTATAAGGTACAAAGCCAATACCCAACTCTTCGCATACCTTAATTACATCGTTTTCCGGTTGGCGGGTCATTAAAGAATATTCGCTTTGCAATGCAGTTACCGGCTGTACGGCGTGAGCCTTTCGTATATTCGCTTCGCCGGCTTCGCTCAAACCAAAGTGTTTAACCTTTCCCTCTTTAATTAAATCTCTAACCGTTCCCGCTACGTCTTCCATCGGAATAGCAGGGTCTACCCTGTGTTGGTACAATAAATCTATATAATCTGTCTTCAGACTTTTCAACGAATGTTCCACCACGGCTCTGATTCTTTCGGGCCGGCTGTCTAATCCTTCATTTGGCCGTCCGTTTACAAAACCAAATTTGGTAGCAATGATAATCTCATTACGAAAAGATGATACAGCCTCGCCAACCAACTCTTCATTCACCAGCGGTCCATATGCTTCAGCCGTATCATAAAAGTTCATACCTAAGTCGTAAGCTCTGTGCACCAAAGAGATCATTGCTTTTTTATCCGGAACAAAACTTCGGTGATAGCTCATTCCCATACAACCTAAACCAATGGCAGATACCTTTAAGGCATAGCTGCCCGAGCCCAGTGTCCGGTGCTTTACATCCGTGTTGTCATTCATACTTTTGCTGTTTTCGGGCGCCTGTGCGTTGCCAACTGCCGGCGAGAGTAAAAATGACCCGCTTAGCAAAGCACCAGCTTTTAAGAAATCTCTCCGATTGTTCTTTTCCATAACCCAATTTTTTTCGATTTACCTGTTTACACTCTATACGTAACTTTTCTCCAGTCCTAATTCTCCAACGTTTCTCAGCAGATATTCCGGGCATCATTTCCCGTTTAGTTACTGATAGTAAGTAGATAACACAAAATTAAGAATTTCATTGGGGATATACTTATACAGATTACGGTTTTACTTATAAATATTACTGATTAACAGTATTATACATCTATTTCAAAAAGGGTATCCAGGCTAACAATATCCAACCAAAACGTGTTAATGTCGTTTTAATCTGTCACCTGTCACAAAAGGCGTCAGATCCCTTTGTTGATCAGGGTTGGGCGGGTGAGAGATCCCTGGTGACGGATGCAAAAGATCTCTCACCTGTCACCTTTTAATTTTAGGCACGCAGCATGTATAGCACATTCTTTCCGGAGCCCAGTTTCTCTACCTTCTCCGCTTCAATAAGCAGATGCAAGTCCTGCAAGGCGATGTAGCGCGAACACTGATTCACGCGCATGCAATCGGTGCTGTTGGCCGTACGATGGTCCTTAAGGTAAGCAAGAATACGTAGTAACCGCTCTTCGTCGGCATATTCATTCTTCTTTTCGGCAGGCACACGTTCCAGCTTCATCGATTTTAAGGTCGCTTTCATTTTTTGCGAGCAACGGAAATTTACACCTTTAAAGTGAACCGACTCGGACCGTATCTGCTTGTCGCTGGTAACATCTTTGGGGCAACCCAGCGAAACCGAGTAACTCCCCAGTCCCTCCAGATTTACATTCTCTCCATTTTTGAGGCGACTGCCCACTACCTGGGTAAAACTAGCCAGCAACCCTTTGATATCGCCCAGCGAAAACGACGACATCGTGGAAATTTCGGCAGCCAGATCATCGATGGTTGCCGTACGGGAAGGCACAATACGCGCATGCAAGGCAGTAACGCCGTTCTTTGCAGCAGCAGGAGGATTCTCAATCAACTTATATTTAGCACTCATTAAACGATAAAGTATTAGAAAGTATTAAGTAAACTAACGC
>Ga0209639_1000292_pt1 | contig 76526 bp, 65 predicted proteins | sample EPASupsiteHSE605_FD_187268 | JGI IMG/M metagenome (GOLD analysis project Ga0209639, IMG submission 187268) | Bioremediated contaminated groundwater from EPA Superfund site, New Mexico - Sample HSE6-05 (SPAdes) (version 2) | ecosystem: Environmental > Aquatic > Deep subsurface > Groundwater >... | reverse complement strand
ATCTCCCAGAATGCATCCGAAATTTCCCAGGTTTTGATGCGTGCCATTTCTGCCTCCGTTGCTTGGTTTCAACGGATATTAGCTGGAGGCGGAAAAATTGCGAGCAAATTATTTATAGATAAGCACTAAGGAAAAAAGTCAAAAGCAAAGCGACAAAAAACATAAACAGAAAGAAAAAGACAAGACCGACAAACAACCAAAAACCAAGCTGTAGAATCTTTGCCTCTTTTTTGGAGAATGACTCCTAGAGGCAAACCGGCATCAGCCCCCCGTTGCCAGGGGGGTTATGATGCGCGCGGGTCTCTGTTCCTCCGCCGAATCAGTCACCAGCCAATCAGCTCCCCCTGAACGGCGGCATCCAGTACCTCGGAGTCCCTACCCTTTCACGGAATCGTTGTGACAGTTAAGACAGCCCTTGAAATCGGGATGGCTGGTCACCGGCGCATCACCGGCGTTATTTTTCGGTGCATGACATTCCAGGCACTGGGCGTCTTCCCTGATTGAATCCAGGTGAATTTCCGGGTAGTTCCTGATGGTGGGGGTCCATGCATGCCGAGAAAGTGACGGTAGGCGCATCCGGCAGTGGTTGTGAGGGTGGCGAACAGGGCGAGGGTCAGCAGTTGTTTTTTGTGCATAATCAAGGCTCCATCTTTCCGTCTTTAAGTGAAATGACCGTATCGGCCATCCCTAATAATTCCTGGTCGTGGGTCGCGATAATCAGGGTTGTCTCCTTGGAGTGGCACAGGGAAACCAGCAACTCGATGAGCTGTTTGCCATTCTTTGAATCGAGGCTGGCTGTAGGTTCATCGGCGAGGAGGAGGGCTGGCGCGTGGGCAATCGCCCTGGCAAAGGCAATCCGTTGCGCTTCGCCGCCGGAGAGTTCCACCGGCATGGCCTTCTCGTAGCCGGCCAAGCCAAATGTGGCCAGCAATTCCTCGATCCGCCGCTGCTGCACTTTTCCATGAATCCCATTGAGTTCCAGCGGGAATTGCAGGTTTTCGGCAACCGTCAGCCAGGGCAGCAGGTTACTGATCTGAAAAACAAACCCCACCTCTTTGCGTCGGAACAGGGTCCGCTGACGTGGGCTGAGCGTGCAGATGTTTGTGCCCTTATAGAGTATGGCTCCCGCATCGGGAATTTCCAGAGTGCCGATGCAATTGAGGAGTGTCGTTTTTCCCGATCCCGACCTTCCCGCCAGAATGACCCCCCGTCCCTGATCAACCGAAAAAGAGATGGCAGTCACGGCTGAAACATGGCCACGCCCCGAGGTGAACTGCTTGGAAACCGCCTGAACTTCGATCATGGTTCAGACGCTCCGGAGAATATCGGCGGGATTTTTGCGCGTGATATACACAATCGGCCAGATGGCGGCGGCCAAACCGAAAAGGATGGCCACCAGCGGCGGTGTCAATAGCGCCAGCCCCGTGAGCCGGGGATAGAGCACGCCGGAAACGGCAAAGTACTGGTTATGGGAGGTGAACGCACTGATATCAATCCCGATACGGGAAAAAACCGCGACCGTGAGGATACCGGCCAAGGTGCCCAGGGTTGCCGCGGCAAAGGTCAGCAGGCCGATCTGACTGACAAGGAGCAGAGCGGTATCGCCGGACAGAAGGCCCATGGCCTTCATAATGCCGTGTTCGCGAAGATTTTTCAGGGTAAAAATGAGAAAGGTGCAGGAAATGCCCCCCGAGACGATGGCGAACACCAGGGCGATGACAATCGCCATGCAGATGAATTCCAGGTCGATCAACTGCTTCAGATCAGGCATGAATGCCGTCCAGGCGGCAAAGGTGGCGGCAGGCACGGAGCTTCGATATTGGGAGACAACCGTGTCGACCGGCACGCCGGGCTTGAGGAAAACGGCGGCGGAGAGATCGGTTTCGCCAATCGGGAGGGCGGCAACCGGGCAAAAGGCCAACCCCTGATCAAGATGGGTGATCCCGGTTTTATAGATACCGGCCACGCTCAACGTTTTCAGGGGGATATTCTGGCGGTTGCCGAGAGTAACCGTGTCACCTACGCTCAGGTTGAGCCGCTTGGCGGTTGCCTGTCCGAGAAAAATGGTCTCCTCGCCGGAGAGCGGATAGCGGCCCGCCACGGTTTTTTTCCAGAACGCGGTTCCCTCTTTCTCCTGCTCAGGGTCGACTCCGATCAAGACGAGCGGTTCAAGGATCTCGTCCTTTTTTAGAAGAATCTGCTGGTGCCTCCTGACCAGCACCCGCTCCACCCCCGCATTCCGCAAGTGGGGAAGGTCATCTTCCCGCAGCATACTGCCGGCGATATGGCCGGAAAAAAGCCCGGTGGAATTGCGGATCATGGCATCATTGGTGCCGACGGCCAGGGCGGAGAGAAAGACCAGGGAGGCGACCGCTGCAATCACCATCAAGGAGAGAACAAGGGTGGCCCGCCAGGAACGCCAGAGAATCAAGCATGCGATTTTAAGCAGAAAGGTGAAACGCATTGTGGGGGCGAAGGGTTTCTGTTGCTAATCGAGGGACACGCCGATGCGGCCGGCAATAAAGGACGCGGCCGGCCGGACCAAGCCTTGGTGTTGTGCAAGAAAAAGATTGCGCAAGCCGTTTTCCAGGGTCCCCACGGCCTTCGCCTTCATCCTGGCGGTCAATTCCGGCCATGCGGCGTAAAAAGAGTCCGGGGACGGTTCCGCCGCCAAATGAGAATGCAGGCTTTCCCAGACAGCGGCTGGTTCCTCATGGGCCACCACTGACCCCACATAATTATGCCGCCGCTCACGCATATCGACAAACAGATCGACCATATCATCGAGCAACTGACAGCCGATGCCGATCTGGTACAGGGCCTCCTGGACCGGCCGGCTAACGGGGACGATCGCCTCCTCGAACAGGGCCGGGATGACCCAGGTTGACTGAAAGAGCACTCCGGTCTTGTAATGGTGAATTTTCCGGAGAACCACCTCCGGTCGCAGCCGTTCGTCGATGCCGCCCTCCTCGGAGGCCTCCTGCGCGCCGCTCTGGGTCAAGGCTTGCAGAGAGGCGGTGCTTGCCTGCAGTGCCCGCTCTACCGGAAGGCCCTGTTGCTGGCAATGCTCCACCAGCAGGGCGAAGAGAACCCGATCGGCTACCATGATGTCAAGCACGGAACGAAACCGGTGCGCCTGCGGCGGCAGATCGGTTTCCAGCGTGGGCTTGTACTCGTCGTCGAGAATATTGTCGCAGCCGGTGACCATGCCCCGCAGGCACTGGTTGAGCGCGGCGTACAAAATTCGTCGCCCGGAAGGAATACCGGTTCGATAGTAGGAATACAGGAACAGGGTTGAAAAAAAATTGCGCGGCAGGGAAAAGGTCGCTTGATCCGGCGGGACAAGCGCAATCGTGCTGCCGTGGAGGACGGTGGCGGCTGTCCGCCAGAAGCGCTCAAGGCCTGCCCGGAGTTCGGCCTCCAAGGTGGCGACATCCCCCGCGCAGTGCCCTAATACGGAAAAAGGATTGCTCACAGTGGCTTGGTGGTTGAGAACACGGCGATATAGCCAAAATAGCGGGCCACGATCTGTGGCGGCAAAAATCCGGCCTCAATGATCAGGTCCGGCAGGACGCCGCGGATATTTTCTCCGATCTGCGGCTGCATGAACAACCAGCGGGAGGCATGGGAAACGAGCGCCCCCATGAAACTCGTTGGCTTGTGCATGTCGGCGATGACCAGTTTGCCGCCGGGTTTGAGGACGCGATAGGCTTCCCGCAGACTCTCATGTTTGAGATCCAGGGGGACATGATGGTAGAAAAGGCTGGAGATGACCGCGTCAAAAGAGGCGTCGGCAAAATCCAGATGCTCGGCGGCCATCACTTCGAAACGGCAATGGGGTGCGCCGCGCTTTGTTCTCGCGGCTTCAATCATCTTGCCGGCCGCGTCGATACCGGTGACACAGCCGCCTAGTTCCGGGGCAAGCAGTTGGCTGATCTTCTGGCACAGCAGACCGGTGCCGCAACCCAGGTCGAGGATGGCGTCGGCCGGTTGAGGATCAAGGGTTTGGATGAGGGTGCGGTCATATTCGGCCTGTTTGTTCAACAAACAGAGGGGCTCCAGGAGGTCATACACCGAGGCGGCGTAGTCCAGGGTGCGGCCCCGGGTTGGGACGGATGGCAAGGTCATTCAGGATCTCCTCGTCGATGGGATCAGGTTCTTGTGCAACGCGGCCGGACGATACAGGTTAGCCGGCAAGGCTCACAATATAGCACCCGGAGATGAAGGTTTCATGAAGATGGCGGAAATAAAAAACAGGATTATACATCTAATTGACTAGAATTAAAGCTTTTACTTCTTTTAAAAAGATTGAGAATCTTTCTTTACTCGAAAAAGAGCAAAGCCGGCATGGGCCTTGATGCAGCTGGCAGCCGTTACGGAAATATAAACGACCGGCCTCAGACATGGAGAGCAGAAGGAAAAACCACCGTGAACGTGGTCCAAGCCGACGAATCGCTCTCCACGGTAATGGTGCCGCCGTGCAGTTCGACGATCCGTTTGACGATGGTCAGGCCAAGGCCGGAGCCGCCGTGGACAGTGGCGCGCGATTTCTCGCACCGGTAAAACTGGTCGAAGATGCGGCTCTGCTCGTTCCGGTCGATTCCGGGGCCGGTATTGGCGAGAACGATGGTGACTTTGCCCTCGTCGACCCCGGCCCGGCAGCAGATCTCGCCCTCCGGCTGATTGTAGCGGATGGCATTGTCCAATAGATTGATCAGCATCCTGCGGATCTTTTCCCTATCCGCATGAACAGGCAGCGGACCGTTGATCCGGCTGGTGAAACGCAGCGTCTGTTCCTGCATCAGCGGCTGAAATTCCTCGGCCACGGAGGCTATCAAGTCGTTGAGAGAAAAGGGTTCTTTTTCCAGCGATTCCGTCATTTCCAGCCGGGAGAGGTCGAGCAGGCTCTTGACCAGCTGACTGATGCGGGCCAGCGCCCGCTCCTGGGCCAGCAGTTTTTCCTGCAAGGACAGCGGCAACTGCTCGTCCTGAAGCATTTCCTCCATGGAGAGCCGCAGCAAGGTGATGGGCGTCTTCAGCTCATGAGAGGCGTTGGCGACAAACTCCCTCTGCCGGCGGAAGGAGAAGTGCAACCGGTTAAACATCTCGTTGAGCGAGGCGGCCAGTTCGTCAATCTCATCGCGATTACCGGCCAGCGGCAACCTCGTTGCCAGCGTTTTTGCCGTGATTTCAGCGGTCAGCCTGTTGATCTCACGCACCGGATGTAAAATTCTGCCGGCCACCTGATAGCTGACCACAATCAGAATCAGGGCCGAGGCGAGCAAGGCCGAGCCGATCATCAGCGCCGATTCGATGGACTCTCCCACCAGATTCTCCACTGGTCTGGCGACATGCACCTGGTAGGGCACGCCGCCAGCCGATACGGTGAACACCCGGTTCCAGAATGCGGTGGGCTGGTCGTCTTCCTCGGTATAAAACCGATTGAGGGGAATGTCGGTCCGGATAAGGTAGCCCGTGTCTCCCCTTTTCAGTGGCATTTCTATCTCCCGGGCCAATTGGGAGGTAAAGACCGGCTGCCCTTGGGCATTGTAGATCCGGGCCCAGTAGAGGTGGGAAAAGGACTCCATGGTGCCGTCGGCTACTGAAATTTTGGCAGCCTGTTCCCGCTCCAGCTCGTTGGCCAGGGTGTGGGCGCGGATTTCCAGTTCCTGATCGAGAAATTCATACGGGGTCTCCAGCCCCCAAAAGAAAACGATCAGGGAAAGAACCACGGTGGAGGCCAGCCCGGCCAGACTGACCCAGAGGGTGATGCGGTTGCGTATCTTCATCCCTGCTCATCCCTTGCCATGTAGCCGACCCCGCGGACGGTGACGATCCGCCGCCCGGTCTGGTCGTCAAGTTTTCGCCGCAGGTTCTTGATGTGGACGTCGATATTGTTGGACATGGTGAACGGATCAAAGGCATCGCCCCAGACATGCTCCGCCATGTTGAAACGGGAAATGGCGCGGTTGCGGTTGTACAAGAGAAATTCGAGGACAGAGAACTCCTTGGGCGTGAGGTTGACCGGTTGATTATCGAGGGTGACGGTCCGCGTGCTGGTATCGAGACGGATATTGCCGATGACCAGCAGTGAACTGGCCTGCTCGTGGCTCCGCCGCAGCAGCGCCCGGATCCGGGCCAGGAGTTCGGCCATGGAAAACGGTTTGTGCAGATAATCGTCGGCCCCCAGGTCGAGGCCCTTGACCCGGTTGACCACCTCTCCCTTGGCAGTCAGCATCAGGACCGGCGTGGTCACCCCCTCGGCGCGCAGCTCCTGCAGCACCGTAAACCCGTCCTTTCCCGGCAGCATGATATCGAGCACAATCAGGTCAAAGGGATCGGCCCATATCTTCTCCAATGCCATGACGCCGTCCCCGGCGATATCCACGGTGTATTGCTGCTTTCGCAGGATCTGGGCAATCTGCTCGCACAGTTCCCTTTCATCATCGACGATTAACACCCGCATGCTGCCTCCCCTCCCGTTCCGGCTGTCTTCCCTTTCAGGCGCCTCTTCTTTCTATACTCCCGCTTGATGAAGATTGAATGAAGATGTGGCATGCGGCCAGAATAAAAGCCGTTCATCAATTCTTCATCCACCCAGTGGTCTGCATCGGCGCGCTTTATCACTTTCCATGAAGGATATGAGGCTCTTTTGGGGCGATCGACTGCCTCCCGAACCCTTTGCAGTGCGAGAACAATCATGCGTACCTCGCAGGATCAGTATTCGATCAAACCGGCCTCATTGACCTGGGCGATTAAATTCCGGCAGCCTGTCGCTCCGGGAGTCTGATCAAACCGTTTTGATGGGATTTTTTCGATAGCTGCCGCTGGGCTTGCCGTGAATATAGATGCCTTCGAGATAGGAGAGTTTTCTCGGCAGTTGCTGCACCGTGCCCCGGACAAGCAGAAAGGTCGCCGGCCGCCCAACAGTAAGCGCTCCCAGCTTCTCCATGCCGAAGAATCTGGCGCCATGCTCCGAGGCGCAACGGATGGTTTCCACCAGGGAATAACCGGCCTTGATGAACAGTTTCATTTCCTCGACCAAGGCCTCGCCATGGAGTATGCCAACACTGCCGGCACCGGTTCCCACCGCAGTGGTCACGCCCAATGTTCGAGCACGACGCAGTTGCGCCAGCTGGTCGGCGAGCATCTTTCTCCAATAAGCCTCCACGCCGGGGATCGGCTTTCCCGGCGCAATAGAGCGCTGGGAAAAACGGCAGCACACCTCCCCGCCGGAGCCCGAATTGTCCAGGGCATTCTTGGACCGCAGCAGGCTGGGGATCCACAGCACCTTTTTCTCCGCCATTTCCCTGAGATTGTCCTCGCCCATGAGGTATCCCTGTTCGATGGCATCGCACCCCGCCGCAAGCGCCTCCGCCACCGGCTGCCGGCCATTGGCCACCACCACCTTCCTGCCGCCTCTGTGCTGAAGCAGGAGGTGGCGCAGGTCTGCATGGCTCAGCTGAAGCAATGGGGCTTGCTCGTCTTCGATATTGCCGGAATAAACGATCCTGAGAAAATCACCTTGCGGCGAACTGCCTGCTCCGCCCTCCTGCCGGCCCCGGCAGGGTGGGCAGGCTGTTCGAAGGTCAAGCATGTCCCCCGGCGCCACCCCTTTTTGCAAGAATTCCATCAGCTCGGTGATATCATCGCCCTCTGCCACTCCCAGCACCCCGTGCGCATGACAGTCGCGGATATGCCGTTCAAACATAGCTGCTTTTTTCTCCGGGCCCGACTCTTCAAAGAAGGCCCGCACCATCCTGTCCATGGAGGGGGAACGCGACAGGGAAACGCTGCAATCCACTAACGCCGGCAAAATCGTGCAGTGCGAGAAATCATCGATTGCAACCCCAGGATTGCGGGGAAGGTCTGTAGCGGAACCAATGGCGGTGAGGATGCCGTCCTTGACCTCCAGTACAACATTTCTGCGCACATCGGCGCCGCTGCCATCGATAAAGTTTCCCGCCACTATCCATCGTGTTTCGCCCATGATTATTTTGTTTTCCTGTGCCGACGGTGGTGCTATTGATACGGTTTGATCAGGGAACAGACTTTTCCCCTGCCACCAGGGGAGGCAAAAAGAAACCTTGGCCGGGAAAACAGCCGGTCAAGCGAGCGAATTCGAGCCCAACAGCAGAGAACTCATGGCCCGCCTGCAGGAGAAAATCGAGGCGATCTCTTGTTCCCCTTAACGAATGGTCTTGATATTGTTGTCCTCAGTCGCTGTTTTCGGCTTCATATTGCGGCCGAAGGCGCTGCGAAGCAGTTGCTTCACGGCACTCCGGTCACCCGCGGTGAGGGATACGATTTTCGCCCCGGTCTGCATGAGCGCCATGGTCAGAAAGGCGCTCAGTACAATGCCGAAACAATACACAATTAAGGCCATGATCTTGGCCAGGGGCACGATCCTGTCGGTCAGCTTGAGATCAAAGGCGCTCCCGCCGAAACTCGCAGCCAACTGCTGGACAGGCTCAGTCAGGGCGGCGGGCGATTTCAGGATGGTGAAAAGGAGCTGAAAGATATCCATGGTATATTTCAGCCCGATGAGGATAATGGCAAGGCCAATGCACGTGGCGATGAGGCTGATGATAATTTTCATGGTTTCCACTACGGGTGCGGCTTCCTCTCTCTCTTCCGGTAACATGGCCATCGCTTACTCCTCTCTTATTTGGTAAAAAATATGGATTTGGACATACGTTTTAGCTGCGCCGAGGTTAACTGGAATGTTGTTTCCCAAACACTCAAGCGAGTCGGGATGGGCCATTACACTCCGGATATTCACCAAAAAGCCTTTGAAGCGAGCCATACCACCGTGTTTGTTTGGCATGCCGGTCAACTCATTGGTTTTGGACGAGCCATTTCCGATGGGGTACTCCAAGCCGCAGTCTATGATGTTGCGGTGGTTCCCGAATATCAAGGAAAAGGGGTTGGGTCAATTGTCATGAACAACATCCTGAGCAATGTACCCGATTGCAATGTTATTTTGTATGCTTCACCTGGTAAAGAGGATTTTTATGCAACGCTCCGGTTCCGAAAAATGAAAACCGGAATGGCGTTATTTAAAAACCCTGTCGCCATGGCTGATAAAGGATTCACGGAATAGTCCATCCATGAGCCGGGAAAGGTTGCCCAATCCTATCACAAGCGATCTTGTTAAAAAAGACTGACCGGTTGTCACCAATAATTCGCCCCACCTGAATGGAGAGATGTATGAACCCAGAATTAGTCTGTTACTGCTTTGGGTATACGGAATTAGATATCAAGCAAGATTTCACCGATAATGGCCATTCCACTATACTGGCTCGGATAATCAGCGAGAAGAAGAATGGAAATTGTACATGTGAGACGACTAATCCAAAAGGAAGGTGATGTTTAAACGATATTCGCCAGGTGGTGAGTTCGTTAACAGGAATTACTGAGTTGGAGATTTTTTAAAAATTCAGAAACAGCTGTCGCTGCTGTCACCAATGACAGGTACCAATTCAAAATCTATTGTTACCGAATCTATACCTGCCACCAAAGACCAGAAATCAGGAGGACAGTCCATGTTTACCCTTGCGGATGTGCGCAATATCGCAGTGCAGATCGAACAGAACGGTGAAGAAACATATCGCCGGGCCGCAAGCCTGGTCAGCGACCGGGAACTGGCTCGCATTCTAAGCTGGATGGCTGACGAAGAGAAATATCACGGCGAGCTGTTCGCCGCCATCAAGGCCGAAAGGACGCTGACCGACGAGCAAGCGGAACTCGAAGCTATGGGCCGCTCCCTGCTCCAAGATATCGTTCGTAGCCAGACCTTTTCTTTAGAGCAAGAGCGGCTGGGCCAGGCTTTGCATCTTGAAGACCTGTTGCTCCAGTCCATCGAGTTCGAAAAGGACACTATCGGGTTTTACGAATTCCTCGCCGGTTTTCTCGACGATTCGGAAGCCGTCGCTCAACTGCGGGGTATCATCCAACAGGAAAAAGGACACGTCCAGCAGCTTGAGCAGATGCGGACAAATGCCGCACCGCACCCTACCCGCAAAGTCAAACGGTAGCTGGGGAAGAATGGATGTGAGGGAAGAACAGCCTGTTTTCGAGGTGGCAATGCATGCGGAAGAGGCGACAAAAATCGCCATAAAATAGCATTCCGATGTTTGCGCCAGGTTAGCGCTAACGAAAAGGGGGCGGATTCACCGCTGCAATGCACCAGGACTTCAGCTTTGAACCCGCCTTTTTAAAGAGAAACGCAGCTGAAAAAAGCGCGGGAGCAAAAATTGGCTTTCTGTCAGCGGGTTGCCCCTGCTTGCCAGAAACAAGACCATTACGACAGTGAACGGGGAAAAAATGCTCATCCCGCTCTCCAGACCCGAGTCTAGGTACAAACAGTCAAGGTCAGGTTCAGCCGTTTTCTTCAGTTGGCATTTTGCAGTGCTTTGATCCGCTCCTCAAGTGGCGGGTGACTTCTGAACAGTAAGGCCATGCCACCGGCTTTGGGCCTGATGCCAAAAGCCGCCACCTGATCGGGCAGATGGGAAGGTTCCTGGTGGGCTTGCAGCCGACGCAAGGCACTGATCATTTTTTCCTTGCTGGTCAGATACACCGCACCCTTATCAGCGGTATATTCCCTCTTCCGGGAAAACCACATGACGATAATCGAGGCAAAAAGGCCGAGCACTATCTCCAGCACAATGGTTACCGCCATGTAGCCCAAAAAACCGAGCCCCTCTCCTTCTTCGTCGCTGCTTAAAAAAGAATTGATGACATTTGCCGCAAGACGCGACAGCAGGATAACAAAGGTATTCAAGACCCCTTGGATCAAGGCCATGGTCACCATGTCACCGCAGGCCACATGGGTGATCTCATGGGCCAGCACCGCTTCAACCTCATCCTGCGACATATTCTGCAACAGTCCGGTCGAGACAGCCACCAAGGCCTCGTTTTTGTTCATACCCGTGGCAAACGCATTCATGTCGGGAGCATCGTAGATTGCCACTTCCGGCATCCCGATCTCAGCCTGTTGGGCCATCCGGCGAACAGTACTCAGCAGCCACTGTTCGGTTGGGTTGGCTGGATTGACAATGACCTGGGCGCCGGTTGATTTTTTGGCGATCCACTTCGACATCGCCAGTGAAATAAAAGAGCCCCCCATGCCAAAAATCGCTGCCATCACCAACAGTCCGGAGGTGCTCCGGGAGTCGATACCAAGAAGACTCAGAACAATACCGAGCAAAATGATGATGGCCATGTTGGTTGCCAGAAACAGCACAATTCTAAACATGATATTCCTCCAATTTTGATGATTTTTCCAAGCGCTCTCGCCTACATACCGGCAGGAAAACGGTCACCTGAATATTGCTGATCGGAACAGTTGCATTACTCCTCGATCTTTTTCATCAATTTCACCGGTGCAATAACTTTGCGGCGATGAATCCGAATATTAAGCAGTTCGACCAGGAGTGAAAAAGCCATCGCAAAATAAATGTACCCTTTCGGGACATGCACATCAAACCCTTCCGCCACCAGGGTAAAGCCAATCAGCATGAGAAACGAGAGGGCCAGTATCTTGATGGTCGGATGGGAATCAACGAAAGCCCCAATGGGTTTGGCGGCAAACAGCATGACAATGACGGCGCCGATAATCGCAATCACCATGATGGAAACATGCTGTGCCAGACCTACCGCGGTAATCACCGAGTCAAGGGAGAAGACGATGTCCAGCAAGGTTATTTGCATGATCGTGGCATAAAAACCGTATCCCACACGAGGCTTTTCGTGCTCACTGACGGATTCCAGGCTGCTGTGGATCTCATGGGTAGCCTTGGCCAGAAGGAAAAGCCCACCTCCCACGAGCACCAAATCCCGGCCCGAGATTTCTTGTTGGAACACGCTGAACCAGGGGTCCACCAGCCCAATGATCCATGACAGGCTGAAGAGCAGGGCAAGCCGGGAGAGCATGGCGAAACCGATGCCCAAAGATCGGGCAAGATCACGCTGTTTTTCCGGCAACCTGCCGACGAGAATGGTAATGAAAATAATATTGTCTATGCCCAGAACGATTTCGAGTGCGAGAAGCGTTGTTAAAGCTATCCAGGACTCGGGCATCAATATCCACTCAAACATCTTTTACCTCCGTGCGGCTGCGGCATGATGAAAGTTTGACCCGCTGAATCGGAAAAGAAGGCTGAGCTCCTTCACAAAGTCATGCACTTTGAAACTTCCGGAGGGTGTTTGGTTGTACCATTTTCTTACGGTTTCGAGGATCCAACGGGGCAGAGCTTTACCATCAATTAAGTGATAATGTTCTTGATATCCTTCCTTCAAATATTCCCATCTGTTGTCGTTTCCTGGTTTCAGGTATTCCGAGACATCAACAATTTTGGCTCTCCCCTCGTGCAGAAGAATGTTCTTCAGATGGATATCCCTTGGATTCAGCCCTTTATTAAAAGCATATTTTCTGGCATTGTCTACATCCTGGATGACCTGCTTGGGAATATGCATGCCTTTCAGCAGACAATCGTATAACGTTACCCCTGCTTCGTAACTGATCACCAGAAAGTTCGGTCCTTTGCCATAATAGACCGGGTAATAATCTGATTGACTGAGCTTCAGATAAACGCCAGACTCTAATTCGACCTTATAAATCTTATCATTGCTAAAAACCTTAAACGCTAAATCAGGATTATCGACATGACGAAAAACCGCTGCATCTGTGCCGACGCCCACGCACTCGAATGCATCAGCATTTTTCTGTACAGTAACAAGCTCATTGTCTCCATGAGAAGTGACCTTGATCTTGTTTAGTTCTTTTTCTATGATCTTCCAATCCATGTGATTGCCTCCTCTCTTATTTTTGTGACCATTTATTTGTTCAAGCAGGCAGACTGTATGGTGTTGTAATTCTCGGCAATCGGTTTTTCCAGCCAACTCGCGACATTCATAAAATTTTTCACTGTCCCCCAGCAACCAACCTTTACAAGGGCTGGCGCGTTTTGGATCTCAGTCTCGAGGTTCAAAATTTTTTCCTGCACCATCGGGTTTGTGCCAATACTTGCGACGCTCTTGAAAGCCGCAACCCCTCCCCAGACCACGAGGGCGCCGATCAGGAGACAACCGGCAAGGCCCGCACCCAGAAAGATTTTGAGTTTATGCTTGAGCCGATGATTCGTTTCTATTTTTTTTAATAATTCGTGTGAAATTAGGCGCTTCATGCAGATTTCCTTTTCTTTGGATGGGAATATTTTTCCCGATTTTGAAACCTTCTCGCACACCGGCGATATTGACTGGTTCCGATGTATCCTCTGACCCATGGGCAAAAAAAAAGACCTTTACCTAGGCTGAACCGCCTAAATAAAGGTCTTGTTTACAGAATATCTGTTCTGGCCCCGGGTCTTTCGACCGTATTGACGGAATCCAGGTCAGCCATTTCTCCGGCTGATAACTACTCCCCTTTGTTGAACGGAAGGTAAGTACGCAAGCGCATTGTTGTCAATAGAGTTTGCCAACAAACATTCCTTTCCTCTTTACCAGGTGTTCGAGGAGACCGGGCCATTGGCGGACGAATTGCATGCAGTCAGCTTCGGAGAACAAGTGACCAGTAAAAAAAACGCTGCCTTGGTCTGGGTTTAGTGCCGTGGTGATTCGGACCAAGGCAGACCACCACGACACCGCCCCTGCCTTTCTCTTTTCATCACCAGCAGGCAGGACACCCCGGCGGCCAGGACAACCGAACGACAACAGCAAGGTTCAGGCGATTAGGCACCAACCGCCGATCAGGTGACCTCCGAGGGATGATCCAGCAACTACCACCTTAAAGCCAGGCGATCGGACGAATAACCAGACACCGACTCGGTAACCTCTTAATGCAAATAGGTGGGATGTCATTTCCTGAAGCCTGGCGACCGTTCACGGGATCGGCACCAGCCGACCGAGGTCCCGGCGTTTCTCTTTTCACCATCAGCAATCAGGGCAATCAAACGGCAGCTGGCAGGCCGGAGCCCACTCTAAAAACCTTTTCTTGGCACACGGGGCACAAGAGGGGCGCAAAACAAAAACAGCCACTCAGCGAAAAATGCTAAGTGGCTGTTATTTCTGGCGCGCCAGGAGGGATTCGAACCCCCGGCCCACGGCTTAGAAGGCCGTTGCTCTATCCAACTGAGCTACTAGCGCGCAAATTTTTGCTGGAATGTACCGAGGAAGCACGAAGAGTGCAACAATTATGCAAGGGGCCGGTCCTTTGGGCTGCCCTGGCCTGCATTCTTCGCCTCTCCTTCCGGTCCTATTCCTCGCCGCCTTCAATCTGTTCCCAGATTGGTCCGGCCGCGGTGTCGTGGATGGTCACGCCCTTGCGCAGCAGCTCCTCCCGGGCTGAATCGGCTGCGGTCCAGTCCTTGAGCTGCCGGGCTCGCTCGCGCTGGCGGATAAGCCGGTCGATCTCCGGCGTCAAGGGGCACTGCTCCAGACGAAGCACCCCGAGCACCATATTAACCATCCGCAGCGCCTCCAGCACATCGTTTTTCTGATCGCGATCCAACTGCCGGGCCTGGACCACCGGATTGGTCAGTTTGATGAAGTTGAACAGCGCACCGATGGCCCCGGAGATGTTGAGATCATCGTTCATGGCCTCGTTAAATCGCCGCTCCAGTTCCGAAACATAGCTGGCCACCTCCGGATGGGGCAGACCGGCGGGCAGGCAGAGCAGCTTGCGCGTGTACTCGTCGATGCGCTTGAGCGCCGTCCGGGCCGCATCCAGCCTTTTATAAGAAAACAGCATCGGTTTGCGGTAATGGACACCCAACAGCATGAACCGGAGTTCCCGGCCGCTGTAGCCCTTGTCCAGCACCTCGCGCAAGGTGACGACGTTGCCGGTGTCGCCGGCCATTTTGCGGCCATCTTTGAGTAACTGGCCGGAATGCATCCAATAATTGGCCAGGGGCTTGCCGGTGAGGGTCTCGGCGATGGCAATCTCGTTCTCATGGTGCGGGAAAACCAGATCCTGGCTGGCGGTATGAATGTCCAGGGTTTCGCCAAGATACTTGGTCGACATCGCCGAACACTCAATATGCCAGCCGGGCCGGACATTGCCCCAGTCGGTCTCGTAAAAAATTCCTTTTTTCAGCTCCGCTAGGGTCGAGCGCTTGAGCAGGGTGAAATCTCGGGGATTATCCTTCTCATAGTTATCGAGGTCCACCGTCTGACCGACTTTGATTTTACTCAGGTCAATGCCGGAAAGCCGCCCGTAGTTCTTGAACTTGGAGATGTCGAAATAGATGGATCCCAATTTTTCATAGGCATAGCCCTTGTGGATGAGGTCGTGGGCGATCTCGATCATGTCGCCGACGTGCTCCGAGGCCAGGGGGTAGCCGGTGGCTTTTTCCACATTAAGGATCTCGACCGCCTCCATGAACTCGCCGATATAACGGCCGGTAAAGACACGCAGATCAGCGCCAGCGTCGATGGCCCCGGTAATGGTGTTGTCGTCGAGGTCGGTGAAATTCATATACAAGGCCACCGCATAGCCACGGAACCGCAGAAGCCGGTTGATCAGGTCGGCAACGATAAAGCGGCGGCAATGGGCGATGTTGGGCGACTCGGCGGCGGTCGGGCCGCAGGCGTAAAGGGTGACCCGATCGTCGCGGATCGGCTGGAACACTTCCTTCTTGCGGCTCAGGGTGTTGAACAACCGCAGCTGCGAGGTTTCCTCCTCAACCTTTTCCTTGTGGGCAAAGAGGGTAGTGCTCAGGTAGCGCTCGCCGCCGTCGGGCAGAATGACGACGATGCAGCCTTCGCTGATTTCCCTGGCCCGCTGCATGGCCACAAACATGGCCGCGCCGCTGCTCATGCCGGCAAATACGCCCTCTTCGGCCGCCAGGAGACGAACGGTATTGAAGGCATCCTCGTCGGCCACGTTGACGATCGCATGAGGCAGGGTCTTGTCGAAAATACCCGGCTTGTAGGACTCCTTCATGTTCTTCAGACCTTGGATCTTATGACCTCGATGGGGCTCCACCGCAATCACGCGCACCTCTGGGTGGTGGTCGCGGAACCATTGGGACAGCCCCATGGCCGTGCCCGAGGTGCCGAGGGTGACGACGATGTCGGTGACCCGACCGTCGGTCTGCTCCCAGATCTCCGGGGCCGTGCTTTTGTAATGGGCCTGCCAGTTTGCGGGATTGTTGAACTGGTCGGCGAGGAAATATCTTTGCGGAAACTCCCGGGCCAGGGCATAGGCTTTTTCAATGGCGCCGTCGGTGGCGCGTTTGGCCGGAGTGAGGATAATTTCGGCACCATAGGCCTGCATGATCAGCCGCCGCTCGATCGAGGCCGATTCGGGCATGATCAACTGACAGCGGTACTGCTTGGCGGCGCAGACCATGGCCATGCCGATGCCGGTATTGCCGCTGGTGGCTTCCAGGAGGATTTTATCGTGGGTTAGCTCACCGCTTATTTCGGCGGCTTCAACCATGGACAGGGCCACGCGGTCTTTGATCGAACCACCGGGGTTACGGGATTCAAGCTTGGCCAGCAACTGGACCTTGTCAACGGCGGGATTGAGCCGCGACAATTCCACCAGCGGGGTATTACCTATCAATTCAAGGAGTTTCATACTATTCAAGGGAGTTTCAGGAGATTAAAACCATATATGCGCGGAACAACATAGTCTATTTGCGGGCAAAGCGCAAAACAAGCCCCCCGGCCGGGCTAAAATTTGTCACAGGAATCGGACGACAGAAAAAGAAAAGGGGAGAGACGTCTTGAAGGCGCCAAACACCATGCGCCTGTGACGAGCGAGCTTACTCGGTGTGACCGGCAAAGGTCCGCCACAGACGCTGCAGGGCCTCGCGGCACTCCTGGTTGGCGATGCCCTCGGTCATCCGGCAAAAGGACTGTTCCTGCTCGCGATCAACGGCATGGACCGGGGGAAGCTGCCGCTCGGGCTGCGGCGGGGGCAGGGCTTGCAACTGCCAGCGGATATCGGCAATCGGCTGCTCAGCCAAGTCCTGGTTGATCCGGGCGAGCAGATCGGTCTTGATAAACTGGAGATGGTGCATCCAGGCCGAATCCTGAACATGAAGCCACAAGGTTTCGCGGCGGAAAAAGGCTGGCGTGGTCAGACGGGCAACCTCGACGCCGACAATCGCGGGCCAGTTGCGCACCAGACGGAACAACCGCCACTGGCTGGGCCATTTCTTCGCCGCATAGACTTCGGAGAAAACAGTCTCGAGAGCGGCCAAATCCCCCTTCTTATAACCGGTTCCTGTTTCGTTCATCTCCATAACCCATCATACGGAGATCGCCAGGAACGGCATGAACCTCTGTTGAAAATCGTCAATCTTCCCCCTTCACGTTGTCTGTTCTCAATGCTGCCTGCTGCCACCCCAAGGGTAACTCTTTATCCGATTTGCACTAAACCCGCATGACCAAATCATTGCCGCCCGCTGCAACCGAATATGCGGCCGGCCTCAAATCCTCAGGAATGAATAGGTTATCCCCCGCAGGTAGGCGGCAGCCGGGATCGGGGGATGGGTCACCATGTTCAGACCCGCATAGTAACCGGCCATCACCCCGGAATAAGCTCCGCGGCGAAGGATGTCGCGCCGGAGATGCGCCACAAAGGCAATGTTTCTCGGGTCGGTGGTGTGCGTGGAGATGGTATGGCCCATACCCCTGGCTGTCAACAGCAGCAATCCATTCAAGGAGGGATGCACGATACTGATATGCACCATATTCCGGATAGCCATGAGCGGTTGCGCGGGCGCGCCGCCAACAAATTGCGGCCAGACGTGGTGGCCGTGCAGTGGCGCCCGTGCCGGCAGCCGGGCCGTGGGATCGAGAATCCCGTGCATGCCGCCGGTGGCAACAACCTTAGGATAACTCTGTGATGGGTTCCAGCGCAGCGGTCTTTTCAGACTGCGCCGCCTCCGCACTCTGGGCCGGGTCCGGGACGGCTTGTCTGGTGCCCTCGGCATGGCACGCACCTTGGCGACGATCCACAGGATAACCAGGACGATGAGCACGATGGCCGCGATGAGCACGAGCCAGGGCAGAACGACCGCATTGAACCAGGCTATGGCGGCCAGGATCGCCGCTGCGGCCGCGGCAATGGCCGCTCCGATGGCAACCAGCACCCCCGCTGCCGCCGCCGGGGGCGAGGCCATGCGGGCAACCGCAGCCAGACGGACCGGATCAAAGGCGGCAAAGCCGCTGGTCAGCGTGGAGGGATCGGGGGCGCTCTCCCCGCCTCCGCCGATGATTGACCGCAACAGGTTGACCAGGCGGGAGACAATGCGGCGCAGAAAGCTGCGCACCGCGCCGATAACGGTGCGGGCAGAACTGGTCAGGGCATTGAGTGGTGCCCGAACCACCTCGACAACAACCGTTCGCACCCGGTCGAGCATCGAGCCCAGCCGATTGATCAAGGCGACTACTCCGGCCATAATCGTGGTCGCAACCGTGGCCACACTGCTGATCAGCCGCTCCACCACCCTGGTCATCAGGCCCACCACTTTTTGCACACCTTGAACGACACGCCGCCGGACATCACCGACAAAATCGATGATCGCCCCCTTGACCAAGGCGAGGAGACTGGCGGTCTCGACGCGGAACCGCTGCACAATCTCGAAGTTCCGCACCATCGTCCGAGCGGCGGCAAGATGCAGCGCCGCACGGGCGGAGGACTCGAACTCTTCTTTTGAAGAGGTATTGTCGACCCGTTCGAGCAACCCGCTGACTGATTCGTCCGCCGGATAATCCCCCTGATTATAACAAAATTCAAGGATATGGAGGATGGTGGCACGTCCGTGTCGGCGGTTGGCCGCAATCGCGGCGTGAGCCTGTGCCTCGGCTCGATCAATGCGGGCAAGGGCCATGGATTCCATACGCGCCAACAGTGTTCTGACCCTGCCACCGAGCCGCTGCAACCGGGCAACGATCCAATTGCTCAGCGAGCGCAGGACCCGGATGAGCGTCAGAACAACGTGGGTCACGATGGCGACCAGACGGGCAACGATGTTGGCCAGGGCAGCCCCAACCCTGCCGATCAGCCCGAGAATCGCGGCGAGCACCGAGCCGATCACCCTGGCAATAAATCGCTGCACATTGGCAAGCGCCCGGCGGATCACGCCGCCAATTCGATTCGCCGCCTGCAACACGGCGCTGCGCACCCGCCCCAAGCCTGGAATATCGGGAATCGGAATGCTGCGGGCAATATCGAGCACCCGATCAATGACCGTATTCACCCCGGTGACGACTCCGGCGGTCAAGCCCTCAATCTGCCCCTGGATTCTGCCCGCAATACCGGTGCCGAGGGCCACCGCCCTGGTGATCAGCCCAAGGACAAACCCTTGAACCATTGCCGCACGGGAGGTCAGCCAGAAGACAGCGCGGGCTTGCTGGAGCGCGACAAAAGTTGACAGTGCCTGCATATGGCTGCCAATCAAGACGGTTATCAACCGCCAGTGACCGCCAACGAAGAGTTTAATAAGGCTACGTTTGGCCTTGGCCTCCGCACTGACCTGGAGGTTGCTGATGAGGGCATGGTTGTCGATCTGCGCCAGGCTGGCCCTCGCATCACCGGCTATCGGGATCTGCGGGTTGCCGAGGAGATCGGATTGCGGTGCCGCCGCTTGCGGTGCGGTCTCGCGGCTCGGCTTCACTGCCGGTTCCCGACCGGCTGCGCCGGTATCGGCCGACTCTGCCTGGGCCGGTGCCGTTATCCCTGCGGGAAGCGCGGGTGGGGGTGGAGCGGGAGCCTGCTCGGCCGGAGCAATCGGCATGGTCCTTTCGGCCCAGCGGTCATCGGGGGCTGCCGGCTCCTGAGCCGGAGACGGTTCCTTGGCAACGGTGACATCAGGCGCGTTCGTGGAACTGGCGCCCGCGGCGGCCTGGGACAAGGCGGGCCTGGCCGGAGATTGCAGGATTGTCTGGCCGGCGCGATGGTCACGGGTCCAAGATGGCGCTTCCCCGCTGGGGATCTGTTGAGGATGACGGTGCGCGGGCGCCGTCAAGCCGATGGCGCCAAACCGTGCCAGCGAGGGGGCGTGCAGGCCAGGGCGCAGCGGTACCAAGGCCCCGCCGGTTCGCGCCAACGGCGGCATGGTGCCAGCGCGCGCGGGTGCTGCGGGTACCGCCCCCCTTGCTGCCGGACCCGGCACCGCCGCCACCCATTTCGCCGCGGCCGGCTTCGCTTGGGTGGCGCGGTTAACGATTTTCTGCCTGGATGTTTCCAATCAGATTGCCTCACATCGCACCCTCGGGTGCGGAGTTCTTCGATCCGCCCTGGGTTTAGACGGTTCTCCCCTCTTTATGGAATTCCCGCCGGATGCCTTCTTCCAGATCTTCCAGCAGCAGGATTTTGCTGCCGCGGCTGAGTGTCTTCAGCGAAGCGTACCGGACGACATTCATGATCGCCCCTCCGGCCAGTTCATATTTTTCCGCCAGCCGCGCCAGATCGATTCGGTCCTCAAGGATAGCTTTTGGGGAAAAAGCACCCTGCCAGATCCGCAACCGCTCGCCCGGCTTAGGCATGGGAAAATGGATGACCGTATGCAGGCGCCGCATGAAGGCTTCGTCGATGTTGGTCTTGATATTGGACGCAAGAATGACCACGCCGTTGAACTCTTCAATCCGCTGGAGAAGAAAACTGATTTCCTGGTTGGCATAGCGGTCATGAGCATCATCGACCCGGGTTCGTTTGCCGAAGAGGGCATCCGCCTCGTCGAAAAAGAGAATCCATTGCTTATGTTCGGCCATGTCGAAGATCTTGGCCAGATTCTTCTCGGTTTCACCGATGTACTTGGACACAATCATGCTCAAATCGATCTTGTAGACATCGCAGCCGCAATGTTTGCCGAGCAGGCAGGCGGACAGGGTCTTACCGGTTCCGGGCGGACCATGGAACAGGGTCGTGAAGCCGGGCGGGAGCTTGCTGCCCATCTCCCACTCATGCAGCAGTTGCTGACCATGGAGGATCCAGTGATTGATCTCCTCCAGCTGGGCCAGGGTAAACGACGGCAGCACCAGATGTTCCCAGTCCAGACCGGTTTCAATCAGCCGGGCTGGGAACTCGCTGTTGTAGTTGGGCTTGCGTTCGGTGCCCGTGGTCAGCCAGGAGACGTATTCGCGCGAGAGGGTCAAGACCCCGCTCAACAGCGGCTCGCTCGCCGCCACCGGCGCCAGGTGCAGGATGGCGTGCCGGGCAAAAACGTGGTCGCCCGCAAACAGCCGCATCAGAGTAAACCGGGCAGCCAGATCATCCCCGGCAAGGAGGAAGGCGGCCGTCTCCCCCGTGGGCATGAATCCGCCGTGGCTGGCCCCCTGGACGCCGCCGAATTCGGTGAATCCGCGAGCAAGCGTCTGGTTCCTGCTCCACAGCACGTCCAACAACTGGGGGCGGATGTGGGGGATCAGTGCGAGGAGCAGGACCAGCCGTTCTGAGATCGAGAGTTGATAGTGGTGCAGGAACCGGGCGTACCAGGAGGGACTGCTGCCCAGATCCGGCGGCGGTATGTCCAGGGCTGGCTGGACAGCGGCCTCGGTCTTGAAATAGGCCTTGATGCGGGCATCCAGCACCTCCGCAAACCAATCCAGTTCCAATCCGAGATCATGGGCGTTGTCAAGCATGGGACAGCCTCACCATTCGACAAACAGCGGCCGGTCCATCCACGGCAGCCGAACCAGGGAAAAGCTCCAGGGAATCCGCTCCAAGAGCAGGTCGTAGGGCCGGCGCTCCACATGCAACCGCCAGCCACCGTCGATCTGCCGGAGCAAACCCGGACGTTCGATAAACGAGGTGCGCAATCCCGGGACAGAGGTTGCTTTCAACGCACTCCAGTGGCTGATCACAGCATGCAACAGGGAGTGGCTCTCCACTTTGTCCGCCTCCGTCAACAGGCCCTCGCAGATCGGCAGCGAGGAGCCGGGCTCCAGGCCGAGCAGGACCTTGATCAGGCCCAGTTCAAACTCCACCACCTGCTCCCGCCCGGTGGCAAGATAGTGCAGCAGGGCGGCCAGGCGCGGCAAGCCATAGGGGAACAGTTTTTTCTGTTCCGGTTCCTTGACGCCGCAGTGTTCAAAAAAACGGTTTAAATAGGGATGGAGCAGCACCAGACCTGCTTGGGCAATCTGGAGCGGGAAGAGCTTTTCGGCCGGTTCCTGCCCGCTGCCCGGTTCGGCTCGATCTCCATGGCCGGCGCTCTCGTTCGCCTCGAGCAGGCGGCCGCGCCGCTGCCCCCTGGCGGCAGCCTGCTCCGGAAAGGTTCCGGAAGGTTCGCCTTCTTCCTGCACAGCGGCGGCGAAAGGATCGCGGTTTGGCTCTTCACCGCCACGCCACGGCTGCTCCCCGCTGTTCGCCTCTTCTTCCGGCCCGGCCAAGGCAAACAAGGAGGCGGCACGGGGTGACAAGGCAGCGATGACGCGCTCCAGTTGTTGCCACTCGCCGGGAAGCAGGGCCGAAGCGGCAACCTTGCGCAAGGAAAAAGCGGTGGACCGGGAATCCCGGCCAACCATTGCCGCGAAAAAGGCGGCCATCAGACGGAGGCGGGCATAGCGGCTGAAACCGGTTCCCGACTCCCGCAGGGACTCCAGGCACTCGAGAACGGCCGCGCTCCCCTCCCCCGGAAAAAGAGCGGCAAGGTCGCCGAAGGCCGAACCAAGGTCCTCAGCCGGGATCAGGTGCAGGAGACGGAAAAAAAAGGAACCGGCTTCCTGTTGGCGCCGCAAATGCTCGATAAGCGGTGGCCAAAGTCGGGCTCGGGCGGCACGTAATGCAGTGAGTTGGTCCGTGGCCGAGCCAACTGTTGTCTCCCAGAGCAGCGTTCCGGTTTGCAGATAGTGCAGCAGGCTTCGCAGATGGTGCCATCCGCCAACAGCCTGAACCCGCTCGTCCTCTGCTCTTTTCTCTTCGAAAAACGACCGTTGCCCTCGCAGGCCGGCCAACTGCTCCCGCAGTTGACGACGGATCGCCTCCGGCAACACGGTTGCCAATTCTTCGGGGGAATTGAGGCGCAGATGCAGGCTCAGCCGGGGAATACGGATCACCTCGTCTGCCGGAACCGCCGCGTCAAACCCCTGCTCCAGCACCGGCAGCAGTAATTCCGCTCCCCTGGCGTGGAGGAGGGAACGCCAGGCAAAAGCTTCGGCGCTCGATCCCGTTTCGACCTGCCAGCACAGCGAGCGTATCCTGTGCTCCAGCCTGCTCATCCGGGCCTCATCGCATCCGGTTCACGGTCATCGAATCCATCATCATCGCCAGACCGGCGCTGGCCGAGGTCTCCTTGATGGCGCTGAACCGGTCGCTCACCGTGGTCACGGCCTGGGCATCCTTGATCACCGTCAGACCGCTGTTCAAGGTCATCATCGCCGCCATGCCTTCGCTACCGACCGAGACATCCGTTTTTGAATCGGCAATATACTGGGCGGTGTCGGCAATGCTCAACGCCAAATCAGCTTCCGCCTCCTTGGCCTGCTGCTGGTAGATCACCCGTTGCGCCTCGTCAACCCCGGACTGCGCCGCTTTTTCGCTCAGATACCTGGCCACTCGCTGTTTCTCCTCGACCTCCTGCACCCTGGCCTGTAATTCCTTGTCGGCAAAGTTCACCGTTCCCATATCGATTCCGGCTACCTGCTCTTTTCGGGTAATCAGGGCCGTGCCCAGCAAGTTGGCCGACTCCTTGACGGTGCCCAGGTAATCCTTCTGCAGGGCATCGACCCTGGCGGTCAGACCGGTTTCGATTTTCTCCCTGAGGGTGTCGACATGCTCGCTCTTGAAGCCGGCAAGTTTGGACTGGAGGAGGGTCTCGATCTGCTCTGTTTTGAAAATATTCAATTTATCCCGGATGAATGCCCCCCGCGAAGGCAGCACGCTGATGCCGTTGCCAATCACCCAGCCGGGCCGCAGCCCCGGCTTTTTGATCGGCGGCTGGGCCGGTTCCTCCTCGGCCGTCTCGCAGCAGAAATAGGGTAGCATGAAATCGGCCACCACCTTCTGCTCCTCGTCGTGCACCAGAACAAAGGTGCCGCCGCGCTGGACCCCGCCGCAATGCTCGATGCCGGGATGATCGGCCAGAAAGGCGGCAAATAGCAGTTTATCGTCCTCTTTGTCGTCCTTAGCCTTGAGGATGTCGTCGAGCCAGTCGAGCCATTGAATGCGGTCGTTGCCGATCAGCGCGTCAAAGGGGGTGGAAAATTCGGTTTTCACCACCTCGCTCAGGCGGGACTTGAACAGTCCGGCCGCCTGGAGGGTCGGGGTCACACTCGCCTTCCAGGTGGTGTCGGCTTTATACTGCGAATAGGGGCGATTGAGCACGGCGCGGACCTTGGAGGCGCTGCGGGCCACCGCCGTGTTCTGATCCTTGGCGTAGCTGGTGAAGGTCACACCGGTGTCGTCGGCCTGGTCGGCAATGACCTTGTCGTGCACCGCCTTGTCGACCTTCTGCTTGAAATTCTGGCTAAACCGGACCACCTCGCTCAACTGGTGACTGACATCCTGCCGCAGCAGGTAATGCAGCCGGTGCAGGTCGGTGTAGCGAATCCCGGGCCGCTTGACCACTTTGGTCCGGTCCGCGCTCAGGGCCACCATTCGCATGGCAATGGGCAGATTCCGGCTCCTGATCTGGTTTTCCAGGGTGGCGGCTACGGTGGTTACCGGTTGCCCCAGATGCCCCTCAATGCGGAAAAAAGAAAATCGGCCGAGAGACGCGGCCAGTGGATTGGCGGCTGCGCCGGTTGCCCCGTACAATCCGGCGTTGTAGGAGTAATTGCCTGTTGCCATGCCCCGCTGCTGCAGGCGGAAATTCCACCAGGTATGAATCGGATTAATGGTGTTGACCAGGTAGTAAGAGGGAATGGCCCGCTCTTCCAGGGGCTGTTCTTCGCTGCTGCTTGGGGTAATGCGAACGCCGGTGCCTTCGGGCAGGGCAAAGGTGCGGATCAGGGTATCGAGCTTGCCGGCCAGGAAACGGGCATGATGGAGGTGCTCAACCGTCCGACTCGCCAGGGGAGAGGGATAAAAGGCGGTCCGGAGCGATTCCTGGCCGCTGGTGCTGTTCAGACTCCCGAGGAGCAAATGCTTGGGGAAGGCCAAAGGGTCGGGGCAGCACCAGGTGCGCTCGCCAGCCAGCTGGTAGCGGAAATCATTCCAGGTTTCCACCAGATCCTTCAAGAAATCATAGTAATACTGGATACCTTGGGTGTTGCCCGCAAAAAAATCGTTCCACTTCTGCAGCCGTTCCATCCAGGCATTGGCCGGATCGCCGTCGGCAAAGAGATCGCCGAGAAAGGCGCTACAAGCCCGGTACAATTTGGGCAACTCGGCGCTCAGGCTGGCGTGCATGGTCGAACAGGCGATGCGAAAGGCCTGGGCCAACCGGTTCGGGGTGTTGGTGGTCGCGGAGAAAAGCGGCCGGACGGCCACAATCTCCCCGAGCCTGGCCAAAGCCTGCTGCGGCGTGGCCACCGTTTCCCGCAGGGGTTCGGCCAGAGCGCTGTTCAGCACCAGCAGGCGGATCGTATGGCGGCACTCCTGGCCCAAATTGTCGCAGTCGGTGCCGGTGCAGAGATCAAAATCAGTAACAAAACTCTCCATCAGGAGCAGCCCCGCCATATCGTCCAGGCTGGCCCCGGTGCGGGCGGCGAAGTTGCGCAATGGCTCCATGCGGCCATCATCCTTTTCAGCGGTGCTGATCAGTTCATAGACCGGCAGCATGGTCCCGGTCACCACCCCGTTGCCATACAACGGCGCATAGGCCGGTTTGGTGGCATCGTAGTCGCGAAACCGGTTATAGACCGTCTCGCCGCCGAATTGGAGGAGATCACCGTCGGTGGTCAGCCCCACGCCCTTGCTCAGGACCACGGTCTCGCCCCGCCGGCTCAGGCGCAGGCCGCAGACAATCCCGGCCCCGAGAAGAGCGAGCCGCGTCAGGCGTGATTGATCGTCCAGGTAGGCGCCGACGCTGTTGAGCTGATCGTGGGTCAGCACCTGATTCTTTTCAAACACGCTATAGGTGTTCGCTATCGCCTCAAGACTTCGCTGTATCTCTGCCATGGCCTCAGCTCCCCTGCTGCATCGGACCGGCACCCTTAGCCGCCGTTCCGCTCTCGTCTGACGTTGTCTGCATCAGTTGTCGTTAATGTCTTCCGTCCCCAGGCCGGTCTGCCCGAGGATGAATTTTTCCTGCTCTTCGCCCGCGTCGCATGCATACAACCGTTGTTCAGGATAGACGTTGCGCAGCGAAAAGAGTTCGTGCATGAACCGGACGAGCTTCTCGCGGCGGCGGCTTCTCTCCCTGCCGGCCTTGAGATAGAGCCAGTCGCGGTAAGCCGCCTCGAACCGGGCCATCTCCGCCTTGCCTGCCCAGCAGATTTTGGGCAGGATATGGGCCGGTGTCTCCTCCCGGATCACCCCTTCGGCAAAACGCCGGAAGGCCATGGACTGGAAACGGCTGCCATAGGCCGGCAGGATGATGTGGAGGCGGTAGCTGTAGGGATCCTTTTCGGCACAGGCCTTGCGGTCGGCAGCCGGGCAGATCGGCAGAAAGGGATCGTCCTCGTCCTCGGGCCGCAGCAGAATATTTTCAACCAGATACATCCCTTCCTCGCTGTAGTTGACCCGCAGATACTCCATGACCTCGGCGATGGCCGTTTCCATCCGGGCCGGATCACTGAAATATTCGATCCTGCGGGCAACCACTTCGCCACTGTCATCGAGCACATTGAAATAATGGCGGCCATCGCTGCTGCGTTTGCGCTCATAGGCGGAAAGGATCTGGCCGCACTGAATGGCAACGCGCATCTCCGCCCAGGCAAGGGCCGCGGAAGCGTAGCGGGTACTGCTGCTGAGAATGATCTTGCCGGTATCCCGGTTGCGGATGCGAAAGCGGAACTCGTCGCCCTCGGTCGTGTCGACCTCGGCGTAGACATCAAAAGCGATATCGCCGAGATTGCGCCGCAAAGGGTTGCGAATGCCTAAAAGCCGGGCCAGCCGCCGTTCCAGACCGGAGATGTTGTCCGAATTCCACAGGTCGCCCTCCTCTTGCAAACTATAGTTATAGGCCAGGGCCCGCTCGCTGGAGGTTTTCGGGTAGTCCTGGAGGAAAGCGCATTTATGGGCGGCCAGCTGCGCGGGGTCAGCACCGAATTCAGCGTACATCAGATGGCCGCACTCGGTGAACCCCTCCGCAAAGCGAGCAATGAGGTGATCGAGGAAACGGTTGCGCCGCTCCAGCTGCGCCGCCTGGTCCGCCGCATCCTCAACCGAGGCTTCGATGGCCTGGACGATCTCCGCCGCATTGTCCGCGCCGTAGATTTTCTCAAAATCGGCAAAGGAGGTGACCGCCTGGTGGAATTGGGTGCGGCGCATATCCGGATCAAGAGAGAACAGGTCGCGAACATGGCCCAGTTGCGCCAGGTAATCGGCCATCAATTGGTCAAAAAAGAGCAGATACCCCTTTAACTGCAAGGCCTGGGCCCGCCGCTCCTCATCGGCCGTACTGCTCAGGCCGTCCTCGCCCAGACCGTAAAGCTGAGGAAAATGGTTCTGGAAGGAATAATAGGATGCCGGCTGGCGGAAGCTGCCCTGCGGCACGGAGAAATCATAGGGAAAGTCCCGGTCGGCACGGGCGGCGGCCGCCGCGGTGAGCGCCTGCAGATGGACTTGCATCCGGGCGGCATCGGCCACCACCGGCATGGTGCGCTTATAAAAAACCAGTCGCGACCCCTCGACATTGAGCAGGGCCTTTCTGCCGTTCAGGACGGGAATCACCCACGGATTGGCCGCAGGTTCCGCCCCGTCGGCCTGGACGACAATCTCGCGGACAGCGGTCACCCCCTCGATATCCATGATCAGGCTGATCAGATCGGAAAGACGAATTTCGTGGCGCAGCTCCGCTTGCGCCAGCTCGTCATCGTCGATGAAGCCGCTGACCAGGGCCGGTCCATCAAAAATATCGTCGACGGTGTACGCGCTGCCGTCGGCCTTGCGCCGGGCGAGCATCTCCTCCAGAGTGTAATTGCGCACCGGCGGCGCCAGATAGGTCTGCACCTGAAAGAGGATCTCGGCGTGCACCATCGCCTGATCGGCCTCGGCGGTCAGCTCCAGTTCACAGCAGAGGGTGAAGGCCTGGGTCTCGACCCGGCGGAAGGCGACAAAATCCTCACAGAGATTGCGATTGGCCAGCAAGACCTGACGCACCGCCCTCTCCACCGCCGCCTGTTCGGACAGGAGGTTGGAATCGTAGTCGATCAGCACCTCGTACAAGCCGGCCAGGGAGATTGCCTCGACCTGGGGCAATCCCGGATCGGTGCGCAGCAGTTGACCCACTGCGAGATCAGCGTAATAGGTTTGCGTGGCCGGATGGAGCCAGGCGTTTTTCACGCCCTTGAGATCAATAAGCAGCTTGCGGTAATCGAGCAGGGTGAGCGCCCGGTTGGGCAGGATCTGCCGCGCGGTAAAAAACTGTGCCGCCATGTTCTCGGCATTGCCGGTCGGCGTTGCCAGCAGATCCTTGAGCGGTAGGGAGGCCCGGTAGCCGAGGTCGGTCAGGGCGTAGCACAGCAGTTCCAGGATGGTGATGCCCGGGTCGTGGAGGTTGTAATCGGTCCAGACGCGCCGCGCCAGCCGCTGCACATGGGCAAGGCCGATGGCGTACAACTGCCGCTGATCGAGGGCTGGTTCGCCGGGCTTTTTTTTGGGTATGGTCAATGTCGGCATGGGCACGGCCTGTTCAATCTCGTGTGCGCCGGAGCGCAGGGAGGGGGACTTGTTCTTCTACTCCACTTCGCCGATGCGGTGTCGATCCGCCGAAACTAGGATACTGTCCGGTGTCCAGGGCTGCACCTGGTTGCGGTCCAGAGCGTTGACCGCGTTTGCAGTGAAGCTGTACATCCGGAACGCTTCGACATAATCGACATAGGCCAGCTCCTCAACAAAGTCGAGCAGCACTGACTTATAGATCGTGCCGCCGAATCCGAGGCCGCCGCCGGACTCCCCATAAGCCCAGGGCGAGAGGTGGCGGAGAATCGCGCTCTCCAGCTCCTTGCTGTAGGTGTTGAAGGCACACCCTGTATGGAAGCGGACCTTGAAATCGAGCAGAATCTGCTGGTAGCGGGGATTGCAGACCCGCACCTTGACCTGGCTGCCGCTCAGGCCACCGACATGGGCGGCAATGCGCGCGAGCGTATCGGCATCGACCTTGGGTTGCAGGATATTGCTGCCATTGGTGTTGCGCAGATCCGGCACTACCACGATCAGGACATTGCCCGGCGCCAGCCAGCAGTCGCCGGTGGCGTGGGGAATGCATTTGACCCGGTGCACAGCGGGAAAGGCCTCGAGGATGATCCGCTCATAATCCCAAGGAGTGATGCAGCGGTTCTTGTGCCGCAACCGCTCGGCCACCCGGACGTGGAACCCAGCATCGGATTCGGTGGGCCGGGCGCCGAAGGAGGCGTAGGGCTGGCGGATGGACTTGATCTCCGGCAGTCCGTTACGCAATTTGGTGATCGAACCCTCGGCCAAAGGGACCGCCAGATGCGCCGGATCGTTGCCGTTGTCGATAAACCGGGCTTCCACCGCGTTGGCTGCCACTTCGAGCAGTTGCGCCACGGCGGCGACATTGCGGCGCACCGCCGCCTGCAACCAGATACGGCCGCCGGGCAGGATGGTATTGGTGGCGGTGGCCGCGCGCGGCAGGACAAAGGTGAGCAGGCCGCTGGTCAGCAATTGATTGGTGGTGTCCCGCGCGACGCCATCCTCGCCGAGCGGTTGCCAGTAGTTGTCGCACAACACGGACCACCGCACCGGCTGGGACGGCAGTTCCGGATCCGCGCTGCCCTCCGCCACTTGAAACAGCACGCTGACGCTGTCGCCGCCTTGCAGATGTTCAAGGCCGATCAACAATTCGCCCTCATGGTCAAAGCGGGGAAGCAACGACACCCGATGGTCGGCAAGAAACGCAAACTGCTCGCGCTGATACCCATGTTCGCGCATCTGGCCGAAGGGCGTGGTGTGATAGAAGTGGAGATCCGGGCTGGCGAAATCATCAACGGTGACCGGGGCATCGAAGGTCGATCCGATGCGGACCGACTCGGACGCAGCTCGGTAACCGAGGGAAATGGTGCGGATGGCCGGTGTATAGGGTTCGGCCAGCAGGGTCAAGGCCCCGGTGCCGGTCTTGCTGTAGGTCACCACCTGCTCGACATACTTCTTGCGGTATTCGGCGTGGAGAAAGCTGCGTTCCAGGGCAAGGACGACACATCCCTGCCGCACCTCCGGAACGGCTTGCTGCCGCGCCGCAAAAATCGGTTTCTGCAGCCGGGAGACCTGCGCCGCCTTGATTGCCCACCGGCTGCCGACTCGGTCGAGCGCGCGCAACCGCTGATCTGCCGTTGATTTTGCCGCGGTTGCGGAACTGCCGGAAGCCTGGAAGGTGAAGGTTCGTTCCCTGGCGCCGCTGGCGGTTTCAAAAAGCGGCTCGCCGGTCCGGGCAAGGTGCCAGTTGCCGCCGTCTTGAAAAGAGACGCCGGCAGTGAAAAAATCGTTATCGATGCGATTGTCCCCATAGCCTGCATACCGCGCCCTAAAACTGGCGGGCGCATCCTGCCACTGGACAGTCAGGGTCAGTTCGGACAGCTTTTTGCTCAACGCCTCGGGACATCCGATCAAAAACCGCGAACCCTTGACCGGCTGGTTGCTGAAGGGAAGAAAAGGTTTCTTCGCATCCAGCGCCCCGTTGTCATTTTCCAGGGTCAGGGCGGTGAGGCCGGAAACCTGGACACTGATCGCGGCCTTCTCCAGAGTCAGGTGTTTGAGTTGATTATAGCCGATGGAACGGCAACTCTCCCGCACCAGCACCTGGAGGACCGGCGCATCGCTGTTGTAGACGCCACCATGGATCTCCTGGTCGTAATCGATGACCGCCTGTTCCCGGGCATCAATGGTGCAGGAGAACTGGAGCAGCGAACTTCCGGACGAGCTGCTGGTCAGGGTCAGGCTGTCGGGGTGCAAAGGCCCCAGCCACTGCTTCTCGCCGGTGAGGAAGACCTCAAAAGCCTCCTTGAGGGCAGCGGCAGTGACCGCTTCCTTGACCGGACCGAGCGTCAGGGCTACCGTTACCGTGCGGGTTCCCTCGCGCATGCGGAGCACCGGGGCAGCCAGGGCAAAACCAATGGCCGCCGCCGGCAGGTCAGGGTGACCCAAACCGTGCCATTTGGGATCCAGCGGGTTCAATTCCTGCCCCAGGCCGTCGGCGGAGTTGGCGATCGGCGCCGCCAGCACCCGGCCATGGCCGCTGGCATCAACATACAAGCTGCGCAGCGCGGTCACCCGGGCACGATTGATGACCGTGGCGACGCGGGGCGCATAGATCCGCTCCTTGCCGGTGGCGTCCTTGCCGGCGGAAAACTGCCGGTCCGGCCCGAGAATGATCGGAGCGGCATTCTTTTTCAACTCCAGCACCAGGTGGACCCGATCGGGCACGGCCTCTTTTTTGGTGAACCGGAGCACCTCTCGGTAAAAGAAATCGAGATGCCGGCCGGTGATCCGATTGATCAGCTCCTGCGGCAGGGCATAAAGTTCGAGGAAGGCAACAAAGAGCGCCAAATGGGGCGTGATCTCGCCCGAGGTGTGTTCCAGGATTTTTCTGACGGCGGTCTCATCGCCGGGGAAAAAGGCGGACCAGTCGCCTGCGGGCTTGGTGGCGTCGCCGGAAAAATAGTTGATGCCGGTGGCCAGCTGACGGGCGAAACGCAGCAGGTCGGCGGCTGATCGCTCCTCCACATCGGCATGGTGTATCCCCAGCGCGGCGGGCATGCGTTCGCCCTGGCTCTGGCCCAGGTGGAAGATCATGTTCTGGATGATATCGTGTTCAGCCATGCGCCTGTGTGCCCCGATCGTCCGTTGTTCAGAGAGTTTTGCCTGCCACGCTGCCCCGGATCTCGTTGCCGTCCGAGAGATAGAAGGGATAGACGAGATTGTAGCGCGAATTGGTGGCCCGCACCTCATACTCGACGATGATGCTGACCCGCCCATCGTACTGCGCCGAGGTGTCCAGTTCCAGGGACAGCAGGTTGATCCTCGGTTCATGGATCAGGATGGCCGTCTTCACCCGGTCCTTGAGATAGGTCTGCATGGTCGTGCTCAGCGATTCAAACAGCAGGGCATGCATATCGATGCCATACTCCGGGTTGAGAAAGCGCTCTCCCGCCGCCGTGCCGAGCAGGATGATCAAACTGGCGCGAATGTCTTCCTCGTCCGAAGTCATCCGCACCGAACCGGTCTCGCGGTCGAAGTGGGGGGGAAAGCTCCAGCCGGTGCCGAGAAAGGAGGTGTGCAGCGGGTCTGATCCGGTATCGCTCATGAGGTATGTCCGTTTCAGTTGATGATGACCGTGGGTTCTCCGACCGCCGCCATGGCCCCGCAGCCGCAGGTATCCGTGACCCGCAGGGCTGGCAGGCCGCCGATCAGCACCGTGGCGCTCCCGGCGGGAAATGGGCTGGCCGTTGGCTGATGGCCGCTGGGTGGCAGCGAACAGACATGGGTATCACCGGCCACGGCCGCAGGCATGCCACCGATCAGCACCGTGGCCACGCCCGGCCCGACAATGGTGCCGCCGTGATTGCTGACATCCCCCACCCGTGCTGCCGCTGGCATCTGCCGTTCTCCTCTGGGTACTTACGGTTCAATTGATCTGGACCAACGAACCCTTGATCTTGGCCACACCGCTGCTGGACAACTCGACACCGGCGCTGCCCTCCAGCTTCAGGTCGGCACTGCTCTTGACCGCAAACGAGCTGGCCGATTCTATGGTGACGTCCGTCGCGGCCTTGAGGATGATGGCCTTGCTGCTTTCAAGGGTGATGCCGTCGGCGGTCATGGCCAGTTTGTTGTTGTTCTGGTCCTGGATCGTGATGCTCTTCTCGTCCTCGCTGAGGGTGATCGCGTTGCCGGCCGGGGTTTCCAGCCGCAGGATCTTGGTTTCGTCGTTGAAGGAGAGCTTCATCCCCGAACGGCTCTGGTAGACCTTCTCGTGGTTGTCATCCGATCCGGCCAACGGCGCCGGTTTGGCGCTGCTGTGGAGCATGCCCAGGATCACCGCCTGGCGGGGGTCGTCGTTGACAAAACCGAGCACCACCTCGTCACCGATTTCGGGCCGGAAAAAAAAGCCGCGCTCCTCGCCTGCATCCAGAGCCGCGACCCGGCACCAGGTGCCGTCCTCTTGCCCGTTGACCAGCGGCATCCGCACCCGTACCCGGTGTTCGCCCTCGGGATCTTCGTTGCTGGTCACCACCCCGATCTGCAGGCCGTTGATCCCCGGCACCAGGGCTGCTGCCTTGGGTGCTGCAACCTGCTGCTCCTGCCCCAGCCAGGAATCGAGGCCGCCGAACTGGAGATGGGTCTTCCAACCCTGGATCAGATCGAAATCATGCCGCACCCCGCTGACCAAGGCGTCGCCGTTGTAGCGGTCGCCAACACCGCCCAGGGTGACCGTGTCGCCGGGATTGACCGTGCCGATACCCTCGCACTTGATCCGGCCACTGATTCGGCTCAGCTGCGATTTCAGCCACTGGGCATCGGCCCAGGCCTGCGCCTCTTCGCCTGGCACCGCCGCATGCTGCAGGCGGAAATGATCAAGCCCGGCCACCGCGGCTAATGCGTCGCTGCCCAGATTGCCGGGGCTTGAGAGGCCCGGATCGTTCGCCTCCTTCTCCAGCACCTGCTGCTCGGCTGCATCCCAGGTGACGCTTTTCACCGCGCTGTACTGGCCCCGCGCATCCATCTGCACATCCATTTCAAGGATGGTGGCACCGAACAGCAGAGTACAGACCGCAGTACCACCGGCCACCGGCTTCTTGACCACAACCGGTTCATCGTTGGTGAACACCAGCAGCCCGCTGGCCTCGGCCCGCATCAGGAGAAAATCCCAGTCCGTGCACCCGAACTGTACCTGCTGCTTATGGGGCACCGGGGTTGCATCGACCTCCGCTCTCAGGCCGGCGCCCGCCACCAGGGCGGTAATGATGTCGCTGTCCTTCTGCTCGTAAAAATACCCGTTTTTCATCCCCACGGTCAGTTTGACGGCCCGGTGCCGGCATTCCACCACCAGTTGCGGCGCCAAATGGTCGCGAATCTTCAGGCTTTGCCGGACCACGATCCCCTGGAACAGGGAGACGGCGTCATCAGTGGTGCCCGCCAATATCTCCACCGCCTTGCCCGGCACAAAGAGTTGGCCGTTGCTCAGGGGAAAGGCACCGGAAGCGGCAGCCCCGTCCGCATAGGCCAGCCGGGCGCTCGCAATCCGGTTGGCCGCCTTGGTCACGGTCACCGCCAACAGATGATGCTCCCGTGCCACCTCGACACCCTCCACCTTGACGGTGAATGCGCGGTGCCCGGCGGCAATGGGGAAGGTGCGTTCTTCGGGAATGGCTCTACTCCAAGGGCGGAAAGATAACTTTCGCGCCGGGTTGCAGATTGCGGAAATCTTCGATCCGGTTAAACCGGGCCACTTCCAGATAGTACAAAGGGTCGTTGTAGATGGCCGAACAGAGGCCTGGCAGGGTATCACCCGCCTTGACGATGCGGATGTGGGTCAGGTCCGGCGACTGATCCCGCGCCAGGGCCACCCGGGTCCGGTCGTCCGAGTTGTCGCTGAAGGTGGCGTTGATCACCGCCCGCAGGGGCACGCCGTCGGGCTTGAACAGCTTGTAGACCACCGAGACGCTCTTAAGGATGCAACGCCGCACCTGCAGCGTGCCCCAGATCACCTTTAAATAGTTGGGGCGATGGATGTTGCCGTTGTAGCCGGTGACGGTCTGGAACCGCTCCACCTCCTGCTGGAGATCAACCTTGCGGCCGCTCGCCCCGGTGCCGTCGATGAAAAAACTTAAGCTGAGATCGCCGGGCTTCTGCTTCTTGAACTGCATCGGGCTGTTGTTGGTCCCCGCGCCCTGGGCGCTGTCGTACTCCATCTCATAGCTCAGGGTAATTTCGTTGGGGTTGACAAAGGCCTCGAATTCCGCCACCGGCTGTCCGGAATAGGTGGGCGATTCATAGGCCAGAATCATCAGCTTCTCCAACATGCCCCGATCGCTCATGGCTCAACGCTCCGCTTTCTGCTCAAGGATTTCCAGCACCCGCTCCGCGCACTCGGCGACCAGCGCCTGCCGGTCTTCGGGACTCAGCGAGGAGGCGGACGCCGTGCCGCCCGAGGCCTGATTGTCGACCTCCACCGAAATGATGACTTCGTCGATGATCACCGGCATGGCCTCAACCCCTGTCCATGGTAAAATATTGATAAAACAGCTGCATGGTTTCGATACTCACCGTGTTGCTGGTCGCGTTGAGATCACTCACCGCCCATTTGGTGGGGTAGGCGTTGACCAGATGCCAGGTGAACAGAGGCTGATGCTCGTCGTTGAGCAACTTGATGTCGATGTTCCGGGGCTGGATGCTGAAATCCTCAATGCAGGTCCTGATCCAGTCCACGACCTCCGAATCCACCAGCAGACCGCGCTTCAGCACCAACTCCGGATACCTGGCGCGGGTCGGGTATTTCTGGACAAACCGGTTTTCGCCGCCTTCGGGCACCTCTTCAGTCTCCATTTCCACCGACAAACCGCTTACCTCGGTGAACCGGACATCGTGGCTTTTGGCCGAGAGCCCCAGCACCTCAACCTTGAAATGAAAACTGACCGGGGGGTAGTAGTTCGCCATCAGTCGTTTTGCACTTCAAGCCCTTCGTGCGCGATTTCAATCGTTTCGATCGCCACCTCGTTGGCCGAGGCCTTGAGCTGCGGCCCTTCCACCTTGACCGGAAAGGCGTTCTGCACCTTCCAGACCATGACCGGATTATGCTCTTCATTGAGCAGTTTGATCACCAGGTCGCGCCGCTCCACCTTGTTGAGCTTGACCGTGGCCAGCCAGGCGAAGAACTCGTTATCGCCCTTGACCACGCCGCGTTTGAGGGTGATGTTGCTGAATTTGCGCAGGCCGGGCATCTTGATCGACGAATATTCCGGAAAAGACCCGTCCCGGTATTCGATGGCCTGGTTTTCCTGGGTCAGACCGGTGACCTCGGAAAAACCGACGCGATTGCCGCCCCACTCGACGGAAAAATGAAAGACCGGAAGAGGATAGTTTTTCTCCATGATGTCATCCTTATAAGTAAATATTCAAAACCATTGGCATCACAATGACCGGCAGGCTCAGGAGGTCTGCAGCTTGTGCGAGAATTTGAGGATAATGAATTCGGCCGGCCGCACCGCCGCCATGCCGATCTCCACATTCATCCGCCCCTCGAGAATGTCCTGGGCGGTCATGGTAATGCCGAGCCCGCAGCGCACAAAAAAAGCGTCCTTGGGGGTGGCGCCGGCGAGCCCCCCTTCCCGCCATTTCTGGATCAGGTAGTTCTCGATCATGCCGCGCACCTTGACCCAGGTGTTGGCGTCGTTGGGTTCGAACACCGCCCAATAGGTCGATTTCTTGATCGACTCCTCCACCATGTTGAAAAACCGCCGCACCGGCACATAGCGCCACTCGTTGTCGTTGCCGGCCAGGGTGCGCGCCCCCCACACCAGGGTGCCCTTGCCCATGAAGGCGCGGATGGCATTGATCGATTTACCGGAGGCGGCATCGACATTGAAGTTGTCCTGGCGAGCGTTGTCGAGCTTGATCACCGGCCCGATCACTCCTGCCAGGCTGACGTTGGCCGGCGCCTTCCAGACGCCGCGGTTGCTGTCGGTGGCGGCATAGACGCCGGTTACCGCACCGCTGGCCGGCAGGGTCAGAAAATGATCCTTCAATGCAGTTTTAACGAAATTATAGAGGGCGGTGTTAGTCGTCTTGAAGGTGTTCAACGCAGCGGTGGGGTTCGCCCCGTAGGTCACGTTGACGTTGCTTTCCCCGGCATTCACCCAAAAATTCATCGCCGTTTTGACAAAGGGATAATAGGCGGCGCCGTACTTGAGATAATTGTTGCCGAAATAGCCCCGGTTGGTGGCAAGAGCGGCGGCGTCTAGAGCGGCGTCACCGTCATAGAGATCGAAGATGGCGAAGCGGTCGCCCAGGGTGTTGCATTGCAGCAGCACCGCCTGCACCAGCGTGGCGTAATCAGTGGCGGTCAGGTGGACCGCCTCGGGGATGACAATCAGCGTCGGCTCGTCTTCAAGCTTGACCGCATCCAAACCGTCCTGAAGACCATACATGCTGGTGGGATCGGAAGAGGCATCGCCGGTCAGGTCAATAGCCGGGGTGGCCTTGTAGGTCCCCACCGAGACGATGTAGCACTGACCGCCGCCGTTGTCGAAAAACATCTTGACGCTGGCGTAGAGCAGATATTGGACGGCGGGCTCGGTAAAGGAGGTGATCTTCAGGCCGCCATTGACCTCGTCAGCGACGGTCAGGGCAATGGTGTCATCCTCGGGAAAGCCGTAGTACTGCTCATATTCCTTAAGCGAATAGATTTTGGTCGGTTTGAGAATCAGATCGTTGTCATTAATTTTCCGCGCAATCTCACTGTACCCGATAAAAGCCGGGATGGCCGTTTCGACTTCCGCCACCGAAGGTGGGAACACCGAAATCTCTTCCACATACACGTCTGGCGTTTTGTACGTTGGCATAATATCCTTCCTCTAAGGTTTAGAAATATGAATGACCACGTCTCCACTCACATCGGCGGCTCCGACCTGGGGCAGATGCTTGATGAGGACATCTCCATGTTTACGCAACTGGATATTTTTCCGCGCCCGCTCCCTCCGGACAACAGGTGTGCGTGACTGGAACAAGACCACCCGCTCGCCGCTCCTGGCCAGCAGGGCCGGCGAAATATCCCGGGTAGTGAACGCCGGGGATTCGACCCGGTCGAAGAGGATCTGCGGCCGTTTGTCCTCAGTAAAGCCGGTGTCGGTCACCGCCAGGGAAGCAAATTCGGCCCCGGTATAATTGCCGACCACCAGGTAATACTTGAGCGTTTCCTCTTTGGCCGTAAAGGCAATGGTCAGGGCTGGGGGAGTGGTGTAGAAGCTGCCGGCGATCTCGACCTCCACTACACCGAAAATCGGGCTGCGCTGCAGCTCGGAATCCACATAGTAGACGGAAGTGAGCGTTTCAGCCGGGTAGGCCTCTTCGAGGAGATGAATTCCCGGAGGGTGGCCGGAGAGATCAAAGCTCACGGCCGTGCGGTCGTGTTCGGCTGTGATCGTTGCCGTTTCCAGCTCCTGGCCGGAGAGGGTCCGAAGGCTGACCGTGACCGGCCGGATTGACCGGGCAAGATCGTGACTGAAAAAACGGCCGGTGAGGCGGACCGCCATGGGCGGGTCCAGACTTTCCGGGACAGCGGCGTTCCGGTACAGCGGCGTGGCGGCCACGTGGTCCGTGATCGTGGCAAACACCGGATTCTGCAACTGCATGCCAAATCGCAATCGAGCCCCAACGAGTGGCCGCAATGGCACACCGCCTTTATCCGCCTCAAACAGGATATGCACAACGCCTTCCCGCGTTTTTACCAGCAATTTACCGTTTCTGAGCGCCTCTGCGGTGTCAACCGGGACGATGAAGCCAAAATCCCTGCAGCCCTCGCTGTAATACGTGTGGGTAACGGCAAGGGTGCAGAGGGTGCGAAATGAGGTGATCATCGGCGGTGCATTGTTGTGCTGATGGTTGTCAGCGGCGGTTGGATGCCGGTCGGCAGGGTATCCTGGAGGGTGACCATGCGCAGTCTGTAGACCACCGAGGGCAGCTGTTTGGCCCCGACAAAAGCCCAGATCTGATTAAGCTGTTCATAATTGAGCGACACCAACTCCAGGGTCAGTTTCCCGAGAGCGGGTGACAGGGCCGGGTACTGATCGGCGGTAAAGACGGGGTGGGACTGAAAATAGGTCAGAACCAGGGCAAGGTATTTAAGGGCCTGATCATAATGAGTGAAATGGGCGGCAAAGAGCAGCTGCAGATTGAGCTTGAGGTCCGGCACCGTGGCCACATGCTGACCATTGACGGTGGTGTAATCGGGAAGATGCGACTTGAGCACCCGCTCTTCCTCGATATTGATGATCGAACAGCCGATGCTGTCGACGGCAAAGGCATATTTCCCGGCCTCGTCCGCCACCTTGCTCAAGAGAACCTTGACGGTGTCCGAGCCGGTGCGGAGAGCCAGGGAGGCATTCAGCTCATCCTTCAGGAAATTCAAGGCTACATTAAGCATTGTGCTCCCGCTGCGTGCCTGGCGAACTGGCCTGGGAAGGAGAAGCCCTTGTTCCCCTACCGTGGAAGGAAATGTTGTTGCAAATCCACAGGACCCGCACACGTCTCCTGGCCGGTGAATAAACAATGGGGAGAAATCACCGTACCCCGGTATTGCGCAAGGTCAAATGCAAGCAATACGTCTGAATGTAGTACCATATCGGATGAATCGACAAAAACAATGGGGGAAAAGTAGATACGAAATGGATACCCCCTCTATCCGGTCACCCTTAACTGTCGATCAGTTCGATGAAATAAACCTTCGCCCAGAGCCGCTCAGCGGCGGGTTGAACTGACCGGCACGACCCAGGCCCACCTCTCGAGGCGGTTTACCAACCGGTCCTCGCCAATTGTTGAGCATAATCTGGAAGAGCACCAGTATATTGCGCACGGCGCAAGGCTGCCCCCGAAGAGATCCTCTTCAGGGGGCAGGGGAAGGTTCTGAATGTCCTGTTTCCTATTTGTTCCACATATTCCATCGGATCCATCAACTCCGTCACCAACGGTTCCGGCCCCAGTACTGTTGGTGATGCCGGGGGTGGCGGTAGTCGTTATAATACACCGGCGGAGGCGGATGGTGACGATACCATCCCCGCGGCGGGGGAGGTGGCGGCATCCGATGCCATCGATCTGCGCCATAATAACGCGGGGGCGGCCGATAGTGTCCATAGCGGGGGTAATGTTCAACGGGCAGGTACACCTCGCCAAGATCGAACCCCACATGCACACGGGTACTAGCCTGAGCCCTGTTCGGTTGGGCTGCTGCAACCAGGATAAGGATCATGAGGCTGCCAGCAACGATCATTCTACTTTTCATTTTCATTCTCCCTTCTACTAAAAATTTGAAGTTGATAGGTCCGGTTGTGACCTGCAGCAACCTTCTCCTACCTTTTTTCTAACCGCACGCAGACGATCCCAATCATCGACCTGCAGATTTTGTTTCTCGGGGCACTGCAAGATCACTCTCCCGCCCGTTGCCGACAGCACCTGGCAGGTACGATTTCTTGCCGGGGCTTCCGGGGTGATCAGCAGCGTCAGTACAACCATCAGACTCGCCAGCTCTTTTTTGTGCATCGAGCGCCTCTCCCTTCTCGTACGCTTCCATCGGCATAACCCTCATCTTTCGCCTGCACTGTAGACGTTCTTTTGGCGGGCGTCAGTGGATATAGGGCGGTTTGGCACCCGACACCGGGCCATGTCGGGTTCATGTCGAGCCATTTCATCAGGCTGAGTTTCCGTTCGTATCGGCCCCATCCCCGGCTGAGTGCACGAATACGCAGGTCCGGCGGTAAATGAAGCGGTTAGATTGCCTGGTGGGCACAAACAACCCGTCTTGAAATTTCAATGCCTTTTCCGGATCCAGCCGGTTATGGACTTCCCCGGAAAGGGAGGAATGTGGTAAGGGGATACAGCAACAACAACGCTTTTCTTTAGAACAATCCATGGGAGCAAATGCGGTGGAAACCGAGCAGAATGATCGATTCATTTATATAATTGGCGAACAACAAAACGGCATCATTCCCGAAAGCCCGAAAGTGCTCGCCTTCACTCGGGAAAAAATGCGGCAGATCGAGACCGCTGAACTGGCCATGGTCATTGCCAATGTCTTTGCCAAGGGACAATATTTCCCCGGCCCCGATGGCGCCCTGACCTCAGTGATCCACGAATTCATCGGCCGGTCGGAGCGGTACAGCCGGATGAAATCCAAGCTGAAAAAAGGCCGATGCACCCTGGTCACCGCCTTCAAGCGGCTGGATGGCGAGATATCCGTCAAAGTGATTGCCATCATTCCCGTGCAGCCAGGCGCCTTGGACGTGGAACAGCCGCAAGGATTCCACGATCTGCTGATCGCATCGCTCCCCGAATTTCAAGATGCCTTGACCGAAGAAGCCTATGCAGCCGATTCAAAATTGATCGGCATCATCAAGGAAGCAACCTTGCATCACATCCAGGAAAAACTCCAGTGAACCGTCCGCTCTTCCCCAATTCCAGCTCCCTGCACCCCCGTGCCATCTGGGTTGGACTGAATAATCCCACCCCTTTGGCTGGCATTCCAATGGGTTGGTGATTACTATCGTCAGAACGAACGGGCCGTTGCCGAACAGAACACCCTTTGAGCGCCACCATGGATAACAAACAAAAATACAATGTGATCTTCGCCATTTTTGCCGTCTTTGGCATTCTCATCATTCACGAAATCTGGGTCGAGCAACAGACCATCACCGCTGTGCCCTACAGCCAGCTGGAAACCTTGCTGCAACAAGGAAAGGTGGCGGAACTATCGATCCGGGAGAAATATATCGCCGGCGAATTGAAGGAACCCGAGAACGGCAAAAAAATCATTGTCGCCAACCGGGTTGAACCGGGCCTGGCCGAGCATCTGTCCAAATATAACGTGCCCTACACCCAGGTCTACGAAAGCAAATTCCTCGCCACCCTGCTCTCCTGGATCATCCCGGCCCTGATCTTTTTTGGCATCTGGATGCTCATTATCCGAAAGTTCGCTGACAAGCAGGGGCTGGGCGGCGGCTTCATGAACATCGGCAAGTCCAAGGCCAAGGTCTATGTAGAGCAACAGACCGGGGTTACTTTTGAGGATGTCGCTGGAGTGGAGGAGAGCAAGGCGGAGTTGCAGGAGATTGTCGATTTCCTCAAAGCGCCCGAGGATTACGGCAAGTTGGGAGCGAGGATGCCCAAGGGCGTGTTGCTGGTGGGCCCTCCCGGCACCGGAAAAACATTACTGGCGCGGGCGGTTGCCGGTGAGGCCGGGGTGCCCTTCTTCTCGATCAGCGGCTCGGAATTTGTCGAGATGTTCGTGGGCGTGGGCGCGGCCCGGGTGCGCGATCTCTTTGAGCAGGCGCGGAAATCGGCGCCGGCGATTATCTTCATCGACGAGTTGGACGCGCTGGGCCGAGCCCGATCCGCCGCTGGTTTGGGCGGCAATGACGAACGGGAGCAGACCCTTAATCAGTTGCTGGTGGAACTGGATGGGTTTGACGTCTCCAGCGGACTGGTGCTGTTGGCCGCTACCAACCGGCCGGAAATACTTGATCCCGCCCTGCTCCGCGCCGGGCGCTTTGACCGGCAGGTGCTGGTCGACCGGCCGGACAAGCTGGGCCGCATCGCCATCCTCAAGGTCCACATGAAAAAAATTCAAATGAACACCGATGTTGACGCCAGCCAGGTGGCCGACCTGACCACCGGTTTTTCCGGAGCAGACCTGGCCAATCTGGTCAACGAGGCGGCCCTGTTGGCCACCAGGCGTCAAGCCGCGGATGTCGCCATGGTTGATTTCACCCAGGCAATTGAGCGGATCATCGCCGGGTTGGAAAAGAAGAACCGGTTGCTCAATCCCCGGGAACGGGAGATCGTCGCCTACCACGAGATCGGCCATGCCCTGAGTGCCCTGGCCCTGCCCGGAACCGATCCGGTCTACAAAATCTCCATCATTCCGCGGGGAATCGGCGCGCTCGGCTACACCTTGCAACGGCCGACCGAGGATCGCTTCCTCATGACCAAGGAGGAGCTGGAGCACAAGATCGCCGTCCTCCTCGGCGGGCGGGCCGCGGAAAAGCTCATCTTCAACCACCTGTCCACCGGCGCCGCCGACGACATCGCCAGAGCCACGGACATTGCCCGCAACATGGTCACCCGCTACGGCATGGACCCGGCCATCGGTTTTGTCGTCTACGAGGAAAACCAGCAGACCTTTCTCGGCCAGCACGGCCACGGTGTCAACGGCTGCCAGATAAGCGACAGCACCGCGCAGCAGATCGATGCCTCGGTGCGCAAGATCATTGACGATACCTTTGCCGTCACCTATCGGCTCATGGAGTTGAACCGGGCTGTCCTGGAACGGTGCGCCAAGGTGCTTTTGGAAAAGGAAACGCTGCTGGAAAAAGAGTTGGTCGAAATGACCGGAGATTTAAAGCGATAAGGCAGAAGAAGTAAACAGGAAGGGTTCGCGCGGAGCCCTCCACCCCGGTAACCAGTTCAGCGCCAACGAGATACTCTCTGACCGGCCAGCAAAAAAACGCTGCCCACTGACGCCTTTCTGTTGGAAAATTGAAGGTGGCGCTAGCGAAGCGCTCGCAACGGCACCTACTCCTTGCCAGCCACCGGAGGCGTGGGAGTAAAGGTCTGCGTCTTTTTGTTCCAGGCATACCCGCCGGCCATCCACAACTCCTCGAGCGCGGTAAAATTAATCAGATTTTCACCGGTGATGGAATAGGTCTCATAGGCCTTGCGGATTTCGGTGTCGCTGATGACGTAATCCTTATCGCTGTCCGCCCAATGATACGGGGCGATAACGATCCGCGAGGGCCCGTCTATGGAGTCGCCAATGGATTGCCCCTCCGTGGCGATCAGATCCCCGGAAATTCGGATTTCGTCGTCGGGCCGCACCTTCTTTCCCGGCTCCACCAGGTAGAGAAAAGCGGCCTTGCCGTTCTGCAACTTACCGATCCATCGAGGATTCTTGCCAAACTGCTTGGGCGGCCCTTCGGCGGAAGCCCCTGTAGCCTCACCGTCACCTTGCAGTTCCTCCCGGATCAACAGGGTGTTCATTGCCTCCATTTCACCTGCAACCTGGATGATCACCGGGAAAGGAAGATTGGGCGCGGTATGCTTGGGCATGATCCGGACCGCATTGATGCCGGACCGGTTGACCAGCAGGAGCACGGCGGCCGCAAGGCCGGCAAGCACCAGCAAGCCGCCGCAGACACCGATCAAGGTCCGCCGGCGCGAGACGAAATCCCAAAAAAAAGCGGCCGGGCCGGCCGGGATCGTTTTTTCCCCCTCAATCTGTTCGGTCCCCTCTGCTGCCTCAACGGCCGCACCTTCCTCATTGTCATCCAGCAGTTCTTCGAGGGAAATCTCCAGGGCCTCTGCCAGTTTCTTGGCATTTTCCAGCTTGATCGAGGGATAGCGGCGATTCTCCCACCTGGAGATGGTATCGGTGGTCACCCCCACGACTGTCGCCAGGTATAACTGGGTCAGTCCCTTCTGTTCCCTGATCAACCGGATTTTATCGCCGTTGATGTCAACGCTATTGCTGCTATTCATTCGAGTCGTTGTTTGATCGGATCACGGCGAGGCGCACCCCCTGCCCTTCATTTCAACATCTGGGAGAGCGGCTGCCCCGGTACAGGGGCAAGAACGGTTTCTCACCCCCGGCTCCCTTCGCTCCAAGTGGGTCATTATAAGCGAAGCAGCGGACGAATGCTACCTGCAGCACGAGGAAAGGGTCTCCGCTTCACCACCCATTCGATAAAAAAAGGGGCATTCCCCGAAAGGTATGCCCCCTGAACCATCAGCGGTCGCTGACTAAAAGATCAATATCGGCTCAAATAGCGGTCCAATTCCCAATCGGTCACCGCAATCCGGAAGGCGTCCCACTCCTTTTCCTTGCCTTCAATATATTTCTCGAGGATGTGCGGCCCCAGAGACTCCATGGCGATCGGGTTTCCCTTCAATTTCTGGATGGCCTCGTAGAGATTGGCCGGCAGGCTGGCGATTCCCGCTTCCTCTTTCTCGTCCGGGGTCATCTCGAAGATGTCCACATTGACTGAATCCGGTACCGGCAGGTTGTTTTTAATGCCATCCAGACCGGAATTGAGCATCATGGCAAAGGCCAGGTAGGGGTTGCAGGTGGGATCCGGGCAACGTACCTCAGTCCGGGTGCCCATGCCGCGGGAGGCCGGGATGCGAACGAGGGCGGAGCGGTTGGAGGCGGACCAGGCCACGTAGACCGGAGCCTCGTACCCGGCAACCAACCGTTTGTAGGAGTTGACCAGCGGGTTGGTGATGGCGCAGAAGCCTTGCGCGTTTTTCATGATGCCGGCGATGTATTTGTACGCTACCTCACTCAACTGCAGCGGCCCTTGCTCATCGAAGAAAGCGTTGGTGCCGTCGAGATTGAACAGCGACTGGTTGGTGTGCATACCGGACCCGTTGATGCCGAACACCGGCTTGGGCATGAAGGTGGCGTGCAGGCCGAAGTCAGCGGCGATGGAACGGACAACCCACTTAAAGGTAACAGTATTGTCGGCGGCGGTGAGGGCGTCGGCATATTTGAAGTTGATCTCGTGCTGCCCTTCGGCAACCTCGTGATGGGAAGCCTCGATCTCAAAGCCCATGGCTTCCAGGGTCTGAATGATCTTGCGGCGGCAATCGATGCCGGCATCATCGGGTTCGATGTCGAAATAGCCGGTGACATCGTCAGTGACGGTGGTGGGCAGGCCTTCCTCATCACGCCGGAAGAGGAAAAACTCGCACTCGGTGCCGACGTTCATGGTGTAGCCCATGGCCTTGGCGTTGGCGAGCACCCGCTTGAGGTTGTTTCGGGGGCAACCGACAAAGGGGGTGCCGTCGGGTTTATAGACGTCGCAGATGATCCGCGCGGCGTTGTTGCCGTCTTTCTCGCGCCAGGGCAGGACCACGAAGGTGTCATAATCCGGCTTGAGATACATGTCGGACTCATTGATGCGGACAAACCCCTCGATGGAAGAACCGTCGAACATAATCTTGCCGTCCAGCGCCTTTTCGATCTGGCTGCGCGGCATGGCGATATTCTTCATCGCGCCGAAAATGTCGACAAACTGCAGCCGGAAGAAATTGACGTTCTTCTCTTTGATGATTTTCATGATTTCGTCACGGGTCATAACGCATCTCCTTATTCTTTGTTGATTCTGATTACCAATGAACTTCAGCCAGGGCCAGCAGGTGCTGGGGGATCGTGCGGTTCGCCCTCAACCAACCGGTCAACCAGGGGACATCCAGCTGAAACCGGCACGTGCATCGATACCACCATTGTTGTTCTCGCGGCGACAGGCAAACAACGTTCTCGAACATGGAAACGATCAGGACACGACCATGATCAGCAAATACAGTACGAGAGTTGCGCCAGCAGGTCAACCACCAAGAGGGGGTTGGGGGTATGGTTCTTGGTCTGGTCCTCGCTCTCGCGCCGGACGGAATGGCGCCGGCAGAGGCGGCGGCGTTGGCGTCCGCCGCGCTTCGGCTGCTGATGGGCGCATGATTGCGGCGTACGTCTTGCGGAAAAAAATAAGGCCGCCCCGTACGAGGAGCGGCCTTGAACGCTTGCGCTATGCCTCCGGGATCAGCGGATGAACAGCATCTCCTGATAGGAGGGCAGCGGCCACAGATCGTCAGCCACCACGGACTCCAGGGCGTCGGCATAGCCGCGCACCGCCAGCATGGTGGGAAGCACCTTCTCGCACATGTACTTGGCGTGGGCCAGGGTATCGCCGCCCTCGTGGGCCAGGAGTTTCTCCAGCTTGTTCACCTCGTCCTGCATGGCGCGCAGCTTGGCGGTGACATCCTCAAGGGAGGCCATCTTGATATCGTGGCCGATGGCCTTGAGGCTGGCGCAGGTCGCCGCCAGCTGGCCCTGATAGCGCATGGCGGCCGGAAAAATCACGGTGCGGGCCATACGGATCACCAGGTTGGCCTCGGTGGCGACGGTCTTGACGTACTGCTCCAGGTAGATCTCCTGGCGGCTCTTCAGTTCGGCCTCGGAGAGGACGTTGTACTTGGTGAACAGGGCCACCACGTCCTTGCTGGTGAGCACGGGTAGAGCCTCGGGGGTGGTCTTCAGGTTGGGCAGTCCACGCTTGGCCGCTTCCTTGTGCCAGGCCTCGGAGTAGCCGTCGCCGTTGAAAATCACGGCATCGTGCTCCTTCATGATCTTCTGCAGAAGCTTCTGCACGCCTTCGTTGAACTGGGTCTTGTTCACCTTGCCCAACTTCTCCAGTTCGGTGGCCACGTAATCGAGGGATTCCGCCATCATCGTGTTCAGGGCCACCTGGGCGCCGGCGATGGAGTGGGAGGACCCGACGGCGCGGAACTCGAAGCGGTTGCCGGTGAAGGCAAAGGGGCTGGTCCGGTTGCGGTCGCCCGGGTCCATGGGCAGCGGCGGCAGGGTATCGACGCCGATGTTCATGACGCCCTTGGTCTTGGAGCCCTTGACCTCGCCTTTCTTGATCTGTTCGAACACGTCGGTCAACTGCTCGCCCAGGTAGGCGCTCATGATCGCCGGCGGGGCCTCGTTGGCGCCCAGACGGTGGTCATTGGAGGCGGACGCCACGGTGGCGCGCAGCAGGGCGCCGTGCTTGTGCAGGGCGCGGAGGGCGGCGGCGCAGAACACCAGGAACTGAGCGTTAGAGTGGGGGGTGTCGCCCGGATCAAACAGGCTGCCCAGCTCGGCGTTGCCCAGAGAATAGTTGAGATGCTTGCCCGAACCATTGATACCGGCGAAGGGCTTCTCGTGGAGCAGGCAGATCATGCCGTATCGCTTGGCCACGGAGCGCAGGGTGGTCATGACCAGCTGATTGTGGTCGGTGGCCAGGTTGCCCTGCTCGTAGATGGGGGCGATTTCGAACTGGGCCGGGGCCACTTCGTTGTGACGGGTCTTGACCGGCACGCCCAGTTTGAAGAGCTCACGCTCCACTTCCATCATGAAGGAGAGCACGCGGCGATTGATCACGCCAAAGTACTGATCCTCGAACTCCTGACCCTTGGCGGAAGGAGCGCCGAACAGGGTGCGGCCGGCGATGAGCAGGTCGGGACGGGAGAACACAAAGTTGCGGTCAACCAAAAAATATTCCTGCTCGGGACCGGCGTAGGAGCCCACGGGAAGTTTGGTGTTGACGCCGAAGAGACCCAGCACCCGCTTGGCCTGTTTGTTCAGGGCCTGCTGGGAGCGCAGCAGCGGCGTCTTCTTGTCCAGGGCCTCACCGGTCCAGGAGACAAAGGCGGTGGGGATGCAGAGGAAGGTGCCGTTGGGATTCTCGAGGATGTAGGCCGGGCTGGTGACGTCCCAGGCGGTGTAGCCGCGGGCTTCGAAGGTGGCGCGCAGTCCGCCCGAGGGGAAGCTGGAGGCGTCGGGCTCGCCCTGAATGAGCAGCTTGCCGGAGAACTCGGCCATGGCGCCGCCGTCGCCGTCGGGAACCAGGAAGGCGTCGTGCTTTTCGGCGGTGAGGCCGGTCAGGGGGTAGAAAACATGGGTGAAGTGGGTTGCGCCCTTCTCGATGGCCCAGTCCTTCATGGCGTTGGCGACCACGTCGGCAACCGAGGCGTCAAGCTTCTCGCCAAAGGCAATGGTGTTCTTCAACGATTTGTAGACATGTTTGGGCAGACGCTCCTTCATAATCTTGTCACTAAAGACATTGGACCCAAAGATGTCGGTGGGTTTTGTTTCGTTGAAGTTCAGGGGGGCATGGGATGGCTGGTAGTTGATGATTGCCGAAATGGCGTTCAGACGGGCCTGGATTCCACTCATAGTGCACGCTCCATAATGGGTTGAAAATGATGAGTACTACAACTCGAAAGTTAGTTGTGATTGATGAAAAACCCGGCCGTTGCCGGATACTATTGCTCCTACGGGTGGCACGGAGGGCCTGCGGTTTCGGGTTCCGCTTCCTCCGCGCCGATGATGTGCATCAAAGTCATGCGCACCTTCTCCACCGCAGCCGGCTCGGTCAGCTTGCCTCCGGCCTGGGTTTTGACATAAAAAACATCGATCAATTGTTCGACCTCGGTGGCGATATGGGCCCGATGGATGGACAATCCGAAATCGGCCAGAGTCTGGGTCAGCTGGTACAGGGCGCCCCGGCTGTCATCGCCATAGACATCGATCAGGGTATAGTGCTGCGAGGTTTGGTTATCGATAATGACCTTTCGCTCCGACTGCTGCACCTGGCGGGACCCGCCATACTGCCGGGGCTGGCTGCGTTCGTGAAGCTGATAGCCGACATCGAGGCGGTAGTTGATCGCCAGATTGAGATCCCGCTCCACCGCCGGCCAGTCCATTTCCTCAAAACTCCGCGCGATGGCCGGAACAACCTCAAGGGTATCGACCACCGTGCCGTCCGGCCAGGTGAAGATCTGGGCCGACAGGACCGTCAGATGGTGCAGGGCCAGCACCCCGCAAAATTTGGCCAGCAAGCCGACCTTATCCGGTCCCATGATCAACAGCGGCCAGGAACGGCCCCCCCGTTCAGGAAAGAGCAACACCTGCTGTTTGAGGCGGACCGCTTGTTCCGTATGCACCCGAAGATGGCGCAGCACCGCCTCCAGGCTGAAGCTCAGCAGATAATCGGCGGGCAGGCGGTGGATATCGATCCGGATCGCCAGGCCGTTCAGGTTGGCCGCAATCTGTTCCCGCAGCCAGCTGACCCCTTGCGCCTCTTCCTCGCGGCTGGGTGTGTCCAGATGACAGTTGGCCTCCAGGCAGGCCTTGATGCTCAGATACAAGTCGGACAGCAGGCTTGCCTTCCAGTCCGACCAGGCCGAGGGTCCGGTTGCTTTGGAATCGGCGATGGTCAACAGATTGAGCATGGTCAGGCGCTCGGCATCGCCAATCAGTTCCGCCGCCTGGCGAATGAATTCGCGGTCGCTGAAATCACGGCGCAGCGCATTTTCAGGCAGGTAGAGATGGTGGCGGACAAGAAATTCCAGGGCGGCGCAATCATCATCGGCCAAGTGCAGCCGCGCCCCGATCCCGGCGGTCATTGCCGCTCCGAGCACCGAATGGTCGCGCTGTTTCCCCTTGCCGATGTCATGGAGCAGGGCCCCCAAGTAGAGCACTTCGATCTTGCCCACCTCGGCGAACAGCTCCGGATGTTCCTGGCGCAGGGCGCTCAACTCGGCCACCGTCTGCAGCTGATGGCGATCGACGGTGTAGAGGTGATACAAATCATGCTGCGCCAGTGATTCCACTCCGGCGAATTCGGGGATGTAGCGCGTCAGCAGACCGGTCGCCAGCATCGCTTCCAGCACCGGAAAGATCGCATCCGCCTGAGTCAACACATCAAGAAACGCCCTGCCCACCCGTTTCGAGGACCGAAACCGGTCATCGACCAAAAACAAATGACTGGCCACAATCTGCCGGGTGCGGTGATGGAGCGGCGCTCCCGTTCGTCCCGCCTGCAGAAACAGCCGCATCAGGAGCAGCGGCCGTGCCGTCAGGTCCTCCACCGAGGTCAGCCGTACCGTACCACCGCGCAGGATAATCGAGCGTTCGAGCTGTTGATCCGCCGCCGCGCCGCTGGTCAGTCCCAGCACCTCCTGCACATGCTCAAAGAACAAATCGGTAACCACGGAAACAGTTTGCAGATGGCTGTACACATCCCGCATGAAATGCTCGACCCCGAGCATGCCCTCCGTGTCCCGGTACGCAAAGGCCTGGGCGGTCTCCTGCTGAAACTCAAAAATCAGGTGATCGTTTTTCCGGCCGCACAGCAGGTGCAGCTGGTTGCGAATCTTGAGCAGCATGGACCAGGCGTCCTCAAAGGCCTTGCGGTTGGCCGCCTCCAGCATTCCCGAGGATTGGATGGCGTCCAGATCCTGGAGGCCGAAAACGCCCTTGGCCACCCAGCACATGGCCTGGATGTCGCGCAGGCCACCCTTGCCCTCCTTGATGTGGGGCTCGAGCAGGTAGGTATGACTGCCGTATTTCCGCCAGCGCTCCGCCATGAAGACGTTCATGTTCCGGAAAAACGCATGCCGGCGGCCATCCAGCACCTTGTGCACATACCGGTCGCGCAACTCCTCGAAAAGCGCGGACGAGCCGGCGATCAGGCGGGCATCCAGCAGAGCTACCTGAAAATGAAAATCCTCCAGGGCAAACTGAACGGCATCCTTGACGCCGCGAACGCTGTGCCCCACCTCAAATCCTTGGTCCCACAGTGGATAGAGCAGCGATTCCGCCACCGCCTGCATCGACTTCTTCGACCACCTGTCGTGCAGGAGGAGGAGATCAATATCCGAATAGGGATAGAACTCGCGTCGGCCGTATCCGCCCAGGGCAACAACCGCGATCGAACCGCGTGCTTTCTGCACCGCCGGGGAACGGTCAAACTGATGGGCAATGAAATCATCAATCAACACGGCACAACGGCGCAGTATTTCCTGGCCGCTGAGCCCCTCACTCCAGGACGCGGCCAGCGCCTCCTGCCTGGCTCGCAGCGTCGATGCCATTAAACAGCCTCGCTGCCCGTCTCCCCGGTCCGGACGCGAACAACCCGTTCCACCGGCAGGACAAAAATCTTGCCATCACCGATCTTGCCTGTCCTGGCGACGGCAAGAATGGTGTCGATCACCTGATCGACCTGTTCATCCTGGACAATGATTTCCAGCTTGATCTTCGGAATGAAATCGACCACATACTCGGCACCCCGATAGATCTCGGTGTGCCCTTTCTGCCGCCCGTACCCTTTGACTTCAGTAACCGTCATCCCCTTGATGCCAATCCCGTTCAGGGCATCCTTGACTTCATCGAGCTTGAAAGGTTTGACGATGGCCTCAATTTTTTTCATGGTGTCCTCCTCAACTTCGTTCCCAGCGATCCGGACCGTCTATCGCCGGCTAGGCTGTCAGCTTAATTATAGGCAGTTTCCGAATGTTCGGTGTAATCCAGCCCCTGATGCTCGGCCTCTTCGGTGATCCGCAGCCCCATGACCGCATGGACGCCCTTGAGAATCAGCCAGCTGACGACAAAGGCGTAGGCACAGACTACGCCGACACCGATGAACTGCGCCCACAATTGCGTGCCGTTACCAGCCAACAAGCCGTCCACGCCCGCAGGATTGGCGGCCTTGGAGGCGAACACGCCCAGCAGCAGGGTGCCGGTAATGCCGCCGACCCCGTGGATGCCGACCACATCAAGGGAATCGTCGAACTTGAATCTCGTTTTCAAATTGACCGCCAGATAGCAGACAACTCCCGCGATCAACCCGATAATAATTGCCGCGTTCGGCCCAACAAAACCTGCAGCCGGGGTAATGGTGGCCAGGCCGGCGATCGCTCCGGAAGCAGCACCCAGGGTGGTTGGCTTGCCCAGCTTGATCCATTCCATCACCGTCCACATCGCCATCCCGGACATACCGGCAAGATGAGTGGCGACAAAGGCCGTTGCCGCCACCTCATTGGCCGCCAGGGCGCTGCCGCCGTTGAAACCAAACCAGCCGAACCAGAGCAGCCCGGTGCCCAGCATGGTCATGGGCAGATTATGGGGCATGAAATTGGTCTGCCCGTAGCCCTTGCGCGGCCCGATCACCATGACCGAGGCCAGAGCTGCCATCCCGCAGGTGGCATGTACCACCAATCCGCCGGCGAAATCGAGCACACCCAGCTTGGCCAGCCAGCCGCCGCTGCCCCAGATCCAGTGACAGACCGGGTTGTAGACCAAGACGGCCCACAGCAGGCTGAACACGACAAAGGCGGGAAAGCGCACCCGCTCGGCAAAGGCACCGGCAATCAGCGCCGGGGTGATCACGGCAAACATGCATTGGTAGATCATGAACACCGTGTGCGGAATGGTGGTCGCATAGGTGTCACTCGGGGCAGTGCCGACCCCCCGCAGGGCAAACCAGGACCAATCACCGATCAGGCCGTTGACATCGGGACCAAACGACATGGAATAGCCGATATAGACCCACTCCAGCGAAATGAGCGAAATCAGTATCAGACTCTGCATGATGGTGCCCAGCGCGTTTTTGCTCCGGACCATGCCGGCATAAAACAGGGCCAGACCGGGCGTCATCAGCAAAACCAAACCCGCCGCCGCCAGAATAAACGCCGTATCCGCACTGCTGATCATCCCTGCCCTCTCATTATAAACAATTTTGTGAATAATTTTTTATTCATTTTAACAAAGAGGAGATAATCATTACATATGATATCTCCGAGCCAACCCAAGACCACCAAACATTCAAAAAAGATATTACAATATCAAAAAGTTATTTCATAAATTGCGCTAAAATGCCTTACTCGCCACCAGCGATCGTCCGCAGAATTCTTGCCGGTGCAGGCGCACCGTTAGCCGCACAGTACAACACGCCACTCCCCTTACAATAAACGAGCCAATATAAAAAATATCTAATAATTACTTAAAATAACTGCATATAATCGACGAGCAGCCGGCAAGAAACAGGGAATATGTTTACATTTTTGAAAAATTACCGTCACAAAAGAACAAAAATGTCGACCCGTCCACCTGCAGGCGCTCCAGTTTGACAAACAAGAATCAGGGCGCTACATTTTTAGAGTGAGCCGTACTGGCAAAAGTGGTAAAGAAATTTCATACCATCATTGAAATTCAGACACCCATCGCCAAACCAGCAACAACACGTCGTGACACGTTTGACGCACTTATCCTTGTTGAGCATACAGGAACAGGAATGACCACTGAACGCAGAAGATTTATCCGACCGGAATCGCTTAATTTACTCGACTACCTGATCGTTGATGAGCAAGGGCGGCCAAGTGAATATTCCATGGCAAGAACCTTGAATGTGAGCAAGGGGGGGATACTGATGGAGACGCATATCCCGCTGCCGCAAGGACAACAGGTTATGATAACGCTCGGATTACAAGATCAGCTGATTGATGTGATGGGCAGGATTGTCTACACCTCCAGCGCATCCGGCATGCACCAGAACGGGATTGAATTTTTCCATGTTTCTGACAGCGACAAGCGCATTCTCGACAGCTATGTCGCCGCTTTCCACAAGCTGCATGCCGGAGATATTGCGGATCATCCCATGCCGGCCGCACGGGACTGACCGCCCGAAACAGGTCGCCGCTTTTCCTTTCCCCGTCCGACGTCTATTCCGGGACGCGACCGTATTCGTCGTCAAAACGGACAATATCATCCTCACCGAGATAACTGCCAATCTGCACTTCGATGAGTTCTAGAGGAATCACCCCTGGATTTTCCAGACGATGCATGGTGCAGCTCGGAATGTAGGTCGCCTCGTCTTCTTTAAGCAGAATAACCTGCTCGCCATTATGCACCTTGGCTGTTCCCGTGACCACCACCCAGTGTTCATGCCGATGGTGGTGCATCTGCAGGGATAACCGTGCACCGGGGTTCACCGTGATCCGTTTGATCTGGAAGCGTTCCTGCATCTCCAGGGTGGTATAACTCCCCCAGGGCCGGTACACGGTGCGATGAATATGATATTCGCCCCGTTTGCCTTGCTTCAGTTTGTCGACGATCTTTTTGACGTCCTGCGACCGGTCCATCGGCGCCACCAGCACGGCATCGGCGGTTTCCACCACCATGGTGTCGCGCAGGCCAATAGCCGCCACTAGAGTATGCTCGGAACGGATCAACGAATTATGCACATCTTCCAGCAGGACATCGCCGCGCACCGCGTTGCCCTGCCCGTCCTTGTCACTGACCTCCCAGAGCGCCCGCCAGGAACCGATATCGCTCCAGCCGATGTCGGCCGTCACCACCGCCGCCCTTGCGGTTTTTTCCATCAGCGCATAATCGATCGAGTTCGAGGGGCAGGCAGCCATGGCCTCGCCGCCAAACCGGAAAAACTGCCCATCCACCTGCCCGGCGGCGACCGCTTCAGTCATGCACGCGACGATTTCGGGCGCGTACGCCTGCATTTCAGCCAGCAGCGTATCGACGGTAAAGGCGAACATGCCGCTGTTCCACAGATAGTTGCCGCTGGCGAGGTAGCGCTCGGCGATCGCCAGATCTGGTTTTTCCACAAAACTGGCAACGTCGGTGCCCTCACCCTTGGCGATATAGCCGTATCCCGTCTCCGGATGATCGGGCACGATGCCAAAGGTGACGATCCGCCCCTGTTGAGCCAGGATCACCGCCTCGCGCACCGCCTGGGCAAACTCTTTTGTTTTGACGATCAGATGATCGGCAGGCAGCACCAGCAAGACATCATCGCCCCGCTGCTGGTTGCTCACATAGGCGGCCGCCGCACAAATGGCGGGCGCGGTATTTTTTCCGTAGGGCTCAAGCAGAATGCGGAAATCGGCAAACAGGCCAAGTGCCTCCATCTGGCTCTTGACCAGGAAGCGATGCTCCTCGCCCACCACGAGAATGGGCGTCAGGGCATCTTCCAAGGCGGCCACCCGCTGCACCGTGGTCTGCAACAGGGACAAGTCGCCGGTCAGGCTGATTACCTGCTTGGGATAGAGCTCCCGCGAAAGCGGCCACAGCCGGGAACCGATCCCGCCAGCCAGAATAATCGGTTGAATCGCCATCAATGCACCTCGCTCAGCTGTTGTGTTGTAAAAATACGCTTCGTACCCGCTTCACGACCGGATCAGTCGCAGCAGTTCCTCAGTCTTGCGCTGCAGGAGCGCCGCATCTCCCCTGGTCTCGACATTGAGCCGCAACACCGGTTCAGTGTTCGACTTGCGCAGGTTGAAACGGTAGTCAGGATATTCGATGGAAATACCGTCGGTCGAATCCTTAATGCCGTCGCCATAGCGCTGTTCAACCGCCGCAATGACCGCGTCGGGATCGCGCACCGTGGAGTTGATTTCGCCGCTGACCGGGTAAGCAGCCATGCGCTCGTCGCACAGCGTCGACAGCTTGGCGCCGGTCTCGCTCATCAGCTGGCAGACCAACAGCCAGGGCAGCATGCCCGAGTCACAGTAGCCGAAGTCGCGGAAGTAATGGTGCGCCGACATCTCTCCCCCGTAGACCGCGTCCATGGCCCGCATGTTTTCCTTGATAAAGGCATGTCCGGTGCGGGTGAGCACCGGTTTGCCCCCTGCGGCCAAGACCATCTCCCGGGTGTTCCAGACCAGACGGGGATCGTGCAGGATGGTGGCGCCGGGATGCTGCCGGAGTATGGAGGCCGCCAGCAGGCCGACGATATAATACCCCTCGATGAACCGGCCGTTTTCGTCATAGAGGAAACAGCGGTCAAAATCACCATCCCAGGCAATGCCGAGATCGGCGCCATGTTCACGCACGGCACGGGCGGTGGTCTCCCGCTTTTCCGGGAGCAAGGGATTGGGTACGCCATTGGGAAAACGGCCGTCGGGTTCATGGTGCAGGCGGATGAACTCAAAGGGCAGATGGGGCGCCAGCAGATCGATAACCGGGCCGGCGCAGCCGTTACCAGCATTGACCACCAGCTTCAACGGCCGCATCATCCGGCAATCGACGGTGGCCAGGAGGTGATCGATATACGCCTGTTTACCGGCGACCTGCGTACAGGTTCCTTTTCGCGCCGCACGCGGTGTTGTCACCGACCGGAACCAGGCTTCGTCCGCCGCCATCAGGGCAATCTCGGCCAGCCCGGAGTCGCTGGAAACCGGCCGCGCCTCGCGCTGGACGATTTTCATGCCGTTATACGCCGCTGGATTATGGCTGGCGGTGATCATGATGCCGCCCTCCACCCCGGCGAGAGCCCCGCTGAACACCGCGTGGTAGACCTCTTCCGTGCCGCAGAGGCCAATATCAACGACATCGACCCCCTGGTCCAGCAAGCCGTTCATGATCGTCTCGGCAAGCAGGGGACTGGTCAGCCGCATATCCCGGCCGATCACCAGTGTCCGCACCTGGCAGTGGTGGACAACGGCCAGGGCGATCCGCAGGGCGATCTGTTCGTCGAAGGTCTCCGGGATTTTACCGCGGACATCGTAGGCTGTGAAACAACTGAGCGGGAGCTTCATGGTTGCAGTGTCGTCGTGGGAGGTTACTGAACGCCGGTTTTCATTACGGCTGCGCCGGTTTTTTGCGTCTCGCTCTTCTTGTCCGCTGGTTTTTCCGGCAGCAGCTCATTGAGAATGGCGGGTTCCTTCTGTACAAAATATTTGCGCAGGCGAGGATCATTGATGCATGAGCGCAGCAGTTCCGACCCCTGCTTCAGATAGGGCGTGGAATAAGATTTGCGCAGCAGATCGTTGGTAGTCGACAGGCTGGAGGCGAGAAACATATAGAGCAAGGAAGCAACCACCGCCGCCTTGAAGCCGCCGAGCGCCAGTCCGGAGAGCCGGTCCAGCCACCCCAGCAGGGTGATCTGCAAAAATCGGTGCAGCACCTTGCCGATCAGGGTAAAGACCAGGGCCGCGGCAACAAAAAGAATGGCAAAGCTAATAAAGAAGATTACTTTCGGATTTTCGACAAACCGTTCGGTCCAGGGCAGAATCCTGTCGACATACTGACCGGCGATGAAGTAGCCGCCCACCAGGGCAAAAAAGGCAGCCAGTTGGCGCACAAACCCGATCCAGGCGCCGCGTACCAAAAAGAGCAGAAAAAGAAAGGCGACCACCAGATCGAAATAGGTCAAATCATTCAACGTCGGCATGGGCACTTGCATAAGGGTATGAATACTGAACGGCGATTCCGTCACCGGCGGTCCGTTCCGGGGGATGGGGGTAACTCGGGCGCGGTGAACGGGTCCGCGTGGCCACTGCCGCCGGCACCACAGGGCCGGCAGGCAACAGCGGTCCGATTATACAGGATTATTAGGTCATGACAACCATTTGTCCACGGTCGTTCCCGAAAAGCTGCCAGCCGCTCTTCGCCAATATGGCTGATCTGACCGCACGCTGGTCAGCACTCGCACCGGCACCCTGCCGCCTGGCCCTCCTGAATCTCAGCCTGCTGCAACCCCTGATCGAGCAGGCCGATGCGCACGGATCGCTCACCACCCTGCTCTCCCCCGCCGAATCGGAGATCTTCCGGCGGTTCAGTTACGCCAAACGGAGGCTGGAATGGCTGGGCGGACGACTGGCCGCCAAACACTGCCTGCACCAGCTCGTCAACGGGCACACCTCGGGGCAATTTCACGCGAGCCATTTTTCGATTCTGCCCGACGCCAATGGCCGCCCTCGCCTGGAACAGCCACTGCCGGGCTTCCCGTTGCTTTCCATCTCCATTTCCCACAGCCGGGGCTACGCCGCGGCCCTGGCATGCCAAGCAGGTGACTGCGGCATTGACATCCAACAGACAACCCCGCAACTGGCCTCAGTTCAGGAGCGATTTGCCACAGCGGAGGAACTGAGCCTGATTGACCCCATGGTCGCCCCCCTGACCCGGCTGGGCCTGCTCTGGACAGTAAAGGAAGCGGTTAAAAAATGCCTGCTTGCCGATCACCCTACGTTTTTCGGGGCAATCAGGCTGATGGAGGTGCAGTACCTGCCAGCTGAAGCAATCTGGACGGTTCGCTGCCGCCTGACCCATCCTGCCGCGTTGTCGGCAAGGGTGCGGATTGGACAACATGACGAGCATCTCGTTGCCTGCGCCTGGGGAGCATCGCATGCCTGAGCTGCCGGAAGTGGAGGTCACCCGCCAGGGTTTGCTGAAGGAGTTACCCGGCAGAACTGTTGTCGGCATCTCCTGGAGCGAACACCGGTTACGCACCGCGATTCCAGGCCGCTTACTGCAGGAGCATATTCTCGGCCGGAAAATCCTGACCATTGACCGCAGGGCGAAGTATTTACTGCTGCGCATGACCGGGGGATCGGTCCTGGTTATTCATCTGGGCATGACCGGCAAGCTCGGCCTGATCAGCAAGGGGACGCCACGTCATAAGCACGACCACCTCGTGCTGTCGCTTGATGACGACAGCGAAATGCGCTTCAATGACAGCCGCAGGTTTGGCGCCCTTGCCGTCTGGCCCGCCGCGCGGGCTGTAGCGGAGGAACGGGAGTTCTCGGCCAAGGAAGGTATCGAGCCTTTCAGTCCGGCGTTCAACGCCAGCCACCTGCTGCGCATCGCCGGCAACAGGAAATCACCGGTCAAATCCCTGCTCATGAATGGGCGGCTCATTGCGGGTATCGGCAATATTTACGCCAACGAAATCCTTTTTGCCGCCCGCATCCATCCTCTGACCCCGGCCAACCAGCTTACGCTTGATGATTGGCAGCGGATCACCACCGAGGGCCGGCGGATTATGCAGCAGGCCATTGATGCCGGCGGATCGACCATTGCCGATTTTCTCGGGACCAGCGGCAACCCCGGCTATTTTCAATTGCACTTCAAGGTCTATGGCCGCAAGGATTGCCCGTGCCTCCACTGCGCGCAGCCCATTGTCAAAACAACATTGGCAGGGAGAGCCACCTACTTCTGCCCTACCTGCCAGCCGTTCCCCACTCACTGTCGCTTGTGAGCGACTTCATTTCTGCCTGTTCCCACACCTTTCTTGCACAACCTCGCTTTTCACTGTTTCCTATTTGCGACAAAAACAACCGCCGATCAATCTTTATACAGCGAGGGAACGATGTGATGCCGGTTGAGCAACTTATAGAAATCGGTCCGGTTGCGTTGAGCCAGCCGGGCGGCCTGCGACACATTGCCCTGGGTGGTTTGCAGCAGCTGGATGAGGTATTGCTGCTCAAATTGCCTTCTCGCCTCGGAAAGCGGCAATATTTTTTTCTGATGCTGCTTGATGGCATCATAGAGCAAATCCTCGGTAATCAACGATGAGGTTGCGAGGGCAACGGCATTTTCGATTACATTATACAATTGCCTGATGTTACCCGGCCACTGGGCCTCAATGAGAATTTTCATGGCCTCCGGGGTGAACCGTTTCTCCTGCCCGTCTTTTTTCTCGGTGAGAATAGTCACAAAATGCTCGGCCAACAGAGGAATGTCCTCCTTGCGCTTGTGCAGGGGCGGCAACTCCAGACTGACCACGTTCAGCCGGTAAAACAGGTCCTCGCGAAAGGTATTTTCGCGAATGGCATCTTCCAGGTTTTTATGGGTGGCCGAAATGATGCGCACATTCACCGTCACCGGCCGGGAACTGCCCACTGGCCGAATCATCCGGTCCTGGAGAACTCGCAGCAGCTTCACTTGAATGTGCAGCGGCATATCACCGATTTCATCAAGAAAGAGGGTGCCGTTGTCCGCGGATTGAAACAAACCGGCATAGCTCTTCACCGCGCCGGTGAAGGAACCCTTGACGTGTCCGAACAACTCGGACTCAAGTAAGCTTTCGGGAATAGCCGTGCAGTTGACCGGAATGAAGGGCCCGTTTTTATAGTTGCTGGCCTTATGAATGGCGATGGCCAGCAGTTCCTTACCGGTGCCGCTCTCGCCCCGGATGAGTACGGTGGAATCGGTCTCGGCGACCATCTTGGCGCGGGAAAGCAACTCCTCCATAATCGCGCTCTGACTGATGATGTCCTGCCGCCATTCTTCCCGGCTTTGAGTGGTATCGCTGCCGCCACCACCGGTCATCTCTATTGCCTTGGCGACCTCCTGCAGAAGGGTCGCCCCTTCGATCGGTTTGGTCAGAAAGGAAAACACGCCCTGCCGGGTGGCCTCGACCGCTTCGGGAATGGAGCCGTGGGCGGTGATGATGATGACCGGGACCGATTTGTTGAGACTGCGGATTGCTTCAAACAAGGCCATGCCGTCGATTCCCGGCATCCGCAAATCAGTGAGAACCACATCGGGCTTGAAGGCGGAAAAGGTTGCCAGGGCTTCCTCGCCGCTGGCGGCAACCGCGACATTGTACTGCTTGCTTTCCAGGCGCAGTTTCCACAGGCGAAGCAGATCTGTTTCATCGTCAACCAGAAGTATCTTATAGTGGCGTCCCATGTCACCGCTCCCTGTTTTTTATTATACTTTCAATGTTTTTTAACTGCTCGATCTGCTTCTGCAATTCCTTGATGCGGGTTTGATCCTGCACGGCGTCTTTTTCCAAGGCCTCGTTGCGTTCCAGCAATTCCTTGTTTTCCGCCTCCAGACCCTCTTTTTCCTCCATGCTCTTGTTGCTCTGGGTCCATTTGACGATTTTTTCCCTTTCGATTCGCTGCATCAGCAGATGAAGCCCCTGGAGTCCGGCAGCACTCTCCGGGTGGTCCTTGATATGCCGGGAGAGCGCCTCCATCCCCTCCTTAAACTGTTTGTAGGAGGCATGCTGGTGCAGGCTCAAACAGATGAAACGGAGCAGGTCGGCTTCATCGGCGCGAGCGCCCGTGGCACGGGCCGTTTTATATGCGGCAAGAAACTGCTTGCGGGACATCTTCTCATTCCCCGCAAAGCAGGACAGGATCGTGTCGGTGGCCGCTGCCTGCACGACAATTTTTTCCTTGGACTGTTCTGCCTTGCTCCCGAAGCCTCCCGCGCAACCACCCAGCAGTAATCCCGACAATACAACAACTACGATAACGCTTTCTTTCATTCCGTTTCTTCCCGCACACACGGCATGGTGACTTCAAAACGCGCCCCTTGGTCGCTGGGCAACAATCGAAGCGTTCCGCCGCAATTCTGAATATATTCCTTGCTAATTGCAAGCCCCAGACCAGAACCCTTGACAACGGACCGATTTTTCTGGCCACCTTGAAAAAAAGGCAGAAAAATCTGGGCTCGATCTTCCTCACTGATACCCGGACCCGTATCCTCAATCACAAGATGGAGGATATTGGCCTTTTGCTTCATAAAAATGCCGATTTCACCATGGTCCGGGGTAAACTTGACCGCATTGGCCAGGAGGTTATCAATCACCGTTTTCAACTGCTTCCGGTTGCCGCTGACTCGCACCGGCAACAAATCCGCGGCAAATTGAATACTTCTGGCAAGCATGGCGTTACGATGATCCTCGACGACCTCGGCCACGATGGCGTCCATCCGGATAACCTCAAAATCAAGCGGCATCTCCCTGGCCTGCGCCATATTGAAATCCAGGATATTCTGAATAAGTTTCTGCAGTTTGCTGCAATTGTTATCGAGAATGCCCACCACCTCGGCCTGGTTGTCGTTCAGCGGCCCCACCAATCCATCCTTGAGCAGTCCGGCCCCCTCCTTGATGGAGGCGAGCGGTGTTTTCAGCTCGTGAGATATATGGGCCAGCATCCGCACTTTTTCCCGGTCCAAGGTATTGAGCCGTTTCCGCAGCCAATCAAGCTTGGCCCCGATCGATTCGAGATCACGGGGACCGGAAACAACGATAGGGGTTGCGAAATCACCCTCGCCCAAGCGTTCGATCCCCCGGTCCAACTGGCTGACCGGTTTATTGATCAACGAAATAAACAGGACCACCAGCAGCACACTGAAGCCGATTAAACCTGACACCTGCCAGACCAGGGTTTTTTTGTTTTCCTGCACCCGTTCCTTGATGATTTCAACCTCTTGAATCATCATGGCGTTGCTCAACTGTTCCAACTTCGAAACAATCGCACCGATTGCACTGTAGCCGCCGAGCGCGACATCCTGGATGTTTTTTCTGGCGGCAGCATCTCCGGAAGCGTTGATCAAGGCCGCGACCAGGTCGCGCTCTTTCACCTGCAATTGTTCGATCAGCGAAGACAGTTCATTATCCGGGTTGAGCGCGGCAAACTGGTGGAGCAGATCACCCGCCTCCAGGTGCCTGGCCTTGACATCCTCCAAGTGCTCCGATTCATGCAAGACCGTATATAATCGGGCCGACCGCTCCTGGCGATGCAGGAGATCCGCTATTTTCCGGCAGCTGTCGATTCTTCCAACCGACCGGAACACGGCCACCGCACTCTGCTGCATCAGACCATCAAGAATCTGGATCGAGCTGACCAGTGCCACGATCAGCGGCAAGGCCACAAAGATAAAGCCGGTCAGCAGCAGGGAAAAAAAGGATCGAGGACGGTAGAGCCTATTCACGACGCCTCACCGACCGAGATAGACGTGATCAAGATAGAGCACCTGCGATCGGGGCTGTTGCACCACAAACAAACCGAATCCCTCGATATGCTCCATATCCATTGTTCGCCCCTTGGGTGCGGTTTTTACTCTCTCCAGAGAAATGACGAGGTCGTTCCAGCCCTGTTCCAGAATGAACTGCTGATTGTACCGGTCACTGAATTCCATATCGTGCTTTCTATGATGGATGTCGTTAATGCGGCTGTTGAGGACCAGCCCTGCCTCCTGAGGATTATAGACGCTCCAGTGCAACGTCCGGTAGCCGCGCCAATCTCGGGGAAAATGAAAAAGGCTTATCCCCGAGTATTTATTGGTCGACAGCTGCACCCGGACCGACTTGCGGCCATGCCGCACTCTTTCAGTTTCCTCGCGCAATTGGTCGACATTGACCCACCGGGAACGCTCAAAAGGGGTTTCGAAATCCGCCAGCAGCGGGAATTGCCGGGCAGCCTGGTATTCATCGATCAGCGACCAGGACAGCGGCCAGACTGCCATCGCCAACAGCGCCACAACTCCCGCCCTGAATAGACGCTGGATCCGCGGTGCGCCAAACAACCCCGGCCGGATGAAAAAAGCGAACGCCAGCAAACAGCCCAGCTGGTTGCGGAGCACATCCTCCATATCCGGGGAACGGTTGCTACTGAACATCTGCAATATTTCGATTAAAAAACCAGCAAAAAAAACAAAGAAAAATATCGCAAAGAAAAGCGTGAAGGGGGAGAAGGCAGCCAACTTTTCCCGCAAACGACCGTGCAGCCAGAGAGACAGCAACAGAAAAAAGAGGATATGACCCAGATCCCAGACAGCCTGAAAGGAACGGGAGGCATGATACCCCGGACCGCCCAAAAAAAAGAAGGGGGTGCCGATCAGCAGGATCATCCCAATAACAACAAAAGAAAAGCTGCCCGCGCGAGCCGTTTTCTTCATCTTCCTTTCCTTAAGGTCTTCCGTCTGATCAGGAAATATATCCTTGCTCTTCCAAATAAAGCAGTATTTCCTGAACAGCCTCGGCTGGCGTCATTATGCTGGTGTCGATGGTTAACTCTGGATTCTCCGGCGGAATATAGGGGTCGGAAATGCCAGTTACGCCTTTGACCAAACCTTTTCGGGCTTTGGCATACAGCCCCTTGCGGTCCCGCTGTTCGCACACTTCAAGGGGTGTCGATACAAAAACCTCTATATAACCCCCATAGCGGCTGATTAACTCCCGGTTAGCTGCTCTGGATTCCGCATAAGGAGCAATCGGCGCGCACAGGGCGATTCCCCCATTTTTAGTAATTTCACTGGCGACAAAGCCTATCCGGGTAACATTGAGATTGCGGTGCGTTTCAGAAAAATTCAACTCCGACGAGAGATTTTTCCTCACAATATCGCCATCAAGCAGGGTTACTGGCCGATGGCTCATTTCGAGGAACCGCACCATGAGCACCTTGGCAATAGTCGACTTACCAGAACCGGACAATCCAGTCAAAAAGACGGTGAAACCCTGCTGGGATCGAGGTGGGAAGGCGCGGCGCAATTCACTGATGACATTTTTATACGAGTACCATTCCGGTATTTCCAACCCCCACTCCAAGCGCCTCTTCAGTTCCTGCGAGGTGATGGTTTTGACCGACTCATTCTCGCCGACGTTGTCCAGAAACACATACTGCGCCTTTTCTTCGACATAACCCATTGGCCGTTCCGGCACCATTACAATTCCAGTCTCGCTTGCCATGCCTGCAACCAATTGCTGCGCTGCCCCTTGCCGATAAAAAAGCGGCGCATTTAACCCGGCAAAAGGATCTCCATGGTCTTTGGCCACCATGAAATGGCTACAACCGAAATTTTTCCTGATCATCGCATGCCAAAGTGCCTCTCGCGGCCCGGCAAATCGATCCACCAAGGAGACAATCCCGAGTAGGATCATATTTGCTGGAAAATGCCGGATAAACTCCTGGTAACACTGCACTTGGGTGTAATGATCCCGGTTGCCTGGATGCTCCAATCCAGCTGCCGGGTGGATAAAAATGGAGGCATTAATCTCGCGGGCCGCGGCCAGGACCATCTCTCTATGCGCGCAATGCAGATATTCACGGGTATGAAATCCGAGTACTCGCCGCCAACCGTATTGAGTAAATCGCCGGTGTGTCTCTGCCGGTGCAAGACGAAGATTGCGAAAATCATAATGGATGGGAAGCGACACTCCTTCCACCTGACCACCCACGTACCATTCTGCTGTTTTCTGGTAGAGATTCTTCACCCCTAGGTGCAAATCCGGATTACTTGTTCCATAAACAGCTTCAGCCTCCTGCACCTTTTCCGGCCTCCACACCTCACCAACTGTAAGAATAGCCTGGAGAAAGCCTTCCTGGTCATTCAGTGCCACCCTTTGTCCTGGCTGCAGGGTCGCTGCCAATTCGGCCTTGACATCCAAACAGATCGGCATGGGCCATACCGTGCCATCCACAAGGCGCATCTTCTCCAAGACCTGTTGATAATCCTCTTGATTGAGATAACCGTTGAGCGGATAATAACCACGGTTGAGCAACAACTCGAGATCGTAAAGCTGACGACTGTTTAAATCGATCGCTGGCAATCCGACAGCTTCTTCGCGCAGGCCTTCGGCCCTCCGAAAATGAACAATCAAACTTTCAGAATAATCAGCTGATGAAAAACTGGCCATACCCCTCTCCTCAGTGAGCTTGATAAAAAAATGAGATAACCGCTATTCCCTCAAAGTCGTTGCAGCGCAATGAATCTCAGTCATTTGTCACACTACATTAAAAAGTTACATCTCTTTTTCAATTTGACACTGCTTGCAGATTTTACATACCATTGAGCCAAGCAGTATTTACCATTCTCCCCTCATCCCATGAAATGGAGGTACCATGAAAAAGCTGTTCCTGACCCTCATGCTCGTTCTCTTTTTTGCGACAGCCGCTTTCGCAAAAGTAAACATCAACACGGCCACAGCGGATGAACTGGCAACGCTCAACGGCATTGGCAAGGCCAAGGCTGAAGCCATTGTCGCCTATCGCACCACTAATGGCAACTTCGCAACCGTTGACGATCTCACCAAGGTAAAGGGGATCGGCGACAAAATCATCGAAAAAATCAAGCCGGAAGCAACTACCGGAGAGTGAAGCCCCATTCGCCCGCCGGCTACCCTCCCGACATCGCCGGCGGGCGTCAATAACGATCGAAACACCCCGTCCGCAAGCCCTCCATTCTCCGACCGACACCATTTTACTTTACAAAATAACGACAGTCGTTTAACAAGCCAGAATGCCATGCAAATTCATCCCTCCCAACCCAAACGATGGAGAAATGAAATGGGCGTCCTTTCCTCTACCCTCTCGGTCCTTCTGGCTGTTGTTTTCTTTTCCTCTCCCCCGGCCTCCGCTGACAGCCTGATATACGATCCTTATCTGGATATTTACTGGATGAAGGACGGCAACAACAAAGGACTTATGACTTGGGACGATGCAAAAAAATGGGCAGAACAACTGACGTATGGTGGGTACGATGATTGGCGCTTACCATCAACCCCAGATGGTTATTATATAAGAAACGACGGCACCATATGGGATTATTATAATTCCGGCACAAATCCTAATGATAATAAGTACAACGTCACCTTTAGCGACCTTGGATCTTTATATTACAATTTTTTTAAGCTTAAAGCAGACGAGAATCTGAGCACGGTAAAAAACTCACCATTCAACAACCTGCAAGCTGGTCATTATTGGTTTGAAACAGCTTCTTCACAGTTGTTCACCAACCAATCCACGGCATGGATATTTGATTTCAAATTTGGCACCCAATTTCTGAACACAACCACCTCTCTTGCCTACGCCATCGCCGTTCGGGACGCATCTCCCGCTCCGGAACCATCCACAGCCCTCCTCTTTCTCACTGGTCTGTTGGGCCTTTGCCGTATTCGGCGCCAACGCAATCGATAATCGATAATCGATACCCTCCCCCTCCCTCAACCCAGCTTCACGCCTCTCCCTCATATTGGCGCGGAACCATTGCCGCTGCATTCATCCCCCCTCTCAAGTGCCTCCTCCCAAAAAGACCAAAGCACGCCCTGTCATTTCGACCAACGGGAGAAATCTCCTGCATCTAAAAAACGAGATTTTTCGCTACCGCCCGAAATGACGATAAAAAAATATCGCCGCTGTTTTTCAATAATCAGAATGAATGAACAATCTCGTCATGATGCACGAGGGTTCAAGTATTTTTCCCTCTTGATCTTTTGCCGAACCGAGCCGTATAATCAATTTATATTATTCAAAAAATACAATTTCTCAACGAGTTAGAGAAATTTCATCCAACCCCCTGTTTTCCTAGGAGAATCACCATGTCTGATAAAAAACGTTTAGGCGAACTCTTGATCGATGCCGGCCTGATCACCTTGGACGATTGCAATCGGGCACTAAAAATGCAAGTGGGAGGCAACCGCAGGCTGGGGCGGATTCTGGTCAAAATGGGGACCATTACCAGCGATCAATTGCTGGAAACACTCTCCTCGCAATTTGAGATGCCGATTATCGATATCGAGCAGGAATACAATCCGGCGGCAAAGGGGTTGCTGCCCCGGTATCTCTGCGCCAAGTATGAAGTGTTTCCCCTGGCCCTTGACGGCAAGAACATCCTCAAGGTGGCCATGGCCGACCCCTCGGACACCGAGGCCATAACCGACATCGAAAACTTTACCGGCAATGCCGTGCAGCCCTGTCTGGCACGGCAGACCGATATTCATCAAGCCATTAAACGCCATGTCCGTATATCGATCAGCGACATCTTCAACCCACAGAGCTACACCCGTTATGCCAAGATCGCCTCCACGCTGGCTCTGATCCTGACTGTCATTGTGGCTGGCTTTACCTATCGTTTTTATATGCAGGCGAAGTACGGAACCGTTACCCGGACCCCCGAAGCAATAATTTACAAAAATCACGACCTCATGGTTGGGATCGAACGATCCGGCAAAGCGACCTTGCTCGGCAGGGGAGCACATGCCACCGGCTATTACTCCATCACCTTTGATTCCACGGATTCTCTGGCCAAATTCATCAGCAACAAAAAAAGCGATCTCTCGTCCGATCAGTATGAATGGGCGCAGTGGGCGCTGAGCAAAGCCAATTAACCGGTCATAGGGAAACCACAACGGAATCCATGACAATTACCAAAACGTAACCATGCGACCTGAATATAACCCGAATACAGCATTAACTATCTGTAATCAAAATAAATTTACCAATGAAACCCAATGGCACACTCTGTGCATCAAAGCTTGCAAAGATTTACGATTTTCTGAATTCTTCATGCGGGGTCAACGATGCACCACACTATAATCCGCCTACTCGTCACGCTTCTTTGCTGGCTGCCCATCTCTACCGCCGCTGCAAGTCAGTCTATCCATGTCGAGTGGGGCTACACACCACCCAGTTCGCCAGCCGTGACCGGATACAAACTCTACCAGGAAGGTGCGCTCGCCTGTCAGACCCAGGACCCCAATGCCACCGCTATGGATTGCCAAGTGTCGCTGACGCAAGACACAACCAACTTCACCCTCACCGCCACCTTCAGTGACAGTACCGAAAGCCCCCATTCAGCACCCTTTCCTTTTACCAGCACCGCGACAACGACACCGCCGAATACAACGACACCTCCAGCTACGACCGAACCATTGCCGCAAACCACCGGCAGCAACCTGTTCACCTTCTCGTGGCAATCGACCGCCGACCCCGCAACCCTGAAAGGATACCGCATCTACCTGAACAATAGCCTGCTCTGCGAAACAACCACCCCGACAGCCACCACCCTCTCCTGCCAGGCTGATCTCATCCAAGGCGTCATGAATTTTTCCATAACCCAGGTCGCCACCACCGGCCTGGAAAGCGCCCCTTCCAACGTCCTGACCTATACTGCTGACAGTACCACAACCGGTACTAAGGATCTCAAGGCTGTTATTACCGCCAGCACCACCACTGGCCCCGCACCGCTTTCGGTCGGTTTCGACGCCTCCACCTCCACCGGCACCATTGCCTCCTACCAGTGGGATTTCGGCGACGGCTCAACCGCCACTACCCAGACCGTCAACCACATCTATACGAATGCGGGCACCTACACGGCACGACTGACGCTCACCGACAACGTCGGCCAGACCAACACGGCAACCGTTGCCGTCAACGCATCCAGCTTGGCCAGCACCCCTGCCTCGCCGCCAACCGCAATCATTTCCTCTTCCGCTGCCACCGGACCTGCACCGCTCACGGTCAGCTTTGATGGTTCCGGCTCCACCGCTACCAATGCCACCTTGACTGCATACAACTGGAGTTTCGGCGATGGCGGCTCGGCCACCGGCTCCAAGGTCTCCCATGCTTACACCACTGCCGGCACCTATACAGCCACTTTGACCGTCACTGACAGTAAAGGCCTTACCAGCGGTGAAATCGGCACCCCGGTAATCGTCACCACATCGACGGTCACAAACAAAGCCCCCCAGGCAGTGATTAACGCCACGCCAACCAGCGGTTCCGCTCCGCTTACCGTTTCCTTTGATGGCGGCGGCTCCACCGACAGCGATGGCTCCATCAGCAGTTATCTGTGGAATTTCGGCGACGGCAGTTCAGCTACCGGCAAGACGGTCAGCCACACCTACACCACCGAGGCCGCCTTTACCGCCACCCTCCAGGTGACGGACAATCAGGGCGCAAAAGGCAATGCCAGCGTGACTATTACCGCCATGCCCAAAGTATCGGCGACAGAAGTGAAGATGGAAACCGGCGAAGTCATGGTCGGCAGTGACTGGATCAGGGTTCCCTTGACCACGCCCTTCACCAACCCCATTGTGATCGCCGGCCCGCCGAGCTTCAGCAACAGCGAACCGTGCGTCGTCCGCCTGCGCAATGTCAACTCGACCGGTTTCGATATCAGGCTGACCGAATGGAACTACCAGGACGGTGTGCATCCGCAAGAGTCCGTCAGCTACCTGGTAATGGAGAAAGGCCGCCACACCCTGCCCAACGGCTCCTCGGTGGAAGCTGGCACCTCTACAGGCACGACCAGCTTCAAGACGATGCTGTTCAGCAAACCATTCACTAAAGCACCCGTTGTCCTGACCACCATCGCCTCATTCAATGAAACGGACACCATCAGCGGCCGCATCAAAGATGTGACAACATCCGGCTTTGCCTACTATTTCCGCGAGCAGGAAAAAAACCAGAACAAACACCTCAATGAAACCGTCAACTTCATCGCCTGGGAACCAGGCACAGGAACCATCGGTTCGGTGCAGTTCGAAGTCGCCAACACCGCCAATGCCGTGACCAATGCCTGGTATAGCACCACGCACCTGACGTCATTAAGCCAAGCACCTCTGCTGCTGGCCGGCATGCAAACCACCGCCAACACCGATACCTCCGCACTGCGGGTGCAGCAACTTGTGGCCTCCGGTTTTCAGGTAAAGGTGGAAGAGGAAAAATCTAAGGATACCGAAATTACCCATCCGCCAGAAACCGTTGGGTACATCGCGCTCAACCAGCCGGAAGAAAAGGTGCAGGCCAGCTTTATCTGGGACTTCGACGCAGCTCTTGAAGCGACCATCAACGGCTTCCAGATCCTGGCCAATGGCGAACCCATCTGCACCAGCGACACCGCCACCGCCAGACAACTGAGCTGTGAAATACCCAAACCTGCCGGTCCCATGACCTTCACCATCCAGGCAATGGAAAAAACCGGCAGCACCAGCACATCTTCCAACAGTATCACCTACACGCCATGAACCAACACATCATCACCATCATCACAACAAGAGCCGGTCATTGCGAGCGCAGCGAAGCAAACTCCAACACCCCTCTTCGCAAGCAAACCATGAATCCCAAACCCAACACCCACATTGCCCCTATAAGCACCCCAGGAGACCACCAATGAAAACACCCTCCACCACCCAGGCCCTCCACACCGCAGCCCTCACCGGCCTCCTCTCTCTGGCCCTCCTGTCCCCGGCAACCGCCGCCGACTTCACCGGCAGCCTCAAAGGGGTCACCATCACCGATGCCCAGGCAACCAATAAAGCCCCAGTGGCCACTTTCACCTATACAAAAAACGGCGATATCATAACCCTCGACGCCGGCGACTCCTCAGATCCCGATGGCAGCATCACCAATTACAAATGGGACTTCGGCAACGGCACCATTGCTGAAGGCGTAACTACCAACTACACTCTACTTGGCGCTGCTACTCTCAAGGTCACCTTGACCGTAGTGGATAACAATAACGGCGTTGCCATTAATCAGCAGACAATCACTCCCGCAACGAAGGGTATAGCAGATGATTTTTCCACTGACACCTCAGCAAATTACACGGTTTTGAAGGGATCATTGAACATTAGCGGAGGAACAGCTGGCGGGGGGACGAATTGGTCGGATAATTATGCGTACCATAAAACATCTACTGGTTCTCAAGATCATTTTGTTCAAGGTAAATTGCAGATTGGGACCGGGAGCACAGATGCCGGATCACTCTTACTATTTCGATGCAACGGGACAACAGGCTATTTTGTAAATGTGAATTCTGCATCAAACAGAATACTTTTAGCCTCGTTTTCAGGGACTACAGTTACAGGTATTGGACAAAAAGATATTCCTGGACTCACCCCCGGTTATCACGTTGTTAAAGTAACCGTATCCGGCTCGACCATCCATGCCTATATTGATCTTGATGACAACGGCGGTTTTTCTGGTGCAAATGAAGACTTGGGCACATGGACCGATTCAACATACAGAGCTGGGAATTACGTGGGCATTGGATCACGCCGAGGTACTATCAATACAGACTGGCGCATAGATAACTTGTCAGCGGGGGTATTATAATGATACGTAAAATTTCACTAACGTTTCTTTTTTCGTTACTGTTGCCCTCTCTTTTGTGGGGGGCAGTAACAATATCAGTCAGCCCGACATCCGATCAAATACTTCCAGGAAGCGTTAGATCAGTCTATTCGAATGTCCAAGGCGCGACTGCTCTTAATGTAACCTGGACGGTATCTGGGGGGACTGTCCAGGAATCAACCGGATATTTTGTTAGGTGGAAAGCGCCAAGTACTCCCGGAACATATACCATCACCGCCAGGAGCGTAGAAGATAACGCGAAGACAGCTATAGCGACCTTTACAGTAATCTCTGATGCCGTAGTTAAGGTTTCCAACATCCCGGCACAAGTAACTGCTTATAAAAACCAACCTGTGGCTATTCAGTCTATCCTTTGGGGGAGCACCAATACCGCTGTAACGTGGACAAGTTCTGGCGGGACACTTACGGGGAACGGACGCGAGGTTGTTTTCACAGCAAGTACGTCAGGAACATATACCGTCACAGCAACAAGTTCCGCCAATAGCTCAAAGACTGCGACAACAACCATCGTGGTTACAAATAATCCCTATCCCGCCACCGCAACACCAAATAAGACTCAGCCGGTTGATTGCACGGCAACCGGTTCGGGAAACACTTATGAGGTTACTTCTGAAGCAACGATGGACTCCGTTCCATGGTCGAGCTTGGGAGCCGGTGACACAGTTCGGATTCACGCAGGGACTTATCATAAACAAATCCTTATCAGCACTTCTGGAACAGAGTCACAGCCCATAAGAATTTGTGGCGTTCCAGATGGAAGCGGGAATCTTCCAGAACTAAATGGCGCAAATGCTACCGCAAAAGCTGGGTCTGATTATAACTCTGGATACACGTTGCAAGGTTATGGAGGAATATTGATTTATGACAATACCCTTCCCGCCCCTTATGTTGGACAAACATACCCAAAGAATATAATTATAGAGGGGTTAAAACTTACAGGATTTAAGAGGGGAAACACATTCGTCAACATCTACACGGGAAATCCTCAAAACTATGCCCATGGCGTGGCTCCTATACGACTCCAGCATGGTGGAAACGTGACTGTTAGGGGGAACGAACTAACTGATAATGATAATGGTTTGTTTACAATGTCAAACAACGGGGCAGAGAATAAAGCTACTAGGAACTTTCTTGTTGAGGGAAACTACATACATAACAATGGCGTTGTTGGATCTTACCTGGAGCATCAAAGTTACATCCAAGCGTTTGGACTGGTTGTCCAGGGAAACTATTACGATTCCAACAGAAGTGGATGCTTGGGTGGGCAGTTGAAGACAAGATCAGTACAGCAGTTTATCAGATATAACTACTTTGAGCCAGCTGCAAGGATTTTAGACTTAGTTGAGGTCCAGGACTCATATCAACTTGTTCTGCCTTGGTTCACCCCTGAGGACCCTACATACACCACCACAGCGGATGTCGTTGCAAATTACGAAGCGTACCAGGATAAGCATGTATATGGAAACATAATACATAATGTCGGTCCGGCATCTGCGGCCTGGGTGTTGCATGGTGCCGCAGATAATGGCCAGGATGGAAACTCTGGCGGTGTCCTTTATTTTTATCACAATACCGTTATGTTTTCTTCTGTTAACGGGGAGACGAGCAACTGGCGATACGGATTGGCTGATTTCGGCCCCGGATACACAGAGATTACAGACAGGACAATCTGGCCCACGGGTAGATTCACAAACAACGCTATCTATATCCGTTCCCCAGCCCCAGGAACACCTAGCTTTTTTTGGAACAGGTATATGCCTGACCGTGTAGTTTTAGATAAAAATTGGATATCAACAGGATGGGGATCTGGCAACTCTGCCGGGGGTGACGACACTGGCATAGGACTTGGTATCACTGGATACCCGTGGCAAGGAGGAACCGTTGCAACGCAAGTAAGCGGCATATCAAATCTTATCACCAGTTCGACAATACCTTTCAATACCACAACATATATGCCAACGCCTGGAGGGCCCCTGATAAATGCTTCAACTTCGTTGCCGACGGAAACCAGCAGCCTCCCCCCATTGATTAATTATAATTTACTTACTCACTGTATGAGTAGACGAACAACTTTTAAAGACATAGGAGCTTTGGAATACATAGGCACAACGGCTCCCGAAATAATAAAAATACAGGCTGCACCGTGACAATTGAGAAATATGAATTGATAATGGAATTGAAATGAGGACTTTTTTTCTGGTCGAGAATTGTCCATTTAGGTTTTTCGCGCTTCTTTTCCTTGGTGGAAAAATAAATTTTTACGGCTCTGTACAATACCCAGCAAAACGAGATAGAAACACAGACCTGCGCAGAAAAGTCAACCGAAAAGTCAGTAACCACCGGCAAAGCCAGTGACTTGACTACTCGTGGACGCCAAATTGAACACGCATCTCGCTGTCCAGTTTGGCGGAGCCACTGCTACGCAACCAATTTCGCATAGAGATTAATATAGCGTTCAGTCATTCGTTGCGAACTGAATTCTTTGACCCGTTCTTTACCGGCTGACACAAGGCGTGTTCTTAATGAATCATCTTCAAGCAACGTTATTATAGATTGAGCTAATGCAGCAACATCTCCAGGTGGCACTAATCTACCACACTTCCCATTATCTAAAACGAAACGAACAGGTGGAATATCGCTCGCAACAACCGCACATCCACTTGCCATCGATTCAATTAACGTGATTCCGAAGCCCTCATCCCGAGTTGATAAAACATTGATTTTCATACGACGAAGAAGTGAATAAACATCAGAACGGGTGCCCAAAAAATGAAAAGCGGACACACCTGTTAGTTTCACCAGATCTTCATTCTGTCTACGTTCAGGGCCATCTCCTATGGCAACAAAATGAACATGCGGAAACTTATTCTGGACCAACTTGGCCGAATGTATAAATGTTCGGTAGTCTTTGGGTGGAGCCATTCTGGCAACCATGCCAACAACCGCCGCATCTTCAGGGATACCATCAATTTTAGTAGGGTTTGCATTTGAAAACTTTAGAACATCCACACCATTGGGTATTACTTCGACTTTCGACATTGGAACTCCCACCCAGAATTGCATATAATTTTCCGGGTTGGAGGTGAGTACCACAATTTTTGTCGTGAGCTTTGCGGCAAGACGATGCAGTAGAAAAGTTCGTCTGCTGTGATTTGAATGGTTTGTGTATATACAAGGTATGCGCGATAAACGGCTTGCCATGGCCACCGGGAGCCAAACTCCCCAATGCATGTGGACGATATCAAAATCTTCACTTTTGAATAAATTCCTAATAGCTCCAAACTGAGCTGCCATTGAGCTAGAGCTGTTCAGGTGAATTAACCGAAGGTTTAGCTGGCGAGCTTCTTCATCTAAAACACCGGCTCCATGCATAGAGCATATAGTTACATGATGTCCTAGTTTTTGTTGTTCATACGCTAAATCAAGAAGCATGACTTCAGCACCACCCATACTTAAGCAATGATTCACGTGCAAAATCTTCATAAATTTCCCTTCAACGTTTTACAGATTTCATGTGAACACGTTCTTTGCGCAGATTAACCGCTCTTCGTTTTGTGCTCACTTTTTCTGTGCAAATAATTTTACAATTTGCTGGATATGTTCATGCATGATTTTGGCTGAAGCAGCCCATGTGAACATATCGTCAGCGCGCTTTCTCCCTGCAATGCCCATGTTTCGGGCTAGCGTATCATCACTCAAAATCTGAACAAGTCGCTCGGCCAATAATACGTGGTCATCTACGGGGACAGTGAAGCCAGTTTCGCCATCAACAACCATCTCAGGCATGGCCCAAATATCAGTAGTAACACAGGGCAGACTGTAGAACATTGCTTCACGCACAACATTCGGAAAAGGGTCCAGTCGACTCGGTAAACAAAAAACACTGGATTCACAAAATGCGCCAATCAAGCGTTGATACTCCGCTGGAATCTTTTTAGACAGGCTCCCAATAACTTCCACGCCTGCTTCATGAACGTCAAGGTTTGTTGGACCAATTATTAAGAGACGAGCATTAGGTACTTTCTGCCGGACAGATTGAAATGTCCTGAGAAGAACGTCACCACCTTTACGTTCGAACTCCTTACCTATGAACAATATAGTAGGACAATCATTATTATCCTCCCTTGGTCTCAACGGAATACTTGAAAGATCTAAATTCGCCCCCGCATATGCCCGCACAACGCGATCTGGTAAAATTTGGTAATCTTCTATGAAGGATTCACGTAGACGTTCGCTAATAGTGAAAATCCGTGCACTCCCCGTATAAATTGATTGTTGGGTTCTATTTACACGGTCTGCCTCATCAGTTGATAATCCTCCAGTTGCAGACAAGTTATTTGCACTATTGCGGATTGAGAGGCTCATGTTCCAATCACAATAGACCACATATGGGATGCGTCCCGCACTGGGGGGAGCGAATGTAGCACCAATCTGAAAGACGAGATCAACTTCTTCACGAAGTGATGCAAGTGCTCTTCGAGCTATTGTAGAACGAATTTGATGTGCTAAGTGGCCAAATCTATAACGAGCGCGCCATCTACTTCGATTAAGAGAGAATTCCCTTGCAGCAATTAATAGTAGTAAAAATTTGGATGGTCTGACATTTATCGGGTAAATGGTGTGCCCGAGAGCGCGAAGATGGTCGACCATGCTCTTGGCGCTACCGGAAAATGCATCTCCTTCGGCGTCTCCCTCACAAACAAATGCAATACGTGCTGGTTTTATGGATTTGTTTAAGACGCCCTGCGAAAAATTATCAACATGCATCGATTGTGCCTCCTGTTTCGCCCAACTGGGAATGGACGTTCAAGCAGTTTGAGAATTCCGGATAGCATAACAACGAGCGACAGTTAGGTGGTAAAAACACTTGCTGAATTAAGTGATTATCTATAAATAATCATGGCCTTGTTCAAGACAATCATAGCGGCCGCCAAGGTGTTGAGTGCAATGTACGAGAGATCCGTCTTCTCGTATCGTGGTACCAATTTGCGAAACCGGTTGAACC
>Ga0209639_1000286_pt1 | contig 77815 bp, 56 predicted proteins | sample EPASupsiteHSE605_FD_187268 | JGI IMG/M metagenome (GOLD analysis project Ga0209639, IMG submission 187268) | Bioremediated contaminated groundwater from EPA Superfund site, New Mexico - Sample HSE6-05 (SPAdes) (version 2) | ecosystem: Environmental > Aquatic > Deep subsurface > Groundwater >... | reverse complement strand
AGGAGTCCAATTAAATATAAAAACTCAACACTTGTATTTTTTGAATTTATATCAGCTTTTTGATTAACTAGATATTCAACAACACTAAGATGACCATATCTAGCAGCATAATGAAGAGGAGTCCAATCAAATATAAAAACTCAACACCATTATTTTTTGCATTTATATCAGCTTTTTGATTAACTAGATATTCAACAACACTAAGATGACCATTATCAGCAGCATAATGAAGAGGAGTCCAATTAAATATAAAAACTCAACACTTGTATTTTTTGAATTTATATCAGCTTTTTGATTAACTAGATATTCAACAACACTAAGATGACCATATCTAGCAGCATAATGAAGAGGAGTCCAATTAAATATAAAAACTCAACACTTGTATCTTTTGCATTTATATCAGCTTTTTGATTAACTAGATATTCAACAACACTAAGATGACCATATCTAGCAGCTCTATGAAGAGGAGCCAAATCAAATATAAAAACTCAACACCAAAATTTTTTGCATTTATATCAGCTTTTTGATTAACTAGATATTCAACAACACTAAGATGACCATTATCAGCAGCATAATGAAGAGGAGTCCAATTAAATATAAAAACTCAACACCAAAATTTTTGGCATTTATATCAGCTTTTTGATTAACTAGATATTCAACAACACTAAGATGACCATTTTGAGCAGCATAATGAAGAGGAGTCCCAGAAAAAATTTCTTTTGTTTTTGCATTTATATCAGCTTTTTGATTAACTAGATATTCAACAACACTAAGATGACCATTTTGAGAAGCATAATGAAGAGGAGTCATATTATAATTAGCTTTTGCATTTATATCAGCTTTTTGATTAACCAGATATTCAACAACACTAAGATGGCCATTTTGAGCAGCTAAATGAAGAGGAGTCCAATTAAATATAAAAACTCAACATTTGCATTTTTTGCATTGATATCAGCTTTTTGATAAACTAGATATTCAACAACACTAAGATGACCATATCTTGCAGAGAAATGGAGGGGTGTTGAGTCCATCATCCACCATCCATCAAATTTATCAAATATTGGAAACCTTTCATTTACATTTGTTCCATTCGCTATCAGATAAATTATGCTTGTAAGTTTTCCTTTGGCCGCAGCTTCAAAGATATTTGATTCGAAATCTGGTGCTTTTGTACATTTCCATTTTTCAATTCTTTCATGATTCTCGTTGTTTTTAGGATCTCCTTCATCTTTTATTTCGGCTTGGCTATTTCTTTCGAACTCTTCCTTCATTTCATTTTGGAATTTGGGATTTTCATTCTTTATCGACTCCAATAAATAATTTGTCTTTTTTATCATTGTATTTTCCTTGAAGTATATTTTTGAAAATACCTCATTTCCAAAGCGGAAAACTACATCGGATATATTGTATTTGTACCATATGGCAATATCATCAGGTGGGTAATGATAAACTAATTTTTCAAGATTCTCGTTTTTTATAAATGGATCAAAATGTGGAATCAGAATTATTAGATAAGGATAAAGATCAGTATTGTCGTAGTTAATCTCAATAGGTAAATCAAATTCATATCCTTGATGCATTAATATGCACATATTTATTAGCAATTCAGGTTGTGAAAATAAATCGCCTTTATGGATAATGCATTGGTTTTGGATAAAAGATGTAATTTTATTAACCAATGGATCTTTTTTATCATTATTATTGGTAATTCCATGCAATCTATGGGGCAAATCAGGAATAGGCAAGTAAAAACGGTAGATTTTCATAATAATACTGTATAATTCGGTATTTTCAATACATATATCTATTAGATGTTGGGGCATCCGATCAATAATAGGAATTTTACCAATTAAATAAGTACACAATACATTCTCATGAAGTCTCAAATCAAGAATTAGAGCCCTTTTTGCTAGTCCAAGATCATCCTGAAAAGCAATTATCCCATCAAAATAGTACTCACTATAAAAAACATCATTAATATTGAAAAAACGAAGAAATACCTGAAATAAATGGCTAAACAATTTCTTCGAGCATATTAATTCATACAAGAAATATAAGCACCCATTATCTCTCACGCATCCATTGAAGGATTTGGATATCAATGGAAGATATTGAATAATAAACTTTGTAACATCTTCCAAATTAGATGATTCTAATGATTTCATTATAATTTCAATATTTGAAAGAAGCACTTTAAAAACATTGGCATTCTGCTTTTTTGTGATTGTTGTATCACATATGATCATAATGAGAGGAAAAAACTGAGATAAATACTTTTGAGATTGGCTCAGTTTTGAAGTAAGCATATCAAAGTACTTGCTGGTTACAAATGTCAAAATAGAATCGGTATTAATGTTCCTAAAGCAATACAATAATGCTTGTAATGCAAAATGCAAATTTGTATTATCAAGAGTATCAAAGCTCATAATTATTGTGCTAAATAAAGAATTCAAGTATTTTACCATTGATTTCAAAGGAAAACTATTGATAATGGAACAAATAATCTCAAGGTGATAATTTCTATAGCTGGTATCGTTTTTAAGCTGAAAAAGGTAATCTCCAATCAATTCTATTTTCAATTCTCGAGATTTCCAAGAATCATACAGAGACTTCATTCTAATCCTGAATTTTTTTTGTAAATTTTGTAAAGTTATACATTTGGAAATTATTCTCTCTCAGTAAAGGCAATCATTGTTTTTGCTTGATTTATATTCAAAAAATCCCATAAAAGTGAATAGTTGAAATCTTAATATACTTTGATGATTAGAAAAGGTTACAGAGCATAATAATGACCCCAATTATTAACCCATTTCTATGAAATAATGATTAGAAACTTGATTACTTAATTATTTAGGATGATTCATTGTGAACTATTCAATATGAATTTGGATTATCATAGAGAAGAAAACTATATATTTCGAACAAGCATAAAAAACCAAGGAATATATTGGAAAATAAATTTCAATATTGAAGTATATCACAAGAACGGTCATGATCCAAAAATATAAGCCATATAAATACGAATTAAAAGACTTTTTAGGATTTCATTGATAATTGCATAACAATCAGACAATAGGGTAATTCTCAATCGGATAAGTGAATACTTCATTTTTGCATATTAATGCTAATAATCTCTAAACATCTTATTATCTTTAATATATATTACCTGAAGATGTTCAGTATTGATTAGAATTTTTGATATTGATAATAAACATGGAAATACTATCAAATAATTACCAAAACAAAAGATAATTCTTATAATTCCAACATAAAAGGATTTTTAATCATGAATAGAATAACTTCAAGATTATTTAAATATATTGATAAATTCATGCTTTTTAGGAGTTTTATAAAAAATTATGGGATTGTTTGGAGTGATGTTTCAAAAAATCCCATTTTTCATTTGATTTTTGATAAAAAAATATTATTTTTTTTTATTTTATTGAAACATGATACACAAAATATTAATCAAATTCAAAGTTTTTAATCATTATTGATCGAGAAATCAATGTATCAAATTAAACACTAAATCCCAATTTTCTCATCAATTTTGAATGTTTCTATTGAATCTTTGATTAACAAAGCATATATCTGATTAAAATGCAAATCAATAATATAACCAAGAATCTAGAAGCATATCTAGCAAAGAGAGAATGATGAAAACAGCTTTTTTACTTTAATAACCCATATCTATCGTTCTGGTTCCCACCACGACTTTGTCTCCATCGCGACCATACTATACTTAACTATTTAATCTTATCTGTTGTTTTTGGAAATGTAAATGTTGTTGATATTCTAATTACCCTTTAGAAAGGTAAAAAAACGATTAATATCATGAACACGTTGCTACATATGAGATTTCAATAGAATTGTTGGATATAGAATAAGGATTAGTAACTAGAATGTTATAATATTATGTGGTAATAATATTGGTCAAATTAATTTTACCATATTTAATTGTGAACAATAATCCTGATTTTTGTTATTAAAAAAGCTATATTATCTGATTTTATCTTTAAGATAGCTGTATTATTTTTGAATTCATATTTTTTGTCAAACAAAATAGAATCTTGTTTTGAATCAACCGTTACCAAATATCATCATGATAATATACTGATATTATAATAAAATAACTAAATTAGGACGAATTATGATCATAAGATTAAAAAATGATCAATTTTTGCTAAACATTTAAAATTTTTCCTTCAATATCTTCCGAAAAGGATCTTTCATGTTAGAACCAGCATATTAATAGTGATTTGTCCCAAAAAAACAAATCATTAACAGCACTTTTTTTTATAAATCTAACAAATGATCAATATTGGAAAGAAAGAGACGATTTACTTTTTAAAAGAAGATCCTACGACAGTAATATTCGAAAAGGCAACTCTTGCGGAGCTGTTTCCATCAGATCATTCATTATCAAAAATGGTTCAAGCAGCTTTTTTTGGTAATGTGACCAGGGCTTTCAGGGAGTTTTGTTTTGAACTAAAGGAAAAGCTTTTCATATCTCATCAATACGGATTTTTATTTGCATTGCTTGGATATTGGTGGGATTTTGAAAGCAAACTTTTTGAGTATGCCAACCAGGTATCTGATGTTTTTGAGAAATTTTCTATGAAAAAACCTGGACAACCATACGGAATAGTTAAAAATAGGGTATATTCTCAGATTATACGCTATGGGTTCTCTAATTGGAAGGAGATTGTCATGGGCGAAAAGATAATTAAGGCAGAGTTGCTGACAGTAGTTGAAAAAATGGAAACAACAGAACAAAACGAGCCATATTTTAATAACGAATTACTGGCACAAATGCGGGGTCTATTCGATAAAATGGGCGAAAGAGTGACAACTGAAAAGGATCATATGAACCTGAGGATACTTTCAGCATATTTTCGGCTCTTACATCGATCACTTGATGATACATCATCCGAATTGTCAAAGACTGTTTATGATACATTAATTCTGGTTGAGTCCCTCTCATTATATTTGAGAGTTTCTCCCTCATGTTTTTTTGAAACGAAGAATATAGTTATTTTGCTTATAGATGATTTAATTAGCAAAGTATTAAAAAGTTCTCCTTCAAAAACTAACAAATACCCTCCTTTATTTAATAACTATGGATATTTTGAAATCATGACAATGATTTTTCGTTGCGATCCAGATTCATATTCTAAAGTATATACTCAAAGGCATATAAGGATTATGGAGGAATATCTTAAACTATCAAAAATTAATATCCAGTTACTTCCTCAAGATAGAATATTGGAGTTTTATAGAAATAGTATATATCCCATGTTTTTAATATGCGAAGATGTTGTAAAGGAGCATATAGAAGTACATCGTTCATTTTGTCTTTCTTTTTGTGAACGCCTTTTCCCACCAAGATTGATAGAGAATCCTGTTTCCCTATTTAGCTCATCAATTTCCATGATTGAATGTGTTTGGAGAATGACTCATGTTAAACCCCAATATTTATTAATATTATCAAATGCTTTCGTCAATTATTTTAAGCCAAGATTAAGCGAAGTTGTTATTACAATGAATGTTGAGGGAATAACTGAATTAGTATCCACAATAAATCATCTTGTTGAGATAGTTTTCGATTTTGATCCGATAATGACACTAGCAAGATCATCATTATATATCCCATTCCAAAGCGATTTACAACTTATCAGTCGTTCAAGAGGTCTTATTGAGAAAGCACATCTACCAATAGAAATGCAGATGTCCGTCGCCGAGTTATTTGGAATCGTTCCTCATATTAAAGGAAAACAACAGTTCTTTGGTAACGTTAAAGACTTCTTCCAAACACATTTGCTCACTCAAAACCATATTGATTTTTCACTTGAAGAGAAGATTATTGATAGAATTGCCCAGTATACGGAAGGTGAATTTATTCATCCCATTAATAGAATGTTAAAAGAATTTCGAAACTCAAATCAGTTTTATGAAACTAACAAACATAATTTCCCCCATCTTAATTATCTCACGAAAATATCATTACTCTCATATACTATGTGGAAAAGTATTGTTTCAAAAGGCGTTCTTAAAGAACATGATGTTTTTTCTCCAATGAAAATCGCTTTTGAAAGGGTTTTTAGAGAAACGCATCCAAAAGAGAAGTTAATATGGTGTGATCCATCATCTTTGATTGAGATTAGAATGAAATTGAAATCGCAAATTCATGAACAACTTTTCTTGTTAAATGGAGTGCAATTTTCTATTGTCTGGCATCTATCCAGTGGAGAAAAATCATATAGCTATCTGAGGAAGGAAATAAAGAACGAAGACTTTGATGATCAGCTTCAAACATTGATAGAATGCAGGCTTGTTTCCAGATCTGAATCAAACGGAGAAAGTGTATCATATTGTTTATCAGATTCTATTGATTATAATATCCATAGAAATTTCGCACACAGGCATAAATCCGCGGAGAGTATGGCGCTTAAGCAGATGAAACATTTTGATATGAAACAGTCAGTCAGCTGTGCTATATGTAGAATACTGAAGAATCATCAAAGTGGTATGACAACAGATGATGTTCATCAACTTGTTTTCGACGAGCTTTCACACATATTTCCAGTTACAAAAGAAGCAACAATATTACAAATACGAGAACTCGAATTGACCAGTTTCATCCAATACAAGACTGACACAAATAAGTTCTTCTATAAACCCTAAGATTTTTAAATGGTTGCTTAACGTAAATATATGAAATATAAAATAGTAAACGGCTCTGGCTGGCCACACTTTTATGTCTGCAGTTTCTCAGTTAAACTCTAATGCTGAACTCTATCGACACGGCCAAGCTCTTTCGATGAACTTAAATGCATGCCATTCTCTTGCTGATATCCTTAAAACCAATTTAGGCCCTAATGGTACAATTAAAATGCTTGTTGGTGGTGCTGGTGATGTTCAAATCACTAAGGATGGTAATGTTTTGCTTAAGAACCTCACTATTATCCATCCAACAGCTATGCTTATTGCTAGAGCAGCTGTTGCACAAGATGAAAATACTGGTGATGGAACCACTTCTTCAGTTCTTTTAATTGATGGTATTTTGAAACAGTGCGAACGCCGTCTTTCCGAAGGCGTACATCCACGTGTTTTAACAACAGGAATTGAAGAGGCCAGAGATGAATCTCTTCGTTTTATCGAGAAATTCAAAGTTGAAAAGGCTCCAACACGTGATTTCTTGCTTAATGTTGCTAAGACATCTCTTTGCACCAAGCTACCAATTGAACTTGTTGGGAAACTTTCTGAGATTGTTACAGACTCAATACTTACCATCAAGAGAGAGAACGAAAAGGTTAATTTATTTATGGTTGAACAACTCTCCATGATGTCCAAACTTGCTTCAGAGACAAGTTTAGTGAAGGGCCTTGTTCTTGATCATGGTTTAAGGCACCCACTCATGAAGCGTGATATGCGTAATGTTTACATTTTCATATGCAACATATCCCTTGAATTCGAAAATACTGAAGTCAACACTGCTTTCTCATCCAATGCTGCCGAAATGCGTGAGAAAATGGCTGATGCTGAAAGAAAGTTTGTTACAGCCAAAGTTCAAAAAATCATTGACCTCAAGAATCAAGTTTGCAAGAATGGTGAAGATTTCCTCCTTGTAAACATGAAGGGAATTGATCTTCCATCTCTTGAACTCCTCTATAAGGCTGGGATTTCTGCTCTTCGTCGTGCTAAGCAGCGTAACATGGAACGTCTCTCACTTGCCTGCGGCGGACGTCAAATGAACAGTGTTGATGATCTCAAGCCAGATTGCCTTGGTTTCGCAGGTCATGTTTGGGAAACAGTTGTTGGGGAAGATCACTGGACATACATCGAAGATGTCAAGGATCCAAGATCAGTCACTATCTTATTGCGCGGCCCCAACAATCACACATTGAAGCAAATGCAAGATGCTGTACGTGATGGCCTCAGAGCAGTAAACAATGCCATTGAAGACCGTGCAGTCCTTCCAGGTGCTGGTGCCTTTGAAGTCGCTCTTTGGCATCATCTTAGCGAATACATCAAAACCGTCACAGGAAAGAACAGAATCGGTGTCCAAGCTTTCGCTGAAGCTCTTCTTGAAGTACCAAGAACCCTTGCTATTAACGCCGGCCACGATGCTGTTGAGACAATAGTATCACTCCAAGCTGCTGCTGACCAAAACCAAGTCGCTGGGCTTGATATCGAAAACGGAGGCTGCTTGGATCCAAGAGTTGCCGGAATTTGGGACAACCTCTGCGTCAAAAAACAACAAATCGAATCTGCTCCATTGGTTGCCTCTCAGCTCCTCCTCGTTGACGAGGTTTTGAAGGCTGGTCAATCAATTAAGAAGTAAACGCGTTTTCTTCCTAATTAAACACCCTGATTGATATTCAAATTTCAATTCACTCTCATGATTCAACATTTGCGAGATCATTCAACCAATTCGAATGGAAACAACATAGAAAATTGACGATGAAAAGAATGGTTTGATAAAGCCTACAATTATGTAAATCAAAATTCAACCGGCCATTCATATTATTTCATAAACAACATAAAACAATTTGAAATTAATTGAAAATTGTGAGAAAAGGGGTTGTCTCCTCATTTTTCAATAATGTTTCCTAATCAAGGTTTTGATATGAATGCAAATCCTCAAAACCCCCAGTGGGCCGTCCCTGGCAACCAAGTACCTAACCAACAAGCACAGTCATGGGGTATGGCGGGTAACCAAGCAGCCAACAACGACGCCGACAGTATGGACGTGGAAGAGGGTGACAACACAAGAAGGCCACCAAATGCCTTTATATTGTACTCACAAGCCATGAGATCTCAGGTTCGCCAAGAGAATCCCTCACTTTCCAACACTGAATGTTCCAGGTTGCTTGGAAAAATGTGGAAAGACGTTCCCCACGAGCTCAAACTTCAGTACAAACAAAAGGCAGCATCGATGCAAGAAGAATTCAAGCGAGAACATCCAGATTACACCTACCGTAAGGCTCGTAGGAAGAGAGCTTTGAACGAGTTGCTCACAAAGTCCTCACATGGATATCCACAGTTCATGGCCGGAGGCTATCCAGGACAAGAGATGCAGCAATGGCAGACTATGATGAACCCTCAGAACAACAATCAGACAATGTTTTCAATGGGAATGCCTCAGTATCAAGGGCAACAAGGAAATCCAATGACCTTCCAACCCGGAATGTTCCCAATGGGGCAGATGCAAGGCATGCCCCAAGGTCATGCAATGTTTTCCATGAACCAATTCCAGCCTAAGTAAAAGTTATACCTTATAGAAGTTCTTTCCATTAGAGCATTAAAACGGCAGATAATCAAAATCTGGCGCCAAAATTATCACATCACCCCGCCAAAATGTAAGAATGTTTACCAAAGAGGTTCTTTTATGACCAACTCTAATCGGTAAAATTTTACCCTTTGATTGACCTCACTTAGAGTATAAATGAACACAGCTGCAGGTAAGATTTTGGGTAAACAACTCAAGGCGATTCAAATGGATCCTTCATCAGGTTTTTCTGCTGGTATATTAGATGATAATATTTTCAAATGGAGGGTTACAATTATGGGTCCACCAAGTACTCCCTACGAAGGCGGTGTTTTTCCTGCTACTCTCGAATTTCCAGAAGATTATCCATCTAATCCACCCAAAATGAAATTTCAATGTCCGATGTACCATCCAAATATCAAAACAACAGGCGAAGTTTGTATATCAATTCTTCATCCTCCAGGAAAAGATGAGTATGATTATGAAGACAAAAGTGAGAGATGGCTCCCTATTCATTCAGTCGAATCAATATTGATTTCCGTTGTTTCATTATTATCTGATCCCAATGTTGAATCACCAATGAACTTGGAAGCTGCTAAGCTTTTAAAGAGCAACCCTAAAGAATATCACCGAAAAATCAGAAGAATAGTTGAGCAATCAATAGATTTTTGCTAAATATATATTAAAAACACACGATCATTTTAATGTGTTTATCATGTTATTGCATTAAAGAGCCCAGCTCTATTATTTTTGCGGAAATCGGGGCCTTTTTTGAGCCCAATTCTAATGTTATTGCATGTGCACGAGCTCATTCCATTGATTTTTATGCAATAAATACAGATTATTCGCTCGATTTAGTTGAAACGTCTGAGCTAAATGGCACAATACTAAATGGTTGCAGAATTCATGGACCTGATTTCCCTGTCGATAGATTGGCTGTACTCACAAGTGATTTTTGCTTGGTTCTTTTATGGTTTGAAAACTCTGAAATTCGAACACAAAGAATCAATAAGATTCGGAAGGATGGTGTTGAAGATCATGGTATTCCGCAGCTTATTCATTATTTTAACAATATAGTTGTTGTTTCTGTATATCCAGATACAATTAACATAATTACTCTTTTCCCACAAGTTTGTTTATCTGAAATCCGTCTTGAGACCATAAAGCCTATTGATATTTCTAATTTAGACTCAGTATTATGTATTCTTGTTTCTCCAAATGAACTTTATACTATTGACAATGTATTGGATGTAGCTAATGAATTCAAAGTTGGATATGCTAATTCCAAATTAGTCTTACAACAAAATGAAGAGAATTCCAAGTATTTTTTTACCAGATCTTCGGTGTTATTAAATAATTATGATAGTATCAAAATCCTCAATAAAGATGGAGACATATGCAGGTTTAGTATTAATGAAATTTCGATGAAGAATAGCCAAGGAAAGGTTATAAATAAGATATTCGATATTAATGGGTCCTATGCTGTTAGTTTTGAACATGGGTTGTTCTATTTGATGGATAACAATGGTGTTTTGAAGTATTTTGGAAATATTTCCAATATTCAAGATGTTATTGACATGAATAATGGAAAACTGTTTGTTTTGAGAAATAGAATGCCTCCAATGATTCTAGATAAGACAACAAAATCAATTGTTGAGACAGATACAAAATATTGTGGTTTGCAGAGTCATTTTGTTTTTGATCATACAATTCGTAACAAAGACCAACTTTTAGTCGTACATTCTAGCAATCCAACAAAATTTACTAGAATTGGTGAAGGAATATCATTTGATCAATCAATTTCTATACCAGGATCATATGAAAGAGCCTTCTATAGCAATGGTGTTTTTTTAGCAAGCCAGCCCAATTGTTCAATGATTATCGAAGGTGACATTAAAGGTTTAATTACTAATCAATCAACAATTGCTTTTGGTTATAGTAATGGCACATATATTCAGGTCTGTCCAAAAGAAATTAAGGCAATTAAGGATACATTTGAAACATCTATAAATGGAATATCTGTACAACATGCCTCAATTTATGGCAACAAAGTGGCATTTTCTGAGACCAACTCACAGTTATTGAAAATATTCGTGGTTGATGGTGATTTTTCCGAGGTTGTTCAATTAAATACTAATGCAGAAGTGAGTTCGTTATTGTTATCTAACAATATCTTATTCTATTCTACATGGCAAAGTCCAAGGATCTTTGCATATAGTATGGAGAAAAATGAACTCTTATCTGAAATATGTGTAGGAAAGAATGATGAACACTTCGTGATCAGATCAATGTGCTATAATGATTCAGTTTTGTGGGCAGGAACAACGAAAGGCTATTTATATGTAATGTCTTTTACAGGTTCCTTTTCTTATATTGATCATTCAAACATTCAAACATTACCAACATACCTTTGCTCATTTAAAAACAAGATGATAGTAGGTGCAGAATTACCCGGATATGCTTGCATTAATCAAGGGAAAATAGATTTTTATCCATTTACTGGCATTAAAACATCATGGATTTATCCTAAGGATGAAAAGCTGATAATATTAACCAAGGATGGCATTAAAATTGAGAATATTCCAAAATCTTCAATGACAGAATTATCAACTGTTAGATTAGGAGGTAATATTCAATGTATTGCCAAGATTAATGAAACCTCATTGGTTTTTATTAGCAGTTCTTCAAATTCCCAATTAAGGCATTATAATATTTATAATTCAGAAGATAATTTATTAAATAGTTTAGGAGGGAGTATCAACTATATCTCTATTAATGGATTTAGAATTTCCGACCACCAGTATATTGCTATAACTGGAAATAGACTTCAGGATGATAGTGGTGTATTAATTATTTATGAAACAAATGGTGAGAACACACACTTAATTAAGGAAATATCATATAAATGGACCGCAATTTGCGCTGTGCAATGCGAAAATAGACTTATCGTTTCTGTAGGTTCATCATTGTATTTGTATTCTTTAACACTTAGCATTGATCAAAGACTCGAAATTAAAGAAATAAAGTCTATTGATGGATTAATGCAAAATGTTGGTTTGAATGTTTCAAACAACAGATTATTATATTTGGATATATTCCGCTCGGCTGCCATTTTTAGCATTTTCCATAATGATCTGATTGTCGAAGCCCAGGATAATGTGCCAAAGGGAGTAGTTGCTGGTTGCTTTACAGAAAAGGGGATTATTATTGGAGACAGTTTAGGCTCGATTTATTATCAAGAGAAACCTGAGAAACAAAAATACTTGGAAACCAAGTCCAAGTTTTCTATAGGGGAATATATATCATCAATATCAACTTTCAGATCATTGCCAACAGAATCATGTATTGTATCCACATTGGATGGAGGAATTCACTTTCTAGCATTCATTCCTCAGCAATATGTCTCAATACTATCCAAAATTCAAGAAGATATTTACTTCAAATTAGAAGGTGAGTCAATTCATTCATCCAGATACAAAAGTTTAATATCATTTCAGTATATTGAACCTTTCTCTTCATTCATTGATTTGCAAATAATCGAACAGTCATTTTTCTTGCTTAGCGATCAAGATATGATTGAAACATATTATATAACCGAGGAAATACTTGAAAACATTAAGACAATTGTTAGGGCATCAGCCAATCACCTTATTGAGTAAATAGGGAAAGTTTATTTTATCGTACCAAAATGTCTCTGATTAATCTTCATGATACTCAGCAATTTCTGACCTCTTTTGCTTCGGAAAATGATTGTTCATTGATATTTTTAGCTTCTAATGATGGTGGTTTGATTTGTAGTAACGACATTGCCCAAGGGAGGATGGTAATTGAAGCGTTATCTGCTGTTTGGCAGACTCTTCCTAACAAAAAGTGGAAACGCATTCTATTAGAATGGGAGTATGTGTTTGTGATACTAATTAATTGTGACGATTGGATTTTTGGCCTCCAACAATTGGATCCAAATCCAACTACATTTGGTTTGCTATTGATAAAGGCAGAATTATGTGCAAAACACATTAAGAACCAATTTAATAAATAAAATACTTTGTTTAAATAAATTACAGCAATTCTTCCCAATTGCAAAATGCAAACAATTCATTCGGTGTCATTTCGAAATTTAGGAACTAACATTGCTATTCTTTGCATATGGATCAGCATTATGGCTCAATAAAAAATTAAATATTTCATGATGTTCACATATAGCAGCATAATGAAGAGGGGATTCATGATTGCGATCAAAAGCATTTACATTTGCATTGTATTTAATAAGCAATCGTGCGATCCCAATATTTCCATTCTTCACGGCAAAATGAAGAGGAGTTCTTAAATATAAATCAATTAATCTGAAAAATCTTGAGCATTCACATTTGACCCGTTTTCGAGAAGAAATCGAACAATATCAATATGATTATTCAAAACAGCATTAAATAGGGGACTTTGACAATGATGTTTACACAAATACTATCATTAATTTGATTTAAATCAGCTCCATGTTCAATTAAAAGGCACACAATATTGTAATAACCATTATGACACGCATAGTGAAGTGGAGATGAAAAACAGTAAAACAAATATTCAGTGATCCTTTGCTATTAACATTTATCATGTTCTCAATCAAATACTTAACAATTTCAATATGGCCAAACTTTGAAGCAACATGCAAAGGTGTGGAAATAAAATGCATAAAACAAGATCGTTATCAAGTTCATTTAAACTAAAACCAATAGACCCAAGAAACTTGACAGTCTCTATTCTTCCATATTGGCATGCCAATTTCATGACACAGTATTCATTCAGAATTTCTTTCCCTATTAAATTGAAAAAGAATTTAACAATCATAGTTTCGCCATATATCACCGCATGTTGGAGGGGAATTGTTTTATGAAAGCAACAAATAATTGAAAATCTTTGACTAAGTAATCAGCCCCTAATTCTATGAGAAGCCTTACAATCATTAAATATCCTTTTCCACAAGCTTTATGAAGGAGCGACAATAAAAGAGAAATTAACTTCCATTTGAATCAGTTATATTCACTGTTCCATTGCTTTCGCACATAAATTGAACGATTTCAGGATGACAATACTCAACAGCATAAAAAACATTTTTGAATTCAAGGGAATCTGGTTGAATAATTCGAATCAAATCATTGGAACCGCTACAAATAACATTTCTTTTAACTTCATTATCTATTACATAACCACAAAGCATTAATTGTCTAAAACATTTTATAGAACCATAGTAACCAGCAAATGCTAGTAAATCTAGACAAGCGGGCTTTGTTATCCATTCGAATATACTCCATTCGACTTCAATCACATTCTTTAACAACGGATTTTGTAGTATTTTATTCAATGAACCAAGTTCATCATATTTAATGCAATATTCTATTGATGTTGGATGAAAGCCATATTCGATAGCAAGCTCAAGAAATTCATCATCATTATATGGAGTCATATCGATAGTACTATTATAATTATGTTCTTGAATCAAATCTTCGAAGTCATTTAGATTCTTTTTAAAATAATAACAAAACAATAATCTGTCTTTTTTGCGAGATTCTCCAATGATTTCATCCAATGAGTAATAATTTGCCCGATATAATCTGTGAACTAAAACAGGAGCCCTTAAAGAGCATTCAATAAGCAAGTTTTGCCTAAATTGCTTATCAAATAAATATTTTTTACATAGATCAACAGTATCTTCTAATTGAAATGCCCGAATTTTGGTTCTTTTGATAAAACAATTAACCAAAAACTCATTTTCGTGGACATCAATGTATTTGAATTCAGTTGATGAACCGAAAATCATTTGCTCGAAATCAATAATTTTGTCCATTAGAAGAAATACCTAAAAAATAATGTTTAGACAGTAATTTTCTACAATTTTTCATTAATTTCATGAACTATGCTTAGAACATGCCTCTTGATCATTGAGTAATTGGATTGCCTTCTTTCGTTTTCAAGCGTTTCAACATAATTGTATTTTTCTAAGGCTATTGCTTTGAGTTCCCTTTCATAAGATGCAAACTTGATATAGATTTCATTTTGATGGAATTGCGTCTTTTTCTCATTATATGTTGTTGCCAATTGATTTGTTAACCTTTTAAGTTGTTTTGCTTGTTCTTTTAGTTGTTCTCTTTGGGTTGTAAGCTTCTGTTTTTTTAATTCTCCTTCTGTCCTGACTTTTTCAACATCTTCATATGCTGGCAATTCTTTTGTCATTTCATCAATTTGCTGTACCAATAATTTTTCCTCTTCAATAATTTTCTTATCAATCGTTTGAAGTTGTTCGAGCTCCTTTTTCCTCTTTTCAACATCCATTCGAAGCTGGTTTGCTGTGGCTTGGGCCTCATTAACAAGTCTTTCTTTGTAAACAAGATCCTGCTGCAATTGCTGATAGTGATCTACCGATGGTAGTTTTTCAATTGATATCAGATCAGATGATGAGGACGATACTATTTCAATAATTTCTTTTTGAACTTGAGAAATTTCTCTTTTTAAAGAATCATGTGAAGACGAATAATTATGCATGAAGTCATTCATTTTCTTTTCTTGTTGTAAAAGACCAAGGTATTGTTGACCCTTTGGAGTTTGCAACAAAGCTTCAGCCTCTTCATATCGTTTCATTTGTTGTTGAATAAATTGGATGCCTTTTTGCTCATCTATTATTTGTTTCTCTATATCAGTTGATTTTTGGGTAAATTCTTTCACCATTAGTGTGAGCTCTTCTTTTGATTTACCTCTGAGATCGCCCGCATTACCCCTAATATCTTTGATTTGGGATTCAAGTAATTCCAGTTCTTTAGTATAGCCCTTTGATATACCATCTCCTCTTGTCAAGTCTTCTGTTTGTTTATCAAGTTCTTGAACACTAATTTCTAAATCCCTTTTTTCTCTAAATAGTCTATTCACTTCCCTTTCAAGCGAATTATTAGAAGTAGTGATATCAGAAAGAGCCTTTTTCATATCTTCAGCAGAGACTTTATTTTGAATTCTATCAGCTAATACATTAAAATCTGCTAAAATGGATTCTTGTTGCATTATTTGATCTGTTAAACTTTGAACTTCTTGCTCAATTGCAGAATTCATTGAAGAATCTTTCTTCCTTTGGTCCAGCTCAGTTGTTAATCGGGAAATTTCAGCTACAATCCCATTTATTCGATTTCGAATAACACCAATATAAAATGATTTGTCAGCAACTTGACGTGATCCAGTATTAGACTTGGCACTTGGTAATCCTTGACTAGTGGTAGGGCGGTTGACGACATTAACATTCTTTGAAGATGGAATTAAATCAGGAGCATTTCTATTCCTGCTTGGAGGCCTCATATTCCTTGGCTGCCTTGAAGAAGGAGGCCTTTCATAATTATTATTCATTTTTAATAATGAAATGTGATTTAAAAACAATTAACGTACACTTTACAATGTAAAATCATAGAGCCCCAGCCCCAATTTCTGATGATACCACTTCCTATTCTATCAAGTAAAAACTATGATAAAATATCGAATGGAAACCACGAAAAAACGCCAGAAATTAAATTTATTCGGAAATATTTGGAAAAAAAAGAAACAGTTAGTACAATTTCCCCACCATTTTTGCTTCCAGTCTTGCCCCCAAGACCAAGAACATCTGCTAATAATACTAGGGAAACAATGAACCTATCGATATCAATCAGAAAAGATCTTCCAACCAGAAAAAAAATAAAAAAGTTATTTGGTGATCCATCATCACCAGATATTTCTGGTGATAGAGGTCTTGAAAGAAACATATTATGCCAAAATAGCATGAAATCAGGAGGAGTCACAAAAATGTACTCACAGGTTAGTTTCAAACCCACATAGGGGGAAAAATTCCCCATAATGTATGAAGATTAGGAAATATGTTTTAGTCGGTCTATTTTTCGAAATTTTTGTGATTTGCCTGGTTTCAATTTTTATTGTATCATTTTTTAGTGTTTCAAGTATTTCTCATGAAGCTTTTAAGCCTTTAGAGATAAATTTATCGGAATCGTTAATTAGAAACCAGAATATAATTGAGATAGGGAAAAATTCCATTTCGGAATATATAAATTATTGCTTGGGAAGTGATTATATGAGGCCTATTTCTAGAGAGTGTATTAACACTAGCTCAATTGGAATTACTGTAATTGATTCCCTGGATACTGCTTTTTTAATGGGGTTAACAGACGAATATCATATTTTAAAAAATTGGGTAAGTACGTCTTTTTCTTGCAACAAGAATGCCAATATAAGCACAAAAGAGCTATTCAGCAGCATCCTTGGTGGTTTGATATCCATATATAGCCTCACAATGGATCCATTGTACATAGAAAAGATTGAAGAATGTATGGGTATATGCCTTATTCCATTTAAGAAAGCATTTCCACATCCTTTATTTAACCCAAAAACCAAAAAGCAATATGATTATCAGTTTGGAATCGGCTCATTTATAGGCGAATCTAGTTCTTTTCTTTTAGAAATGTCTTTTATTTCCAAATATTATCGAGATTCAAGGTACTTTCGTCATATTAATGCTTTTCTATCTGAGATAAATAATTATGTTACCAAAGTGGGAAAGATTAACCCTTATATTAGGACAAAAAAACAACTGGACCATTTTTCTTTCATGCAGTATCATTCATCATTATATTCTAACATTCTCCGTTATGAGCTATTTAATAACATCAAAGCTTCTCCTGTATCTACATTCCTCATTGAGTCTTTTGAGAACAAATCTATTAAGGACATATTTAAATCAAATATTACAATCGAACCAGTTTTTTATTCATCATATTGCCAGCTTCTTCCCCTATTTGCTCTAAACAAAGTTTCAAAAAAATGCATATACAAATTATATGATATATGCAGGGAACTAACAATCGACAATCTACCTCCAATATATAGTATTTTTGTTGATGGTCATTTATCATTTATAGATAATGGATTTGATTTTGAATCAGGAATCCTTGAGTACCACCTGGTAAAAAGGATACCCAATAATGAAAACGATGAGAATCAAATAGAAGACCCAATATGCGAGATGGGTCTTTGCCAAATCTCAAAACAAGATCCGCTATTGCATAGTGATTACATGCCATCGCATTCCATCTCGAAATGGTTAAAATATCTGTTTCTTGGCTCATCAAATCTTGATTTTGGTGCTTTTGTTTTCAATGAAATGGGGCACTTCATTCCAATTGTTAAATAATACTTCTTAATGGTTTTTTACTCTGCACGAACGACGGACCATTTAGGATACCAAAATACTGGTGTAATCTCATCTTCTAAAAATGAGCAAAAGATTACTGTCTGTGTCTGCTCACCAGGTGGCCTGTAGAAGTGGAAATCACGGAATTTAGCCGAAACCCAGCGAACTAAATGTGCAAATGAAAGAACAAATGGGTTCGATTGTTCAATGGTATTCATCTGATGTTGCTGTTTAATCAGCTGAACATAGTCTTTGGCCCAAAGTATAAGCTTATCTTTGGTCCAGTTCAACTCGACTAATTGAAAATCTTTAACAAGATTAATAACAACTTCAACAGAATTTGGATTATCTGGAGGAAGTTCTTCGTTGAATATAGCTTTAAATTTACCGCGAACAACATAAACGCCCTTCTCTTCATCTAAAGTAAAGGGATATCTCTCATCTAAGAACTCATGATGAGTAAATATGTCCTTATACCGAACACTCATTTAAACTATAACCGCATTTTTTCTATCAATTTTCGATTAAATAAACGTTTCAAATATTTGATAAGTTTAGTTGTGTTTACTGATGTCTCTTCTTAGGTTTGGAGAATTTGGCACCTATAGCCTTATAGTTAAGAATACAAATCCAGATTATAATGAAAGAGAGTGATATGAAAGAGGCAAGAATGGGTTTTTTGATGGTTTCTTGTCTATGGATAATATTACATTCAATTGATACTTGGGATTGAGGAACCTTCTTATCAACATCAACTTTTGGACAGTTCAATTCTGTTGAGTGTTGTCTTGTGCTCGCCACTGCTATTTGGTATTTATCATCTGTTAAGTTAAGGAAATAGAAGAACTTACTCTTCTTCGATGGGAATGTGAAACGCTCAACAACAGAACCGCTTGGAGTCATCAATATAATATTAAGTGCATCTAGTAAATCAGAATCAATATTGATGTCACCAAGAATATCATATCTTTGGGATTGCTTAATGGACAAAAACCTGACTCCTTGGTAATCTTCTTCACCAAGGCGGACTTTAATCTGTAGAGGAGTTACCTTTGATGCAGCAGATGTAGCTGATGTGTGGGGGATGAGTGTGTATGTTTGATTAGGAATTAAACCACCAATTCGGAATTTCCCTTGGGCATCAGTGACTTCGATCTGAGTTTCTCCATTTGGATGCATAGCAGTGATTTCAACATCGGGTTCTGGCTCACCTGTAATCCTTTGGACAATGCCAGAAATACCAAATCTGGTCTTATTCACCGAAAATGAAATAGTTTGATGAGAGCTGGCTTTCATCTCAACTAAAACCTGGCTTGGGGTAAACTGGTATTCCCTCAAAATTGGTTTAACAAAATATACTCCAGGAACAAGGTCTGTTATCGTTGCTTCTTCTTGAGATTTTTCCATAATAAAGCTGTTTTTATATCCATCAGATCTGGAAATTGCGAGAAGAATACCTTCTGTTTTTAGGTTACTTCCATTCTCAAATATAACGCTAATGCTCGAAAGCTTGATGGCATCGAAATCATATGTTCCTGATCTTTGTGTGAGTTGATAATATGTCTTATTAGCAGCAATTGATATATTTTGATTTGATGGGAAGGATCCAAGAGAATACTCTCCATTAATGTTTGTTGATACCACCGAAATAATTTTTCCATTGCTATAAGCAATAACTGTAACGTCCATGATGGGTGGAAAGACTCTTCCTTTATATTCGATGCCTTTAATGATTTCGAATTGTAAAGCCGATTCAGAACATGTACTAAATGAGGGAATGGTGAGTTTTGGAGGCTCAGCGTAATATGGGGCAACAACACTAATTTCAGCAACAGAGGATGAATCGATTGTGTGATTAAATATATAAGGTGGATTAATCTTCTCACCAAAAACAAAAACCTCAAACTTGGAATTCTCTAGATTAGACCCAATAACATTAATCTTTCTTTCAGCCGAAGTTACAATTATCCTATTTGTTGTTCTCAAATCAACTGGGCTAAATATATGACAATCTCCAGGGGTTACAATGAAGTCCTTTGTTCTTATTGTGTTAAGCCCTCTAACAAGGTTAAGTTTTTGTGCTCCATTCATTACAGACATTTGGTGCGAAGAGGTAACATTATATACATAACAATTTTGAGAAGCAACATTACCAATTTGAGTGATTTGTTGAGTAAGAGATACTTTTTTCTCTTTCAAAATCCACTCATTTGTGGGTGGCGAGCGAATTATTAGATCATAGTGACCTGATTCAGCATTATCTATCATAAAAGAACCATCTTCATTAACCAAACCAGAAAATTCAAACTTTTCATTCTTAATAACAACAAATATATTTTTCGAACATGATTTCAAGCATTCAACACTACCTTTCAAAGATGCTTTAACTTTGGCAAATACAACTGAAGTTGGGGCAGTAACTTTAGCAGAATTAGTAGCAAGAACGCAATTAGATTTGACAGCAATATTAACCTCTTTTCCATATGGAGCCGAAATACTAAATGATTGATTGGAAATCTCGAATTGCATATTCTTAGAGCCTGAAATTGTGATTGAGGCATGTGGACATTCAATTTTTCCAGAAATTTCAGCTTCAACAACATAGACAATTATATCATCGATTGGAGAATGTCCAATTTTTAGTTCGTCTTGTTTTGAGAATACAAAGAATTCTTTAAAGGCAGAAACATGAAGACCTGATTGGGGAAGTAAAGGTCCAAACTCAAATCTTCCTTTGGGGTTTGTTGATTCTGTAAATGACCCAAGGGAAACAATAACATTAGGGCATGGCTTATGATCAGGATACATAACAAATCCTTGGACTTTGATACCTTCATAACGAATTGAAATAGGTTGAGGGATCTCAGAGGGTGAAACATGGAAGCTTTGTGATCCAATAGCTATACGTTTATCCGAAGATGATACTTTATATGAACCAAAAGGTAGATTTCTCAATAATAGAAAACCAGATTCGTCAGTCATTATTGTTTTTTCAACAGGACCTTTTATCAACAAAGATAAGGGTGTTGGACTTACTCCATTTGGGAAAACAATTTGTATGGACTGTGGCCATTCTGTGATAAGATGAGGTTCACAATTAACAGCATTATCAACAACATGTATCTTTTGTGGTTGTGCAACAGCATCTTTTACAGTAATAAGATAATCACCTGGTGGTAATGGCCCAATAGCGTATGTTCCATCACTTAATGTTTTGTTGACCAAATGCAAACCATTTCCATTGATTTCGATTGAAAGGGGTGCAGTAACTTTTAAGTGTTCACCATTTTGACCAAGGATTTGCACGCTTCCATATGCCATGAAACCCATAACATCAAAATCAACATCATTATTAAATGGGTAGGAGATCATGACTGTTGATGGTGCTAAAATAATTCCATTTGTTGAACGAACAGAAACAACCAAATCACGATATGATGGAACTGGAACAATCCAATAACCTGTTGGTTGAACTTCAGTTTGATCAACAAGTGATCCTTGGGGTGTTCGAACAATAACAGTTAGTTTAGAAAATAAAGTTGACTTATCACCATTAAACGGGAATTTGACGTTAACAAAGCCACCTATTCCATTTGGATCTGATGATATAAACAATACAAAGAAATGAAAAAGCATTTATCTTAGTGGCCGAAACCAAGAGGGTAAAATACCCCATTTCATCGTAAAACACTTTACTAAATAATCGTTATTTTGAAATAAACTCTGGTTTGTTCTTTTTCATTTCACTAAGTTTTTGCTTGAGTAGGCTTTTTCCAATCGAGCTTGGTTGTTTATGAGTCTGATTTTTCTTTTGTTGAATATTATTTATAAAGTCTACACCTTCTATTTGAAAATCATACCCATTTTGTTCCCTAAATCTTAGGAATTCTTGCAAAAGTAGACTCTCAATCTTGGGAATAGAATCATGAGCCTCTCTCCTTTTTACATCCTCTTCAATCATTCGTTTTGAAGATCCCCTTTCTCTGGATGTTAGTGTGCTTTGGGTTCCGGAACCTTTAGATATTGCTTTAAGTTTTTCGAGCTGTGTCAGATATTTTAGGATTGGTTCAGCCTTTACAAATTCAGATTGGAGCTTATCAAGTTCTTTCCTTAAAAATATTAGTTCCTCCTCTTCAGATTTTCCAGATATTATAGGCTTCGGGATTCTCATCTGGGAACATATGGCCTTAATTTGCTTATGAAGATCATTTGTTACATGAGGAATCCTCTGAGCCTTTTCTTCATTTAAAAACTCAAGTTCATTATGAAGCTCTGATATTGAAGTTAATGTACAATCATTAGGTTTTTGAATCCTGTCTTCAATAACAACCCCTAATAGATTGTAAAGATGGTGCACTTGGGCCCATAAATCATCAATAATCACTGTTCTTTGGGATTGAATTGTTTTTAGCTTTAATTGATCATCTTTAAGTGATTTAATAGTATTATCATCAATAAAACCATTCTTATTGTGTTCTTGAACTGATGCAGGTATTTCATCTCCAGTTGTTCTTGCAAACTGTTCAATATCGGTTATATAAGATTGGGCTATCTGTTTCCTACGATGAGCTTCTGACTCTAATTGATCTAATTTCTTTTTAAACCTATCTAACCTGTTTTGAGAAAAATCATCTTCGCCGATTGATCCAAATTCTCGTTGTTCAGTCAATGGTACCTTTAATAGCCAAAAAATATTTTGAATTTTTTTGAATAACGAGGAAAATTGTTCTCTTCTAGGTTGATATTTAATCAAAACTTCTGTTATTAAAGAATTCACAATTAGTATTTGTTCTTTCAAAGATAATCCTGATCCTATACCATGAAGCACTTCTTCATCTCCATAAATTCCTTTAATTCTATTAAGTTTTTCATGGCAACAATTCAAATCATCTTGAAGGGATTTGAGATTGCCCGATGTTTGATTAATAAACTCTTGGTATGCTCTAATGAGGGAGCTTTCAAGCTTTTTTGATTCCTCCGCCTTTTCTATTTCGTTTAACCCTATTGCAACCCACAACTTGTCAAGATTCGGATCAATTCTAAAAGAAATAAGTTTCGTTTTCATTAAGTTTTATGTATATGATTGTTCTTGGATTTTAGTTTGTTGACCACTAAAATTTAATCTCTTATTAAGTTAATCACAATGCTTATGTCAATGCCAATAATGATGATGTTAAGTTTTAAGATTAGGTGATTCTTCTCTTCTTTTAGCTGCTACAACAGGCCATCTATGTGTTGTTGAATATCTAGTGAATCAAAGTGCAAATAAAAATTCGCAGAACAAAAGGGAAAACTCCTTTGGAAGCAACATGGTTTTTGGATGTGACTGAATTCATCAAATACAATGAATAATCATAAGTCAATAGAGGTTTAAACACCTAATCTTTGGTTTAAATATGTTAATTGAATAGATTTTGGAATGAATGTTATGTTTTCAATGATTTGTTCAAGTCTTGTACTACAAGAAAGTGATTATGGATCTCTATCGTTTGATGATTTGATCATGAAGTTGTTTGGATTTCATAAGAGTGGAGTGTTAAACCTCAGTATCTTGATCTTTTATCCTTTTCGGTTTTCTTTGGCTCAATCAAGTGTTTTAAACTCTTATTGATAAAGGTTTTTGAAATAGATGATCATGTTATTAATATGGTTGTTTGTAGTGGTACTTTTGATTTATTCCATTTGGTCCAGGGACAGAAGTTCTTTTCTATTGAGATCGCCGAGATTTGTCATCTATCATATTTGGTTTTCATGAGTGAAATTGGAACTAATTAAAATACTAGAGCTGATAAGGATATTACACCTCTTCATTTGGCATCCCAATGTGGTTATCTTAGTATTATCGAATATTTATTAATTCAAATTGTTGATATTGATATCGAAGTTTTTTATTTAATGAGACTCCTCTTCATAATGCTGCATAAAAATGCCATCTTAGTAATGTTGAATACATGGTTAATCATGGAGCTGATCTAAATACAAAGAATAATGGCCATGAGCTTTGATGTTTCATCTAATTCCTCTTCATTTAGCTGCAGAAAAGGGCCATCATAAAATATTTAAATTTCTTGCTTTACCAAGGTGCAAATCATAATGAAGGGTTTTATGGTCAGAGTTATCTTCATTGGTCCCCAGAAAATGGTCATTTCAGTGTAGTCGAAAATCTAGTTATTCTAAAAGCTAACATTAATGAAATTGATAAAGGTTTTTTTGTGTGCTTTATTACATCACACCCCTTCATTTAGCTTCTTGATATTTATCATCATAGGGTTGTTAATAATCAAGACTACGATAATTTTTTGGCATTGTAATAATAATATCTGAAGAGGAATTAGATGAAACATCAAAGCTCCCAACAATTAGATAACTCACAGAAATTGGATCTCAACAATAAAACTCGATCAGTTTAATATAAAAATGAAACAAGAGAAGTGAACTATTCTGTTAAATAGTTTGTTATGTTTCAAATCGAATATAGTATAGTATAGTAATTAATAATCAATTTTTGGCCATTTAGTATGATTTTGTCTGTTTTTCTGAGAATTGTTCAAGATGCAATGGAATTCCACTTCGAACTTCATTAATTTGGTTTGGTTCCCAAATGATTCACAATGGAGATAGCCATTTTTGGTATTCGAAAATAGTTTTAGAAAGGGTAACCCAAAAGTTTTGGTAATTGTTTCAGAAAATGAATATTCTTCACAAATTAAATATAAATTTATATTTTCATAATGAATATAAACTAAATTGAGACATTTAAACATAACTTTATCAAAACAAGTGCAAAAAAATTCAATAAATTTCTTTAATTTTCAATTAGGATCATTCAAAAGAAATCTCTTATTGAAAAGAGTGTATTTTTTGAATAATAATTTAAATATTCAGAATTATAATTACATGGAACAGAGCTTTCCAAATGGAACAATAATACACGATTACCAGATATTAGGATTAATAGGAATAGGAGGATTTTCAGAAGTATATAGAGTTAATTCTCTGAAGTTTGGCGTTGACTTTGCAGCAAAAGTCGTTCATCTTCCAGATTATGATAATGAAACAGCACAAGATGCTTTTGAAGCCGAAATAAAATCTTTGATGCGTTTAGACCATCCCAATGTCATTCGATTATACGACCATTTTCAGTATTTTGACCATTTCTTCCTGATTTTGGAATTATGCAATGGAGGTTCCCTGACGGATATGGTGGAATTATATGGCCCATTTAGTGGAAATAAGTTATATGCGCTCACGAGGCAAATTATTAGTGCAGTTGCTTATATTCATTCCCAAAAGATTGCCCATCATGACATTAAGCCACAAAACATTTTATTCGATTCTTATGGAAGACCTAAGTTATTGGACTTTGGAATTAGTATTAATCTATCTAAGACAAAGGTTTCTCCTGATTTTAGATATTCATTGCCATATGCTCCACCAGAACTCCTTAATGATCATCTTTTTAGCCCTTATAAAGCTGATTTTTGGTCATTGGGTATTACTCTTATTTATGCTGCATCAGGTGAACTTCCATATCAGTATTATGATGAAAAATCCCTGAGAATGGCTATAAAACATGGTCTACTTTCTATTCCTCCCAACATTGATATGCAGTTTTATAACGCAATCAAAGATCTTCTTCATTACGACCCAAACAAAAGGATCACGATTGAAGAGCTTTGTGTTCGGTCGCAAGGTCTTACACAAGAGAGCAGTAGTCTGAACTCACTCATCCCTAAGAGAACAAGAAATTCCGCTCCATCTCTGCTGAAGCGAAATCCTCTCTCAGATAGACCACGGATTATGAACAGGACAAATCATCTGTTTTCTAGCCCAATTAGCATTCCAACATTTATTGAAGGAATACCTGAGGATTAAAAGTGACATTATGTCATCTGATCTCGATCTTGCTTGGGAGGCCACACGGCTCAATAATTTAAATTCCCTGAAAGAATATGTTCCAAAAAAAATATTAGCGGATTCTAAACGAATAAACGAAAAAAATCATTGTCATTCATTGTTGATGTGTGCTGCAGCAAACGGATCCCTAGATTGCGCAAAATATCTTATAGAAAACGGCGCAAATGTGAATCTGAAGAATTTTCAAGGATTTACTGCATTTCATTGGGCTGCTTTCACAGGTAATTTGGAAGTAGTTCCATTTCTAATTGAGAATAACGCAGATAAAGAAGCAAGAACTGGTGATGGAAAAACACCACTCCATATCGCAGCATATTTTGGACATAGAAAGTTCATTGACTACCTCCTCACTGTTGGATGCAACATCAATGCAGTTGATTCATTTGGACACTCAGCACTGCACCAAGCAATCCTCGCAAACCAACAAGCAATGGTCGAATACTTAGTCTCAAAATCAATAGATACATCTCAAATGGACTCCGAGAAAAAGACCTTAAGACAATTTGCCGAGGCAAATAACTCAAACTGGGTGTTTACGATACTATCGAAGTGATGCCAGTTTTTGCCTACATGTAAACTGTTTCCGTTTCTGTTTTTATCAAAAAGTGAAATTACACAAAATTGAAAGAAGTACCAGTCCGGACTGGTACGACCATTTGGTCTCAAATGTCCCAAGAACGCGAAGTCATCTTCTTTATGGCAAGAGTTGCCGATCAGGCCGAACGCCACCTCGATGTTATTAAATTTATCAATAGTATCATTGCTATCGATCCCAAGTTGACTGCTGATGAGAGGAGCTTATTATCAGTTGCTTACAAGGCAATCACTGGTAGCAGAAGAACAGCTTTGAGGAGTGTTTTAGCTTTCCTTGAAGACCCATCCATTCATGGAGCTACAGAACGCGAAGCCAGTCTTAACAATCTTAAGAAGACCCTTCTTGAAGAACTTGATCAGTACTGCAACGATATCATCCAACTCGTTGACAACAAGCTTCTCCCAGCTGCTTCTGATGAAGTTACAAAGGTTTTCTACGAGAAGCTCAAGGCAGATTACTACCGCTACTCTGTTGAATTCAGGAGTGGTGATGTCCGTGAAAAGGGCGCTGAATTGGCCAACAAATGCTACAAAACAGCTATGGATTTCGCTGCCACCCTTTCCAAGGCTAACCCACAATTCCTCGGTCTTGCTTTGAACTACTCCGTATTCCTTTATGAGATCATCGGTCAAAAGTCTCAAGCCATCGAACTTGCCGATAAGTCCTTTAAGGAAGCTGTTGATCTTATTGACAAACTTGAGGAAGATGAATACTCTGAAGCTACTCTTATTCTTCAACTCTTGAAGGACAATGTCCAATTATGGAACGAAGAACAACTCTAAACCGCACATTCCTCACAATTTTTTACATCAAAACCGCCTTACAGTATATGATCAAAGAATATAAAATTCCCTTCGTCGGGGATGCTAGTGTTGGAAAAACCAGTATTATTACTCGTTTTTCTCATAATAGGTTCAATGATTCTACCCTTCCTACTGTTGGTGGATCCAATTTTCATGTAACAGTTGATTCTGGTGGTTCCAGTGTTGTTCTTAACATTTGGGATACAGCAGGACAAGAAAAATTCCGCAGTTTAGTTCCTTTATATACAAGAGGCGCTGATTTAGTTGTAATTGTTTTTGACATTGCAGAACCAGAATCATTTAAAGGTGTTGAAGAGTGGTTTAATAAAATAAGGGGAGAGTATATGCTGAAATGCCCAGTGTTCGTTGTTGCGAACAAGATTGATCTTGAAGCAATGCTTTCGATCAATGAAATCAAAAAATGGTGTTCAGATCATGATACGACTGTTTTCTTCACATCAGCCGCAACAGGAAGAGACATTGACACCCTATTTGATGGTATAGCACAGGAAGTTGGAAATCGCCAAAAGTTTTCAGAAGAAGTGATAGGGGTCAAAGGAGATAACACAAAAAGTGAAAATTGTTGTTAAATGCTATTTGTGACTCGTTTTTGATCTTGTAGTTTTGTCGGGAGTCTGAAAGCCATGGACAGCTGCCCCTTCAGGCCGTTTTGTAACGATCTTAACTTTCGTTATTAAAAAAAGTCCTTGATTTTCAGGCTCAGCTGTTCGCTTTTTTATATTTGATGTATGGGGCCGGCTAATTAAAACAGAACCAGGACGTTTAAGCAATTTAGCTTCATTATTTACCATTTTGGAATTCTGGCTCTGCAGTTCTCTCCTCAAATTAGAGTATTGTATATTCAGATTCCGCTTTTCTTCTGATAAATGCTTTATTCTAGCAAAACAATCATCATTCTCTTTGCTGATCTGTCTAAGGAAAATCTCCATCCTAAATCTACATAAATAAACATGAAGGTTTTTTTAGCTGCGGTTTAACTGAATTTATGTCAAACCACTTAATTTGAAAGCAGTGGTTATTCACTTTTTTTGAGCTGTTTTGGAATACTTTAAACCTCAGTGCCCAGTCTAGCAATTGCTCGCAAATTAAGGGAAAGCGCCAAGCTTTTTCTCCCGAAGAAGATGTTGTTTTAACCAAGCTGATAAGCATTCACGGAGTAGAGAATTGGGATTTTGTTGCATCCATGATGCCCCGTAGGAATGCCCGCCAATGCCGCGAGAGGTGGAAAATGTTTTTGTCTCCTGAAGTCGTGAATGGGCCATGGACTAAGCAGGAAGATGAGTTGTTATTGAAATTACACACTGAACATGGACCAAAGTGGTCTAAGATTTCTAAGTTCTTTAAAGGAAGGAGTGATTGTAATGTTAAAAATAGATGGTCAAGGTACCTAAGACTTCAGGCGTCAGGTTTCAACCCTTTGTTCAAAGAGGATCCTTTTGCGATTGAAACAACAAAATGCTTACCGACAGAGAGTACCAACATAGATGATTCTTTTTCATTGGAGCCAATTTATGTTGAAGAGAGTGAATGGATATAAATAAAGGTAGCTTTTATTCATCAAGGTATTTTTTCATTGTTGAAAGGGCAAGGCAAAAGCCTTCGAATATCGAGAGGGGCCATTTAACAGAGAAATAAAACTCATCTTGCTCCAGTTTCTCGAACATAAAACAAAAGTCTTCTTCATAATCAATTATTAGGTTCTTATCAGACGGAATTCCATTATGTTCAGGGAAATGAAGTGTCCACATGCCATTTTCCAGGACTGGAAGTCTCTGTTTTATAATTTTTTGAGTCGGGACAACAACATTAAGTTGTCTGAACAGTCTATCACGGTTTGCAATAGCTTTATATTCTATTCCGATCTTTTTTTCGCCGTTTTTATCAACGGCATTATATGAATTCGTTGAAGAATTCGACAATAACTGTCCAACAAATGAATCACTTGCTTCATCATACTCAATTGAGCTTCTTGATACCATGTAGTTTCTAGAATAAGGGTTAATAGCAGAAAGGACTAGGGTTTTCCAATCTTCTGTATACAAATAATATTTTAGTACCCCAGCCTTGGTTTTAATCTTCCTTGAGAAATATCCCTTAAAAACACCATCCTTTGGTAATTCATTCATAATTTCGTCATAAGAATATGAATCTTTAGTAAAAAAATCGGACATAAAAATCTAAAAAACCCGTTGGGATATCACTGGGTATTTAATGCCAATTGTGATTGAATAGGGTTGAAGCTTTTTTTAACTTTTAGCGAATGGAGCAAATGTGAAAATACAGTATCAAAAAGATGATTATTATGATGGATGGTTTATGAAGAACTCAACACCCTTCCATTTCTCTTTAAGATATGGTAATCTTAGTGTTGTTGTATAATTAGTTCATCAAAAAGCTGAGGTAAATGCCTATTCAAGTGGTACTCCTCTTCATATAACTGCTTCTAATGGTCATCTAAGTGTTGTTGAATATCTAGTTAACCAAAAAGCTGTTTTTAATTCTAAAAATCAGGATTGAAAAACACCTTTGCAAATAGCAAGTGATCAAGGTAAATCAACTGTTGTTCAATTTCTCAAGAGGAAAGGAGGAAATCAAGTCAGAAGAGGATAAGAAACCACAATGATGAGATATTTTAAAGAGATTTATTCAAGCTCAGTCCTGAATGTGACAATACAAAAATGCTGTGACTGTGAATCAATTTGATACTAGATTGTGGATGGCTATTTGAGGGTGTTATGAAGAGCTTTTTGAAACGGGAAATTTAAAAAATTGTTGTTTTTCTTGGGCCAATACAATTTTTCTCTCGATTTCAAATTCTCCATTGTTAGTGACTGATTGATTATCAGTCACAAGAAGATTTGGATTGCATCATTTAATCATGCAATTAGTTATCTGTACGTCTTTTAATGAAATAACTGGTTTTGGATTATATAATTTAGACCATTACATTGATTTAGAATCTCAAATTCTAAAATAAGCACACCTGTTTTTTCCATAAGTTGTTTACAAACGGGATATATCCCAAAAGATACATTAATCTAATGGATGAAGTTTTTGCCATTTATGGCTTAATGTACCCTGCTTTCAATTTATGGTACCGTAGGGCCGAAGAAAATACTTACAAGGCTCAATATTCCACAATTACCGACCCAAGTCTGAAAGAGAGAGTCCAAAAGAATGTTATTAGAGCCAATAAGAGATCTCTTAGGTGGATCAAGTATTTCTGTGTTATTTGCGTTTACATTGCTACATCATTCCTTCTAAGCCTTGTTTTGGGTGATTTCTTTTTGTTTTCTCTTGCCAGGGTTGTAGTTTTGTTTTTCCTAGTAAGAGAAGATGCACAAGGAGCATCATTTATTTTTGATATGTTTTCTCAGTATTTGCAAAACAATTTTCCATTCATGATGCGCTTCGCATTTGCTGCTTTGGATGACGAAGTAGGAATCGATGCACAGTTCAAAATGCTTTTCTCTCATTCTGCCAAGTTATTCAAGGATGAGTACTACCAGACTTTATCATCCATTGAATTGCAGTACCCGCATTAAGTATTGTCAATAAAACAAATTATTTATTTCAGGATTGGGATGTAGAACTTGGAGTTGTCATCTTCGGTAGGTATTGTCATTGACTCAATAAGATCAAAGAGAGTTTCTGGCATGACTAAAGCTTTTTCATCCTCTTTATGCTTAGAAGATTTGAGAATCTCCATAATCTCGCCTTGGCTGCTCTGAACAATGGAGAAAGCATCAGTACCATTCAGACACTTGGCGGAAGGATCCGCACCAGCTTGAAGCAAGAGTGATACAATGTTTGGCTGATTTGTAGAGATAGCGGCTCTGAGCGGGCTTATTAGATCGAGAATATTCTGATTTGATCGCAATAAAATCTTAATTATTCTTTCGTTCTTCAAAGAAACTGCTGTTGATAGAGGACTCACTCCAAAAACATCGCATTTATTAATATCAGCACCATATATAATGAGTATTTCAACTATTTCACAATACTCTAATAAAACAGCTAAACAAAGTGCGGAAATTTTGCACCCAGACGGATCGAAATCAGGATGGAAGCCATTTTGTACGAAATACTCCACAAAAACAGGCTTACGATAAATAACAACATAGTGAAGAAATGAGACTTCAGGAAGACGGTAACCACGAACTTCAAAAGAAAACGAAACAGGATTGTTTATAATGCGATCCATCGGACAAGAATCAATAAGCAGTGAGATATCATCAGTCTGAATGGAGTGGTATATCGCATGGTTCGAAATCATGTAAAATTTTATGATCTGATAAACCTCTGGAATAGTTGATGAATCAGGTTGATTTTGATACACTCTACCCGGATATTATTGAAGATGAAGTTGAGGAAGCAGTGAACGAGGAGAAAGCCGATGATATTGATGTAGATGAAGAAGAAGAATCAGGAGAGGAAGGAATATTTTCCAGAATGAAAGTTTTGTCCGATCCAGAAAAGTGGTGGACAGCTATTCCAATGGAAGAAAGGCATAAAATACAGGGGTTTATGGGAAATCCATCACCATATTTCCAAGCTGTGAACAATTGGAAATATACCGAAGCACTTGAGTATATTGACTCAATTTGGTCGCTAGTCGGTGTGCCAATGTTTTTGATAGGACATGTGTTCGAAATTAGACCATTCCATCACGCAATTCCGTTTGCAAAGCACATTTGCCACCAACGCCCTAATTACGGTGTTTTGGCAATGCTTGTAATGCCAAAGCCACATAAGCCAAATGAATACCAACACTACGGTAAAATCCGGCTCCTCGCTATAGAACACCTCGATCATCATGTTGGAAGTTCCTACTCAGAGCAACAAAGGCAGCTGGAAGATGACCCGCTTGTGGATGTTACAATAGCTGAAAAAGTGGTAGAGGTAGAGAATAACAATGATTTCAAAATTAACTGGTCTGATGAGTCCAACGATGAAATTGAGTAGTAGTCAACGTATTTATTTCAAAACCGAATATTTTCGATTGAATGATATTTATAGAATTAAATGAAAGGAGAGACCTCTCTTTTACAGTCCCGAACCAATGTGATGGATAATAAGCGGGTTATTAAAAACGAATCTACCCAGTCTTTTTCTACCCAGTCGTACTTCCCAATTTTCGATGAGATAGTTTCAAAGACGCGAATTCCAATTTGGATCTCTGTGGTGTTTCTTTTGATTTTTTTGGGTCAGTCATTTACACAAACCATTTTTTGGGCGAATTTGAATGGAATAGAAACAATTCCGGTCAATCCTGTTGGTTTTTGGAAGGTTTATCATGTTTTTCGTTTTTTTGATTACACAAGCCTGGCCTGTTTAACCACTCAAGTTTTAGTAGTTTTTTTAATTATTGTATTTTTCTTTATTCTTATTTTTGTTGCTCAAATGAGGCAATATGATTCAACTAGAAAGTTCTCTCTTTGGGCAATGATAGTACTAAGGTTCTTCATTGAAGAAGTATTTTTAGTGTGTTTGGTTCCACTCTCTAATATTGTGTCGAATTTGCTACTGCGCTTACTATTGGAAAAGATCGAAAATATCTATTGGGGGAGTTTAGTGTTCTATTCAATCGTTTTGTTATTATTTGCTACAATACATCTCACATATATGACAATATCATCCCACAGCCCCTACATTTCTTCATCTATAACTGCTACATTAGATCCAGAATATATGGCATATTTTGTGTCTGTAACATGTTTCACAGAACTGTTTTCGAGTTTGTCATATATCTTCCCATTATGGTCTTGTTATATGGCAATATTTATTCACTTTGTATTTTTTGCCCTATTAACAAAGCATATGTTCATCCTCCCATTTATTTCTATGAAAACAAATAATATGTTCGCTACATTTGGAACCCTTAATTGCTTAAGTAACATATTATTTGTCCTTCATTGTATGAGGATTATTAATTATAGTTTTCTGTATCTAGTTGGGTATTTTATTCTTGCCATTATCTTTACACAGATATTTTACAAACTTTTGGCAAAACAACAGAGTATAATTGTCAAGAAATATGATATTACGAAAACAGGAATTAGTGATCCATCAATTGATCAGCAAATGGCTTTTTTGAGAGAAACGGATATTCTTGAGAGCACAAATACAATTATGACAGCCACAAGATTGACTTTGCAACTCAACTGCTCGTGTTTTTTAGATGGGACAATATTTCGATTTATTGCTGACTACGCTAGAGCCACTGATGTTATTTCTTATTCATGTGTAATTCTTTCTCTTGTGCCTGGTCATGGAAGACTTCTCAATTCTTTTTTATCGAAATTATACCAAAAAAGAGACCTTTCTTTCAAGGATAGGTTTTTTATTTTTCAAGTGAGCAAAGTGAAAACCAAGAGGCAATCTGCTGTATGTCAAGATTATAACGAAAAAATAATTCATTTGAAACAAATGAGCAAAAAATGTTACGAAATGATCAGAACTTTTTGGTTGGATACTCCAAAAAGTGTTTCTTCACTTTATCCTCTGTACCAAGAAATTTCTAGTGTCGGAGCAGAATGGACTCAGCTTGTTGATGACTCTCCTAATGCTGCGAAAGGATATGATGAGAGAATATCATACGCAATAGAATGCAAAAGTGATTTCACAGAATCCGTTGTTTTAGCAAAAAGGATGAAAATTGTAGAAAAAGGTTTTTGTTTTTCTATTGATATTGCTCTAAGATCTTTTATTAGACAATTTCCCCAATATCTCAAGAATAATCTAATTGATCACAAAGGAATGTTCATTAACTCATCTAAAAAGACCGGATCTTCATCATCAAATCCAAATAATTATTCTGATGAGGATTTCTTTGGTGAAATCAGACCTGAAGATGAAGAGGTTCTTGCCAAAGAATTAATTAACCAGCCTAAACTTAGACTTGCTTACCAGAGATCTATAGTAGGGAAAAAATCCAAATGGTCAGATGTGTCAAAGTCTTTTTCTGCATTTGTTATGGTGGCATTAACAATGCTAAGTGTTTTTATATATTCTTTTTTGTCATCATTCTTTTCCATACGTAAGCATACAATTGATACAATTCTTTTAGCAACCGAATCACGAACATATTTATCTAATTCTCGCTTTATTTCTTTAATGCAACTATCCAAGACAATAGGTTCACTCCAAATATCTTCATCTCTTCATAGTTTACTTCTTGAAGAAAACCAAAAAACCGATTATATTAACTTTTTAGGGGATTTCTTATTTCAGATTGTGGATCAATCCAGAATATCAATGAATAATTTTAATTCTTTTTTAAGCCATTTGGTTGCCAGTGCTTTTTCTGGGCTCGATATCTATCATCTGGGTAGTGTATTTCTTGAGCCCAATACAGGATTTCTTTCATGCTCAAATAAAAATGTGACGAAGATATTATCAAATACAACCATGAAATCTCTATTTTCTTATGAGAATTATGCAATGAGTAGGCTTGTTTTAGAAGATCCCAATAAATGGATCAATTATAGCGTTTTTTGTGAAGTATTACTTAATAGCCACACAATAACAAAAGGGTATGACAATTATTCAACAACTCAGATTGATTTCGAGAGCTCTTTAACTGTTTTGAATTATCAAACACTAAATTTTTACTCTCAAAATGCCCCATTATTAGTTTTTCTGGTCAGTTTCATTCCGACTGTTTTGTTTTTCCGATTTCATTATTCTGATCTATCTGAAGTATTGTCTTTGATCAGAAATCTCCCACAAACAATCAAATTCGAATCAATTTCACCTATTAGGAAATCCCAATCAAATGATGATCAATCAATCAATGGACAATTTTTGGAGTCATCGAAATTAACAACTATGTTCCTTTTAACATTCATCTCAAGTATTGTAATGAGTTTTTCTTTCTATTTGTTTTTTTATGTAGCAATAAAGGGAAACAAGCAATTCGAATCAATGGCAAATTGGATGGTTTATGGGTCGCCTCGTGTTGCACTCATGATTGAGTGTTTAGAGCACCTCTCATTTGGTGTGTTAATTAAAAATGGTTACAGTTTTTATGAGCGGGATTATTCACAAGAATTTGAAATCGCACATAATCTTTCTAATATTGTTAACAAATACAATAGCCTTCTTCTCTCAGGAACAGATTCTGTTGAATCAGTCTCAAAATATGATAGTTTAATCGATGATCTCCATTTTAAAGAATTGTGTACACCAAACAGTTCAAATACTGATCCCCATGAAACAATGAGATGTGCCTCGTCATCAAGTGGAATAACAATGTTTCGTGCAATGATCAATGAAGTTTTATTAAGAATCAATGATATTCAAAATATTTCTAATCCTCTTGTTTTTGATATTATACATTTAGGATATCTACATGTTTTTAATCGACTTTCACAGGTGACTCAGCGACTTAATCAGATAATTAATGAGTATTTAATATTATTTAATACAAATTTGGCTGCATTGCTTGTCGGATCTATTGTTTTATCATTAATTCAGTTGTTTTTTGTTTTAGGGACAACATCAATATTGGATGATGCAAACTGCATGTGCAATATTTTACTTATGAGGATCCCACCAAGGAGTATTGTTTCAGAAGATATTTTGATGGATTATGTTCTAAATAAAAAGAGCCAGGCTAAAAGACAAGACATGTCATTTTCTCAGCTGGTTATACACAACTCAAATGACGCATTACTGTTTTTATCAAAGAACGGCATTGTAGAACTTATTAATCAAAGTGTAACGCGTTTATTAGGATATGCCCCGGAGCAATTGTTAGGACAATCAGTTCTATATGTGTTTTCAGAACAAGAAAAAATTAAACTCCAAGAACAGATAACATTGATTAAAAATGGCCAATCAGCTGAAGTTTATGTTGGTCATACATCATGTATGACAGACTCAAATTATCAGATTCAATGCCAAATCACTCTTCTTGGTGTCAAATCGAGTTCAACAAATGAAATATCTTCATTTGTAATCATTCTAAAAGATGAATCAGAACTGACTAAACAACAAAGAGAAGCCGAAACAGCCAAAAAGAATAGCGAAGACCTTCTATTTCAAATTCTTCCACGTAGCATTGTTCTTCGTCTTAATGAAGGAGAAAAGAATATATCATTTTCAGTTAATTCTGCATCAATAATGTTCATTGATATAGTTAAATTCAGTGACTATGCAGCATCTCTCACTCCACAGGAGATTATGGGCAATTTATCAATGATATTCGATGCCTTTGATAACATTATCATGAAATACCCTTTAGTTACCAAAATTAAGTTAATAGGCGATATTTATATGTGTGCTTCAGGCTTGTTCGCTCCAGATGCATCACCACAAATGCACGCCGAACAAATAATCAAATTTGGTTTGGATTGTATATCAGAACTTGAAGAAATCAATATGAAGCTTAACTCTAGCTTGAGTGTTAGGATTGGAGTGAATAGTGGTGGCCCAATCATTTGCGGTGTATTGGGTTTAGATAAGCCATTATTTGATATTATTGGAGATCCAATTAATGTGGCATCAAGGCTTGAGTCCACATGTGTTCCAGGAAAAATTCAAATCCCTCAAACAACATATGATCTCATATCAAACTATGACTTTTGCATTGAGAAAAGAGGCGAAGTTTTCCTTAAAGGAAAAGGGAACTCAATGGCTTACTTTGTATCACATTCATTATCATCGCTCTCTTCGATGGTGATCGATTCTTTCCATAAGAAGGATTAAAACATGTTTATTTTATAAAATCTTGATCTTCGCCAACAGTAATTTGCTTGGTTTCTTCATCTCCAATCGCTATTTTCGCATATTCTTCTCGAATCCTGAGACTAGAATTTTGTTCATATTGAAAAAGGTCTCTTTGAGAGAGAATTACGCCAGAATTTGGAATTCCGATACTTTCAACATAATCTTGTTCCCCATATTCTACATCTAACTTGGTTGATTCTTGCAGAAACCGGCGGATTCGAGGTGAAGAAGTTTCTTCATCAGGATAGTATTTTTCATACTCATCCCAGTCTCTTAACATAAAAAATATGGGGAGGATTTTTATAAAAATTGTATCAAGAATTTTCAAGCCTTGATACAATTCGTATTAGAAGAGGTCTTTTTGGATCATTGTTGGAAAGTTTTTCGATTAATTCCCAAGCAGTCTTATCAAATCCATTCACTATGAGAGCTTCTTTACCAACTTTCACTGTCGATATCATTTCAAGAATCTGGAGGTGGAGCTGGTTATACTTATTGCTACTAATAAGTTTTATTGCAACTCTACATAGGTATCTCATATCGACTTGATCCTCCTTAATGCTATTAATAGCAATCGGATCAGATAAAACTCGTTGTGTTGTTAATAGTGCTTTCATAATGATATCATCGTCTTCAATTATGTCGAACATTGTAACAACTTTGTTAATTGCACTAATACTCTTGGCTGCTGAAGCAGAATCCAAAACTATGTTTGATAAGCAATCAAGAGGATATGGTGAAAGATCGGGGGCATCCAAGTTTCCAATAATGGCAGACAGAACCTCATCTGAAGAAGCGCAATGAGGAAGCGAGGCAGATAAGGAAGCAAAAACCATAAATGCCAATTTCTTGATATCCATGCTATCGCTGCTCAAGAATTTTGATAGGAATTGAACAATCTTTTTAGACTTTAAGAAAAGTGCTCCTTTGAAAGAACATGCTATCATACCAGCAAATCTGAGAATAAAAGCAGACATTTCCGGATTCTTAAACATTGTATTTGTAATAATATCAGCCACAGAATCAGTAAAAACAGTATTTGCGCAATTATCTTTTTCATGCATAACAATAATTGTAAGACATGAAACAGCAAGACGGATAATTGATGAATCAGCTGTTGTTATCAATATGCTTACAAGGCTTACATCTAAGGATTTGAAGTCAGGGTATGTATCGGGATTATTGAGCAAAGAATATGAAATGAATAAAGAGAGTGCAACGGTTTTTTTCTCATTAGCCTTAAAGCAGTGCTTAAGACCATCAATACATTTTGTGGCATGCCTGTTTGGACCAGAAAGCTTAATGATTTGGGTAAAAAGCGTGATTGCCTTCCCTTGAATTTCTGAATCATTATCAACCATTTGGGTAAAAACTCCCGCAAAGCTAGAGAAATACTGGTCGTTGATGACAATGTCATTTATTTGTTCAGCAATTATATCCAGACACATATTAATGACATTCTTGTTGGTGGTTTTAAGAAGAGAAAGTAATTGTTCTGGTTCTGTGCTTCGAGATAATGATTGTTTTGGTTTTGTAAGCTTTGTAAGCAAAGCCAATAATTGAAGAGATGATATCAATAAATCAGTTTTTGATTCAGGGACAAGGTTCAATAATACGGAATTAATTATAACAATAAGAGCAGAATCATTAATATATGATTTCTGATCAATTGATTTACACAATAATTGAGTTGAAGAAACACGAAGTTGATAATCGGGCGTACCGAGGAAAGATGCGATTTTAGAATAATGCTCAGCAGACAGTTTAATATTACTAATATCAATTAAAATGCTCATAACATCAATAATTTTAGGCATTGATGCTGACCCAAATATTAGGATAAGTTCTAATAAAACTTCTGGTCCTCCCAAGTCTTGGAATTCTTGTCTCATTTCATAATTTCCAAAAATCATATCCAAAACTATGATTATTTCAAAAGATATCTGTGAGTTTTCGCAAGTTCTCATTAAACCAATCAATGTTTGAGTAAGCTTGGCATCACGAAGCAATTCTTGCCATTTAGGATCTAAACAAATCTTTTGAAGCTTTCCTAAGGCATTCAATGCACCTGCTTCAACTTTCTGTCTATCATTCTTAGATTCTTGAACTAGACATGGTATCAATTCCCCTATAATAGAATCAGCGATGATTTTTGTTGGATGTGCAGTGTCAAATTGAACAAGTTCTTGATTCTTAATCTTACTTTGATTAATATATGAAGATACAATATCATAATTTGTTCCTGGGAAACAAACCGCTCCATTTTCAAAAACAGTAACTAATGTAGAAAAATCAGGTCTGTTTTTTGGTTCTTTTTCCCAACATTTACGAATTAATTTTGTAAGATTGCTTGGACAGTTTTGTGGAATCAAAGGCCTCGTATCTTTTTGAAGTACCGCAATCATAATTTGAAAATCAGAAAGACCCCTATAAGGAACATCTTGTGTGAACAATTCCCATAAAACTATACCAAAACTATAAACATCAACCTTATTGTCATATTCCCTCGAATCTAATACTTCAGGTGCCATCCATTGATATGTTCCAACTGAACCTGTTCTCAGAGAAGGTTCAGAAATATCTCTGCTCATACCAAAGTCACAAATCTTTGGGTAGTCATCAGAATCGAGGAGAATATTCAATGATTTAAGATCACGGTGAATAATTTGATTCATATGCATGTACTGCATAGCATATGCCACACCCAAAGCAATAATTGTCTTTTTTGTACCGTCCAACGGTATACCTTGTTTTCTAAGTCTCTCATATAGAGAGCCTCCACTCATAAACTCGGTAACAATGGAGTATGGAAATCGATATGAACACCCGACAAATGGGATAATAGCAAAGTGCTTTAAACTGTACAAATTCTTAACCTCTCTAACATACAGCCTAAAATCTTGGTTTCGGAAATTTTGGAACTTGAGCTTTTTAAGAGCAACAAGCTTTCCAAATTCCTTATGATATGCCAAATAGACCACGGAAAAACCACCTTCTCCAATTGTTTTTTGTATCTCAAAGTCATCATAATTAATAAAACTGGGAAGAATTTGTTTCATCTCATTTTCAACTTCTTCAGGGGTCAATTGCCTCATTTTTTGATCGTTCTGAATTCGAGAGGCTTCTTCTTGTTTGTTGTAGCTTTCAATAAGCTGGTTGTATTCAGTCCTTTTCTGTAATAAGACTTGCTTTTCGGATTCTGAACCCAGATCCTTTGATTCAATATAAGAATCAATTCTTTCAACAATAGCTTGACAATCGGAAATATCATCAACCCTAATCTGAGTTGCCATGGCGTTACATGGATCTGTCTTCATAAATCCAAATTCTTTAATGATTTTGTTAAATAAGTTCCGAAATGAGCTCAAATCTTGCAAAATTTGATCAGGTGGGTTCGAAATTAATGTACTAATATGATTCTCTGTATTATAAGAAATGAAAACTTCCCTTAGCTTGGCTATTGAAGCCCTTAATTGATTTAATTTTTCACTTTCCGGAGGGGTAACACTCCTATTAGATTGACTTCCTTTGTTTTTGTGAAAGCTATGTAGCTCCGAACATAAACAGGCCAACTTAGCTCTGTGAACAACAACATGTTTATATATGGTAAGAACATTATAAAGATCAAATCTGATATCTTGAAGCCATTGCGTTATAGGTGTTCCAAGGTCACCATTGCTAGTCATTAATTTTATTTAGGCGGTTTATTAAAATTCCAATCTTTACCCATTTTCTTCCAATATCATCCCCATTTATCTCATGATCCACACGAATCACCAAGAGATATCACCAAAGATGAAAAAAATCATCAGTAAACTTTTGAAAAAAAAACAGACTTGATATGTCAGTTGAAACTCCCCAGTCAAGATCTTTGCCCCGCAGTATGTCTGCAGGATTCAGCTCTAACCCATCTTTAAGAAACATCGGGAGCGATGCTGGTGGGACTCGAGTTCATTTGATTTCGTGTGATCTTTGGGAAGAGATTACTGGTGAAAAGGTTAACCAGAATTGTATATGCGATATTTTAGATATGTTGTTAGTTAGTAATGATCCTCTTGCCCACCAATCCATTAAATACGTTGGAATGGCAAAGGACAGGACAAAGTGCAGGCAATTGCAGACTGAAATTGAAGAAGGGAACCAGGAGTTTAGGAATATGGTTTTTCGGGCTATTTCTTCAAGTTTATTGTCTTTAATTTGCGATGGAGCTGCAAATTTTGTTCTTCAGAAGCTTCTTGAGTATATCACACCGGAGAACAAGAAGTTATTTTTGGATGCTTTTCAAACAAATTTACTTCAAATAGTTGATAATCAGTGCGGATGCCGTGTTGTTCAGAAATTCATTGAGTGTTCCGAGAAACCATTAATCGACTCCTTGTTTCTTATTGCCCTTCCTTCTCTCATTCCCCTATGCCAATCTCTGAATGGAAACAGAATTGTTCAATTATTTATTGATGCTTTGCCAGAAAGAGTTCCCCTGATCATTCAAACCATTCATCCTAAGGTCTGTGATTTGGTAGTTGATAATTGCGGATGTCGTGTGGTCCAACATCTTTTTACTCCATACGATGCAGAAAAGCTCAAACCTCTTATTAGAGAAGTCATGAAAGACTCTCCGGTCCTTGCTAAGAATCAATACGGAAATTATGTCATCCAGAATATTATTGAAGAAGGAACTGATCAACAGTTTGTCGAGATTTTAGAATCCTTCAAAAAAGATTTCTATGACTTTTCAACTCACAAATTTGCATCCAATGTGATTGAAAAATGCATCAAAAAGGCAGATTCTGATCAGCAAACTCAGATTTTCCGTGAAATTATCGGATCGGATGGCTATTACCACAAAGATAGAATCAAGCATATGATTGGTGATCAATTTGGTAACTATGTTATTCAACGAATAATTGAGTACGGATCTAAAGGACAGAAAGATGCTATTGCTCAAGTACTGTTCGAAAACTATCAGAGCCTTTCTCATGTTAATTTTGCAAGACATGTGTGCCAAAAGCTCAGAAATCATGGATATAATATATAACATGTGTTAAATATTTCTTCCCATTTTTTGGCGGCAAAAGCCGTATAATTTTTTTGGCCCAGTACACAGAGGTCATTTTGTTTTACTATGGCAACAGATCAAATACATCTTGATTTTCCAACCTTATATAATAAACTTACTCAACACGAACAATTTATCAAAGATTCTATTGAGAAAATTAATACTATTGGGAAAAAGCAATTCAATGGAACACAATCCAACGTTTATGACACTTTCATGAGCAAGTTGAATTCATTATCTGTAAATAGAAAACAGGTTAAACACATAAGTATCTTAAATGACTCACCTCCAAACAATATTAAACCACTTGAGTTTATTGATGAAACAAGAGAGAGACACAATATATTCTAGGGATTAATCATTTTATTAAACATTATGTTCATTATTTTTCCAAAACTATAAGAGATGATTATTGATCAAAGGCTGGAATACCCAAATTCGGAATTCCAAATCCGGTATTGTTCTAGGGAGTCGTATGATACAGAAGGACGTATTGATTTCGCAGCCTTTTCAATATCACTAAACGATAAACTCCTGACTGATTGAGTTCTCTGACCCGAATCAAGCATTTCTCTGAGAGGTATCATTGCAGCTTCTTTCATTAGTGTGGTAATATCTGCACACGAATACCCGTCCGTGGAATCTGTGATTTGGTTAATTTGCTTTTCATCCAAACCATGTGAAGTTTTCTTTAATAGTATCTCAAATAGTGACCTTCTGGTTTCTGTATCAGGCAAAGGAATATATATCCTTTTAGTAAACCTCCTTCTTGCAGCATCATCTAGATCTTGAGGACGATTCGTTGCTCCAAGAATAAGGATGCGTTCATTTCCGGATGATACTCCTTCAAATTGAAGCAAAAACTCTGTCTTTACCCGCCTCGAAGCTTCAAAGTCGCTATCTCCCCTTTTTGTAAGAAGTGAGTCAATTTCATCAATGAACACAATTGAAGGGGATTTGACCCTGGCAAGGCAAAATAGAGCCCTTGTCAATTTTTCACCTTCTCCTACCCATTTTGATGTGAGAGAAGATGCCGAAATGTTAAAAAATGTGCATTTGGCTTCTGTTGCCAGAGCTTTAGCTATCATTGTTTTCCCAGTTCCTGGTGGTCCAAAAAATAAAACTCCCCTTGGTGGTTCTCTTAAACCTGTAAAAAGTTCGGGCATTGTCATTGGCATTATAATTGCTTCTTGAACTGCTTGCTTAGCTTCATCAAGCCCTGCTACATCTTGCCATGAAACACCTGTAATGGTAAATAATATTTCATTTTGAATTACTTCAAGAATTTTCGGATCTATTCCCTTGAGTCTATCATCAATTTCTTCCTCTGGTTTCTTTCTTCCTGAGGCAGCCAAGGCTGTTTGAAACTGAGGAACTGGTGATGGTTCAATATTCTTGGCTTTAAATTGATCTTGCTGTGAAGTCATTCTGTTAGTTTTCTTATAATTCTCAATACTATCTTCAGATTTAGTAGGTACTTGATTAATTATATTATTGACCGGAAAAGGCTCCGGAAAATCAGGAAGTTTAAATGAATCTGCATCCTCCATCGTCCATTTATTTTGAAATGAGCGAAAATGGGTGTCTATCAATTGCTCAAAAATTACTGGAAGGAGAACATCATCACATGAACAACATGATAAACCAGTCAAACATGATACAAGTACTTCATCATTGCATTCAGAATCACTATTTTTAATTGCTGCCACAAGCGATTTCATAAAAAATAAGGGAGGAACTTCATCGCGGAAAAAGTGACATTAATCAAATTTCTGAATAAGCAAATCTTTAATATAAAACATGATAAACTCTCAGAATTTGATTATTTTTTCTTCTTGTTATGAATATTTGAAACAATTGTATTTTTTTTATGAAATTCCACGGTTAAAATCTTCTTAACCCTCAAAATGAACCATAAACATTAGGATTTTTGATTCACTTACATCATTCAATTGATCCCCAATATTTTTGATAAGTATATGCATTACATGTAATGAAAAAGTGGGACGGTCGACCATAATTCTGAATGATTCCAAATACCATCTCTTGTTCACGAAATGATTATATTTTTCTTGATGTAATAGGAACAGGTTCTTTTGCAACTGTATATAGAGCGAAACATTTACCGACGCAAAAAATGGTGGCCGTAAAATCCTTTGAAAAAGCGAAACTCAAGGAAGAAGGGGGTTTTGGAATTTTCACAAATGAAATTAAGATTAGTAGTCGTGCGGACCATCCACTGATCGCTACGGTGTTTGAAGCGTTTGAAGATATTGAGAATTTTTTCATATCCATGGAATTAATTCCAAATGATAGTCTTCTCAATTTTATTAACTCTAATGGAGGACTGAGCGAAGGGATTGCCCGGAAATTATTTTGTCAAATAGTGCTTGTGGTAGATTTTTTACACAATCATTTAAATGTTACACATAGAGATCTTAAAGCGGAAAATATACTTCTAGATCGGTTTAGTAATATTAGATTGATTGATTTTGGGTTATCCAAAGATTACGATCCCAATTCTCCATTATTGAGGACAATATGTGGTTCGCCCGCCTATGCAGCTCCAGAGCTAGTACGGGGATTGCCATACACTAAGGCGATAGATCTATGGAGTATCGGAATCATTCTTTTTGCAATGATCGCCGGATTTTTGCCGTTTGATGATCCTAATGTTTCAGAGCAACTTAGGAAAATAATTAACGATGAACCTGAATATCCTTCTAATATTTCTCCAGTTCTTATTGATTTATTGAAGAAGTTGCTATGCAAGGATCCTGAATCTCGACTTACTATTGAAAGGGTCAGAGACCATCCATGGGTCGCTCCAACCTTAGCTAATATCGGAGCTTCAGAACATTTTAGAGTTGTTGATCTGAAAAACATCGACACTATGGTTCTTCAGCAAATGATAGAGTTAGGGATTCACACAGAACAACTTGTTCCCCTATTACTCAAAGGGGAATTGTGCAGAGAAACGGCATCATACAAAATATTACGGAAAGAAAACATGTTAGTAGACATAAATGAAACATTTGCGCGGATTAGATCACATCGGTTGAGCCATGCAGGCCAAATTGGTGAGATATTATCAACGAGTGCACTTCCATCTATATCTCCTTTGTCTTCTAGGGCATTATCTCAAAGCCGAGGACATCAGAACGTCCAATCATCGCCAGGCTCTGTTCCACCAATGCCCAAGCTCCCACCTGTTCCTGGGTTGCCTCATAAACCAAAAGTGAGTGTACCTGATTCTCCACTACTTTCCAGTTCAAAAGTTAAGCACAGAACTAGAGCACTTACTTTTATGAAAAAGGAAATAGTCTCTCCAATTGTTGAGAAAAACTCAAATACGGCTCAAAGAAGTTTTCTATAAATGTTAAAATCAACTGTATTATATTCCACACCCACCAAATTTCCACACAAATGTATAAAGAAATTCTTAATCTGTCAGGGAAGTTAATTCAAAATTCTAAAGATATTCCGAAATATTGTCAAAAAATGACAATATTTGAGAAGGAAAGTAATTTTTTTATCCCATTTTCTGAGCGGATCTAATCAAAATAGTTTTTCAATTGATTGGCGGCAAAATCTCAATGAATGAAATCCAACATGACATGGTATCGTCAATGCTATCCATCTTGACGAAAAACATCGGAACTGATTTCGAAAGGTATTTTGATAATAAATTGACGTTTAATTTGCCTATATTCCCTGTTGAAGATGTTGAGGTATTATGTAACATTGTAACGGATATCTTCTCAAAAGAAGATGCTGTATTAACAATTGATGGACCAGTTGTTGTTGTTGGCAGCCTTCATGGGCATATTTTTGATTTACTAAGGGTTTTGAAGCTTAACGGATTTCCACCAGAGACAAAGTACTTATTCATGGGAAACTTTATTAACAATGGTGATTTTTCGCTTGAGACCTCAATTATATTATTTTGTCTTAAGGCTTTATATCCACAGCATGTTTCAATAATCAGAGGAAATAACGAATTTGATTATATGTGTAGCAGATATGGACTTTTCAACGAAATTGCCAAGTCTTACAATAATTCAAGAGCATATGGAGCCTTTTTATCGGCATTTGCCCAGATTCCATTGGCTTGTGTTATTAATAATAATATTGTTTGTTTAAGTGCTGGAATTGGTCCAAAAAACAAGTCAATAAGAAAACTGATAGATTTTCCAAGACCAATACACGAGTTTAAAGACGATTTTATTAGCTCTATCCTCTGGTCTGAACCTTCTCAAAATCATAATTATTTTGTTCCAAATCCGAATGGAAATGGATACAGCTTTGGTAAGCAGTCATTTATGGAGTTTATGCAGCACAATTCGTATAAAATTATGATTAGAACGCAAAACAATATCCCAGAAGGTCATTGTTATGGATTTGACGACAGATTGATATCCATTTCAAGTACCTCTTCTACGATTGAAAAAGAGCTTAATATGACATCAATATTAACTGTTTTACCAGATAGCATGATTAAGGTTATTAGCATGATATCTCTCAGAGACCTCAAAAGGGATGATGTTGTTTTTATTAGGAGCATTCAACCCAAATCAATTGAAGTCGAAGAGTGTTTCTCTTCAGAAACAACTCATAATGAAGCACTTCCTTCACTCAAAAAATCGAAGAATCAGACAACTGCATCAACTTTGCCTCCTACAATATCAATGAGGATCATTAAGTTTTGTGCAAAAAGTACTTCAGTGAAGAAGTCCTCTTCAAGAATTGGAATGGCAATTCCAATTATTGTGGGAAACAAGAATTCCAGATGATTTTTGGAATGATGTTATTAATTGATTTTTAAATAGTTTAATGTATGAAGATTTGTTTAAATGTGTTTTTCCTGAATGGAGCGATGTTGTACCGCTCAATATGGACACATATATTGTGAATGATCAAGAGAGCGGACTTGTACTCCCAATAATCAAAGAAAGTACCTTCCTATGGAAAATCACTTGTGATGGGATGACCAATATTTATGAGAGTTCTAATACTATTGACAGTGATTCAACAGAAATAATTTGTATTTCAGAGTTCAAAGAGATAATCTATTATTCTTTTAATGAGCTACCTCAATTTGAGGAAGGAACAGTTCATATTGTACCAAATCTAAACTGGATATGCCAAGTATTCCCAATGTTTCTATATGGCCATACAATTTATGACCCTTTTATAGCATCATGGATGGAAAATACAGAAATCTATAAAAAACCATCAATTCTTCACTCGCTTGATGAAATCAGCATTAATTTTGATTCTCTTTATGATCTCATGGGGAAGCTCAATGACAGATTAGTGAGATTTAAAACAAATCCCATTTGGAATTGGTATTCTGACATAGAAATAAAGCATTTAAGGATTCTTGGAAAAATGCACAATCATACACTAAAACCAGACATTAAAAAAATGGAAGAATACCAAAAATACATCGAGAAACAAATACAGGCAACAAAATCAGAAATATATGTTCAGGCTGGAAAAGAGTTCAATATTATGTCTCCAAAAGAGTGTTCACTTGTGATTTCAACTTGTTGTAATCTGTCATTAGAAAACTTAAAGAAAAATAACTCAATTGATAGTCGTCATAGGCATCATATTCACACAAACCCAATGGACACATCTGAGGCAGCGTTGAATTCAGTTGATCATCCTATCGCTGGATTAATTATTCAATATAGATCCCATCAAAAAATCAAATCATTATTAGATGGAATACTATCTCATACTGATGATAGTGGAGAACTTCATCCAACATTCAAAATTTGTTCAACTGCAACAGGGAGAATTTCAATATCATCTCCAAATCTTATGAATGTTCCTAAAAAATTGGAAGGGCACCCAATAGGGGTTCGTGATTTATTAAAACCCCTAGAAGGATCAACAATAATATCTGTTGATTATTCTCAAATAGAAATCAGAGTAATAGCACATTTTTCAAAAGACAGAAACTTCATTGAATTATGTAATAGAAATGATACTGATATTCATTCATGTGTTGCTTCATTAATATTTGGTTTAACACCCAATCAGGCAGTATCAACAAAGCAGAGAGAACATGCAAAAAAAATTGTATATTCCACTTTATATGGAACAAATGTTCCTGAGGATTCCAGAAAAGTCAATGAGTATTTTCCATCATTGAATAGAATGAAAAATGAAATCATCAAAGAGGCCCGTATTCATGGGTTTGTGAAAACAATATGCGGGAAAAAAAGATATTTGCCCAACATAAATAGCCAGATTGCAACTGAAAGGTCAAGAGACAATCGTATTGCTGTTAACACAGTAATTCAAGGATCAACAGCGGATTTTGTTAAATATGCCCTAATTAAAATCATGAATAATTGCGGTGATAAGATAATTCCATTGCTTCAAATCCATGATGAATGGATTTTTGAAACAAAAATCCCCTCATCATCAACCAATTTCGAATTTTTAGTAGAAAAAATTAAATTATCTGCCGAATGCTCAGAAGAATTCGGATTTTCATTAAATATTCCAGTACAAATCAAATATGGAGAATCATATGGAGAAATTTTGTGAGCACTTTTCAATTGTAAACTTCTAATGAACTATGATTTGAATTGCTTAGAAAATCATCTTCACACTCTTTTTGAACAATCACATTGCCCAGATTCTTCCGTCCAAGAGAGTATTTATTCTGAGTTTGATGAAATTCTAGAAAATGAGCCAATGTTTTGTTTTGCATGTTTATCGATTTTGAAGAATAGTTTCATTAAACATGAAATACGGATAATATCAGCAATAGTTTTAAGAAGGTATTGTCATACAATAAATCCTGATTACATTGATAACTTCCTTGATTCTGCTGTAGGTTTTTTCATGTCATGTGTAATGGATATTGCCAATCCAATTAAATCTCAAGTTGAAGCGCTATTTACTTCAATAATTTGCATATATGGGGACTCATATTTTTCTTCAATTGATGAACAGTTTATTATGTGGTTGAATAATGATAGAGCACTAATTTTTGCACTTCAAACTCTATTTGATTATACAAAAGAGAAAAAATCTCTTTCTGAAGATGTCATGGCTGCACTATCCGGAATTATCACTCCTGAGATTATTCCCACACCCATGGTACAATACATTGCATCTATTATCAAGAATTTATTGCTAAATGTTGACAATCAACCAGAGTTAGAGAAAATCCTCTCGATATTTGGAGATCCATACTTTGTTATGTTTATGTATTCATATGAAGGAGAAATATATAGCCCAGCTCTTTCTGAGATTATATTATCTTTTGGTGTTTTATTTATCAGAACAGAAGAAGAAACTATAGGCCAGGTTTTAGCAAATTTTATTATCCAATACGATCTCTATGAGTTAACTGATTTGCTTGAATACCTTTCTGATTTAAAGCATATACCTTTGTCTGAGGCATTAGTAATATCTTTATTTTGTCGACTTGAGGAAGAAGATTCCGAAATTTGCGATTTTAACTTATCATCTATGTCTATGTATATTCTCAATAATCTTGGATCAGAGTATCGAAGCAAACTTGTGGATATCCTAAGTATTCACATTCAAAAATGCGAGAATGCTGGTCAAGTAATGCGAAGCTTGTCATGCATAATTCCATCTTTAGAGAATTCTTCATATCTATTTGATATTATAGTTAATCATTTAAATGACGATAGCCGCGGTGATGCTGCTTTGTGCCTGGGACATATATTGCATAATCATAGTACCCTCCATTCTACTGGAATAGATAGTCTTATTCAATTAATTAATGATGAAGAGTTTAACGTTAGAGATAAGGTCTACTTTGCTCTCGCTCATGCTCTAGAAACCATTACAGATCCGAAAACTGAGTGGTTTATCTATATTATTAATTCTTTTGGTAATAAATGCGAATATGAAAAAAGTCATCTAGCCCAAATTGCCTCAGAGCTACTTGACAATATGAAGAGCCTTGAAGGTCAACAGTTTGAGGATTTCTTTTACCAATTAGTTGATAGTTTCATGAGTAGTGAAGAAAGCGATATCCCACAAAGATATAATTGTATTTTAATTTCTCAAATGATTCCCAAAATTGGGTTTGCCTCAATCCAGATTATTGAAGGACTTCTCTCAAGGTCTTATGTATTGATACAACAAAATCACAGTGATTTATTTATATCACTTTGTGGATTAATTGATTCGATATTCACAACATACACTAGTTTTGTTTGCAGATTAGATCTATTTTGGGAAATCATTAATGAGATAACTTCAGGCCTAAAAAATGTTAATACAATTGTTTCTAAAGAAGAAATGATACATCTGTTCCAGAATGTGTTACAATATGACAAAGAATCTGTAGCGAATCATTTACCAGTTTGGTTGGATTATTTGATATCAATGATCCCATCAAATGCATCAAATTTTGCACTTCGGATATATATGATGATTGATCGGAATTTAGATCAGATAGATTCACCACAATTATGTGAGTTTTTTAATCAAATGCGTTCAAGGTTTTTATTTGAAAAACCAAATGAACAATGTTTGAAATTGTTCGAAAAAATAATGCAAAAAATGAAAGAAAGGTTAATATTAGATGAAGAAAAGATAGCTATCTATAATAGCATCAAATTTTCAAATGAAAATGAATAGAGGTTTTTATTAAATTTAAACGATTATATAATCTTATCAATATTTTTAACAAATCTACACTAACGATAGAAAAGCGCACTTTTTGTAAAATCTAATATAAAAATGGAAGGAACATCCGAAAACTCATTTTTCCAAGCTTTTCCAAACTATGATCCTGCTCATCTCTCTGTTCTAGATCCTGCTCCCGATGGGAGTTTGGTATATGGAACATGCTACTCAGATTTATTCAATCCACCCACATTTGATGGATTTATCAGTTCTCCAACATACATTAGCTTTTTAAGCAATTTAAGAAATTTGCTATCTCATGTTTTGCTCATCCAAGCATCAGGATTCGTCGAGAATGCTATCGAGTATGGAATAATGTGGTCACAGATTGGGAATTTTTACAAAAGTTATTGTGAACTTTCTGCAATCAGAATTCAAAGATTTTGGAGGTATAAGCACGCTCCGATATCTGAAAAAAAGACTGCTCTTAAACTATATCATGAGACTGATATGTATCATTTAACCAAAGCAAAGGATTGTGAAGACGAACAAGTACGAATAGATGCTATTAATACCATTCTAGGTATGATGAAACAAAATGGCAACTAAAAACACGTAATATTTATATTTAATAATCAAACACAGCAACCAATCCATCTCCAGAACATGTAATAATTGTCTTTTCTGTTGGATGATGAGATATCTTGAACAATGTATTCTGGTGAGCATTGATAGTAAAGAGCAAGCTTTTGGTATTGGTATCCCATGCTCTTATTGACTCATCTTTAGATCCAGTAAAAACGAATATATCATCATTAGAAAAGCAAGCAGTAAGTACAAAATCATCATGGTTCATTGTCATTAATGGTTTTCTGTAGCCTTTCGAAAATGTATTCCAGAGTCTTGCGGAGTTATCCTGTGATGCAGATACAATGTATTCTCCATTATGTGATATTGCGCAATCCATTAGGCAATGATTATGCGCTTTAAATGACTCGATAGGTTGCACAGTCATAACATCAAATATACTTATCACACCAGTTGTGTAGCCGACAACAATAACTGACTCATTAGCTGGCAAAGATATTGAGATTATGGCATTATCTGATTGAGCATTCTTTTCGCTTTGTGATCTCTTCAAGCACAACGCAAATGTATGAAAATCCCACCCGCATATTGATCCATCGAAGCTTCCAGATAGCATAACGCTGCCGCTCTTGATGAAAACCAATGATGAAATTGTCTGTTCATGGTCTTCAAAAACGGATATTAAGTATGATGTTTGAGTATTAAAAACAGATATATCATTTGAAGGACCAGCAACTGCAATGAACTTATTGTTTGGAGAAAATGCTAGGGCTCTTGTTTGTGAATCATTCTTCGAATATAGTCCCCGTTTCGAAATCGGCATCTCGAAAGCAGCTAAAAGAGCACCATCTTGAGTGCTCATCATGTAGGTTGTAGATCCATTTGAAAAAGCGAAGCAACTTCCATCAGAACTAATTGCTACTGAACAAACAACATTCGACACTTTGAGACAATACTTCAATTTAATTGTGTTTTGAGCTGATTGAATAGAATTATGAATCACTTTATAGTCTATATATGTGTGAGAAAGATTAACAGAATCCACATATGATGATTGCTCTGATGGACACTTGGTATGATTATTACTCGAAATTGTCTCATCTTTTTGTTTAAAAATACTTTTGAATCTAGATTTAATGGATATTAATTCGTTTAACTCGTGATCATACTGTTTCATCATGATAATTGATTGGTTTTTAATAATTTCTAAGTTTTCAGTTTCTTCTTTGAGTTTCCGAAACGAATCAATAAAAATACGTAGTTGAACATCAACAGAATCATCATTTTTGTCAGTGTGTATTTTTGAAGACGAGAGAACCTTAAAAATATCTGAGTCCATTTAATGCTTTGGGTATTTGAAGTTCTGGTTTCTCTTTATTTTGGATACCTTCTTGTCTCATTCATGGCAAAAGACCGCATTGATATTTTTCATAGATTTTTCGCTGGTATTCCGATTGGTTTTTTTTCATTTGCGTGGATTTCGTATATTGTATCATATTACACCAAATTAAATGAAATCTGCGGTATTATATCTGTATTGATCACAATTTTATTAGTCATTCCATTAAAAATTGTGGTAAAGAAGCAAAAATTGAAATCCAAATTTAAATTCTCTGAATTGCAGCTTCATACATATATATTTGCTGGTATTTTTTATGTTTTTATTATGTATCTATCAATGTTGAGGAAGGGAAGGTTTACTAAAGGTGCGGGTTATGGAGATTTACCTTTTCATCTCAATATCATATCTTCATTTGCGCATGGATGCAATACAAACAGGAAATCTTTTTATGATATTAATTCATTATTTTATGCAGGGGAAAGACTTGCATATCCATTTTTAACTAATTTTTTTACCTCAGTATTAATGGCTACTGGGTTTTCAACACTCCAAGCAGCAATGTTTTTTCCATCAGCTTTGATGTCTTTATCTCTTGCATATGGTATGTATCATTTAGCTTTTCTTTTTTCGAAAAATCATTTTGTTTCAATGCTTTCATTAGTTTTATTTGTGGGTTTAGGCGGTAATGGATGGATCTATGTTTTTAAACCTTCAAATGGGTATGCTGATTGGATTCATAATTGGGGACATGATCAATATGAATATTGGTTTCATCCAATCATGCATGTTTTAGTTCCTCAAAGAGCTTCTTTATGGTCAATGCCATTGTGTTATTGGTCAATAATTATGCTAATTTATGGTATTGAGTCATTGAATATTAGTTTTTTTGTGCTAGCAGCAATTTATGTTGGCTTTTGTCCTTTGGTTCAGTTGCATTCGTTTGTGGGTATAGCACAGTGGTCAATTGTTTTTTGCTTAATACAATTCCCATGGAAAAAATTGAATGAATGGAGAAAATATTTAATTCTATGGTTCACATATGGAATCGTCGCTAATTTGATGGCAGCTCCTCAATTTTATCCATATTTGAATCGTTTGAAAACCGAGAAGAGTTTTGTGAGCTTTTTACCCATTTGGGAATGTAAGATTAAGCAATTCGGGGTTTTTGCTCCAATTGTATGCTGGTGGAGGGGTCTTGGAATTTTTGCTGCAATATCTCTTGTTTTTGGTTGGGCCTCAGCAAATATCTATCAAATCAAATTGTACATACCATCCATGGTTGTTTTTTTAGTCGCTAATTTCGTTAGATATCAACCTTGGGAGCTGGATAACACAAAGGTTTTTTATGCAGCCTGGATTCCAATAGCTCTGCCTTTTGTATCTCAGTTTTTAAATTGCGTCATAAGGAAGAAAAAGATATCTTTTATTGCCGTTGTTTTAATAATTATTTCAATAATGTCTTCTTCAATGCATCTTTTTGCATGCTTGTTAAGCCCAACAAAGATATTTTCGAAAAATGATATTAGTTTTGGTTTATGGATTGCTGAAAACACACCTCTCAATTCTCTTACAATGAGCTCTGATAGCCATAATCACCCTGTATCAACAATTGCTGGACGAATGATGTTCCAAGGTTATGGTGGATGGCTAATTAGCCATGGACTTGAATATTGGAAACATGAGTCTTTTAGGAAAACTCTATGTTCATCTCCATATATGATTGATGAATTCAAATCTAATGGAATAAATTATATGATATCACTTAATAATGAGTATCCTGAATTCGAAAGTATTACACATAATAAGAACTGGGTTAAAGTGTTTAATCAGTCTGGATATTCAATATGGAAATTCAAATATTCTATTTGATTATACAATTCTTTTTTATTTGCCAGTGGTTTTTCTTGGCGTACCAGTGTCTTTTTTCGGAGTAGATCGTGTGCTTTCTGTTTTTTTGAAACTATTAACGAAATTCATATGCTCTTCTTCTCCTTTTTTCACACACATGAATCTCCTTTTCGCTCTTTCAAGTGCTTTTTCGTCAATCTTTTTCAGTCTTCTTGTGAATATTCTTTCGGTTTTCGTTATATCCAAAACGTTTCTCTTATGTTTCTCTTTCAAGAGCTGGCTGAAATCTGTTTGATCTTTTTCAGAAAGTACAATATATTTAGGTTTTTCTGGACGGGGAGCTTTTTCAGTAGCAAATGTTTTTTCTAAATCGAGCACATTTTCGCTCAATGTACTTTGCATTTGATGTAAATATTTGTCAAATTCATTGGAATTATTCTTATCATTTTCTATTCTCGTTTCAACTGCTTTTTTCAAACGAAAATCCCAAACACCTGAATGGAATGGAGGCGTTTTAGTGTTATTCTGATCATCTATAACAGTTTTTTCAACCGGAGGAAAAGTTGCAATCTCTTCATAAGATGGTGTATAATATAACGATGAAAATAACGAAAGAAATCTTTGGGTAAATTCTTCTTCAACATTCACACAAGTTGCTGCCTTTTTGATACTCTGTCCTTTTTTTGTGTTTCCTTTCATGAATTAATTCTAAACCGATACTTTATTTAATCGATGGTTTTACAAATCGTTTAATGTCATTCTCTCCCAGTTTTAATTTTTCCAGTTTAATTGAAGAGTATTTTACGAATTATAGATATTGCAAGACTATTTGCATTACTAGTTATAATGCAATATTAAAAATAGCATCAAAAACCCACGAAAACGTATCATATGTAATTAAACTGACAAAAAAAATTTCTCTTATTCGAAAAGAAATGGAAAACTATAATTTAATCGGTCCACATCCTACAATACTCATTTGCTATGATCAGTGGGAGTATAAAGGTTTGGGATTTTTACAACTTGAGTATGCAAAAAATGGTTCTCTTCGAGGAAAGCTTGATCGGAGCGAAATATGGAGAGTTATTGCTCATATTTCCTCCAGTCTTTCATTTATACATGAGAAGAAATGCATTCATTTGGATGTTTCACCTGCAAATATATTTTGTTGCAGGTTTTCAGACAACTCAAATGTATATAAACTAGGTGATTTTGGGTCAATGAAGAAAGTTGGGACATTTGAAGAAGATGATGAGGGAGCAGGTAGATATGTATCTCCAGAGGCACTTGGATTTCCACACTCACCATTTGAAGTAGGACCACCTACAGATATTTGGAGTTTTGGAATAGTTTTGTATGAATTAATAACTAATGAGAGAGCTCCCTCTGAAGGGGAACCTTACCAGGACTTGAGAAAAGGTTTATATCAATTCCGCCCAATTGATGATGAGTTTAGATTTGTTATAGATATGCTGAATCCAAACCCCAACCTTCGGCCAACTGCATATCAGATATCAAAGTTTGAAAAATGCGAAGAAATGATGGGAATAATCAAGACACAACGCATTAAAAAATCGATTCCAATTGTACCAAACACTCCGGCTTCCAAGCTTCCTAAGGGTCCCCCCGAAGCACCATATACCAAAAAATACCATCATAGGGTTTTAAATCTTGACTCTGATGATGAGTTTACCCATGGTGCTGATTTATAAATGTTTGTTTTTTTTAATTGACAGTTTGAGAATTGCGTTTCAAAGCATTTAGAATCCCAGAACTCTTCAAATTCAATGAAGAATTTCTCCTTGTAGTAACAATTAATAGATTTGTGGTTGGTTTCCTAAGAGGAGTTCTTTGAAGATTAACTTTGGGTTCTGAAAAGACAGAGTTCAAATGAGGTAAAGGAATTCGAGATTTTTTTTCTTGCAAAATGGTCCTTATTTCCTGCAAAGAATATCTCTTTGATGGTACTATCTGAAGCATTCCCCGAATAAGTAGAGAACAATCAGAAGATATATTACTTGGCATTTCAAAATATCCGGATACAATTGATGTCTCCAGTTCTTTTACAGTTGTTCCTAAAAATGGAAGCCTTCCAGTAAGGCAAAAAAACATTGTGACACCTAAAGACCAAATATCTGCTGGTATCGGATCATATGGGGTCTTTTTTATAACCTCAGGAGCCAGAAATGTCCATGTTCCTTGATATAAATGACTTTTGTCACTTCCAGCTTTAGAACTGAGCCCAAAATCAGCAAGTTTTGGCCTATTAAAAGGATCCAACAGAATATTTTGGGGCTTGATATCATGATGAACAATCCCACATTTGGTCAAATGTATCATCGCATCAACAACTTGAACCATCAAAGAAAAAAGTTCTTTCTCAGATATAACCCCTTTATTTCTTACTAAATCAAGAAGAGAACCCCCAGGACAATACTCCAAAATAATAATTAGAGAATCCTCATTTGGAAATGCTTCATATAGTCGAATAATATTCGGATGATCAAGTTTACAGAGGTTAGTTGTTTCAGTTAAATATGATTTCCATGCTATGTCTGTGTTCGATAACTTCTTATGGATAACTTTTGCTACAAAATCCATTTCAAACTTCACACTTCTCACCAAATAGACCGTGCTGAATCCACCAACTCCTATTTCTTTGTTAAAAACATATCCGTTCAACTCAGTCCCTGGTAATATTGCATTGACATTGTTGTTCATAAAATGAATTAACTTTTGTTAGAATCTTTTTAAATAATTTATTCAAATTATGAAACATTTTTCAATGCACGTTGTCAAAATTGATGGTTCTTTATTCTCATTTTATATAATCAAATCCATTTTTACGGTGACCAACTAAATGTCACCCAAAAGTGTCAATTGACATTATCAGTTAGTTTATGGAGACTTTTTTGCATTCATTTATAGTATTTGATATTATTCCTCCTTCTGCTGAAGGATCAGATCCAATTATTTATTGGTATAAATCGCCTATTGAGCGATCTGAGTACTTCAAGCTTAACTTGACTGGTTTGATAATCACATTTGCGAATTTTTGTGCAAAATGGGGAACAAAAGATCCTTGCGATTATATATCCACAGAAAATCACGAAATATCAATTCTTGAGCTTTCTGGAAGCATTTGGATGGCCGCAACAATTAATTCTGACAGCTCCGAGAATCGTTCATTACTAATTTCTATATTACAATATTGCAGACTAATGTTTTCGCACTTTTTTTCTCCTATTCCTCCTTTAGGTACAAAAAATATTTCTAAGGATCAACTTAAACAGATAATCGAAAATATTCCTGTAGCCTTTGAATATATTGTTAACTCAATAGATTGGATGCTTCCCGACTTTACACTATTATTTGATTCATATATATATCAGCCAATCCAAAAGAAAATAAGGGACCTTGAATCGGTGTGTGAAGGTATCCTTTCAGCTCGCCCCGAGCTTTTTGATAAGATTTTAATTCTCTCAAGGAAGAAGAAAGTTGTATATTCTACTTTCCCAGTTGATGTGACGAGAGCATTGGCATTAGGTATGAGAAAGAAGTTTCAATATATGTATCTACACAAACCTGTTTCAAATGGTAACCCTTTTTCATGGCTAGTAGGACTATATGTTGATACCAACGGAATAGATTCAGTGTATCAGCAACCAATATATTATGACAATGAAGCACACCTTTTTGTCGCATTTAAGGTTCATAAGTTCAAAATTGTTTTGACCCTGAAAAATTCTCTGTTTCTAAACGGAGAAATATTCACTTTAATGCCAGGAAGGCTTAAGGGACTGGTTTCTTTCCTGAAAGACTGTTTTGTCAGGCCTCCTCCATTTAACCCTATGCCATATACAAAGATTAGCTATAAAAAGCCAGTCCACATATTGCAAACTCATAGCGATCAAATTGATGCCCAGTCAAGGTTTATTATTCACAAATCAATAATTCGCGCACACAACACTTGCTTATCATTCTCATCAGAGAGTTCACTTGCTTTCCCTACAGTGAATTCTTTTTGGGTTTTAAGCCAAATTGAGGATACAGAAGAGAATATTGTAGCTATTCAAAAAGATTTGGATCATATTTCTCAAGCCATTGACATGTGTAATAATGTGAAGAATAAGAATGTGAATAGAGATCCTTCTTTATGTAGGATTGTGTAAACATTACTAAAATATGTTTGGATTATTATTTGTTGTTTGTATTGTAGAGATAAATGATCCGGGGTTTGAGAATGCTTTTTATTTAGAAAACCGTGGCCAGTTTAATGGAAAAGAAGGCGAAGATATTAATGTCATACCAGTATGGAATATTGGAATTACTGGTAAAAATATATTAATTTCTTTTTTATGTCAAGGGTGCTTTACAGATCATTTGGATCTTAATGAGGGATTTGTTAGAGAAAAATCATGGAATTTTTTGACCAATTCTTCTGATGTATCCTTTGTGTCACCAGCTTCCTTGAATTCTGGAACATCATTGGTTAGTGTAGCAGTAGCAAAAAGAAATGGGGTCGGAATTGTAGGTGTTGCATATGATTCTCAGTTTTCTGTTTGCGTTTTATCAAAAATTGAGTCAATATCGACAGTGATTTCTGAAATTATCCGATATTATGATTATAATTCACATATATTTGTTGATTTAGTTACAAATTCATATTTTAGTGAAGTCCAGTCATTTATTCAATATAATTACAGGCATATATCTGAGCTAAATGAGTTTATTCTCGATTTAGTAGAAACAGGGAGACATTACTTAGGCACTGTTATTATTGTTCCTTCTCCTTGTGGACCAGTTGGGGCAACTACATCAACAATGTCACTGTTTGCCAATTATGGAGAGTCCATTGTTGTTTCTCATTCGGACTATCTAGGATCCAGTGGAACGAGTCCAAAATGCTTTGCTGGTACCCTAGTATGTGTTCCATCATTTGGAGGCAATGAAATAATGACATCAAGGCTATTTCCACAAATTCCGGTTTCATCCTATAAATCGAGGATTCGAATAATTAATTCTAGTATTAGTGGTTTTGAAGCATCAATTCTCTCAGGTATTGTTGCTTTAATCATGGAAGCCAATAGTTTTCTGACTTATAGGGATATTCAATACATTCTAATTCTTTCATCTGTCAAGAATGATCCACTCCATCCTATGTGGTTTAAAAATGCAGCAGGGTATTGGTATAATTTAATATATGGATTTGGGAGGGTAGATTCATTTGTAGCTGTTCAACTAGCGAAGCAATGGGATACTACCATTCTGAAGTATGCATATTCATATAGTGCCTCCAAGATGATTAACCTCCCACTTCTTTATGCTAGACAAGGAATTCTTAAAGTTTCTTTTCAAATCGATTCACCAGAAGAATCAGTTGTTGAGCATGTACTATTTCAATTCAATTTGTCGATCCCAGAAATCAATCTTTTGAGAATTATTTTAATTTCTCCTCAACACACAAAAATTGAGATTCTTCAACCTGATTCAAGTGGTTTTGGGATCCAATATCAGATTCAGCATTTTTTGAAAGAACCTTACCAGATTCTAGTTAGAGGATTTTTTGGAGAAAATGCTAAAGGAACATGGAAAGTCAGTATTATTGATTCTGGATTCATTTTTGGAAATAATTTAACATATGCCAACCTTATTGTCAAAGCGCTCAAAACACGGCCTCCATTGCCATTACCGAAGAAAACAGCACCGATATCTTCAACGAAAGCAAAGTCAAAGTTAGATTTCTCCATTGAGAATACTGAAATTCAATGTGATTCCACCATTACTGCCAATGCTACATTAGATTCTTTACCATGTATTAAATGCTCCTTTTATCTAGCTAACAGATCATCGAATATTATGCTTCCTCTAAGATTTAAGAATATAGTTAATGAAACATTTGTTATAAGTCTGCCGTGCTTATTCAGCACAAATACTGAAATGGCAATTGTTGCTCAATACAGAGAGGAAAATGGATATGCTTCTATTCCAATAAAGCTAGTCAACCCTCATTCGAAAAGTGGTGTTTCTAGTCCAATACCCTACCAATTAATCCAATCAGATATTGCAGAATATGCTGCAATAAATATTTCGTTTATTGATCACTTGAAAGAAATTCCTCCTTTTGGAGATCCACAAAATTACGTTTTTTCTCTTTTCAACCTGGAATCGAATCAAAGATTGTCGAGCGTTTCTTTTGCTAATTATAGAAATCGATTGTATTACTTTAACGAACAAACAAAACCCCCAAAAGGAATTCTTACTATTGTTCCAGTTTATCAATCAAATCCATCACCATGTAACACAATTATTATTCCTTTGGTTTTTCTTTCATATACACCGGTCAATAAATCCATATTCCCCATTCCCCTTAATACATTTTGCCCAATACCAGAAGGAATTGTTGTTACACCCACAAACTCTACAAAGAAGCCAAACTTTTTTGATTCTATTTATTTTATCTCATTGGTTTCTTTTTTGATTTCTGCATTATTCATTCTCATATGTTATACTAAAGGCTCAAAGAAGACCAAGATCCCATCAGAACTTGATGATCAAATGTTATTATAAAATGTTGACTGTAATTTCGGTTTTTCCGCATTTTATTTTTCAGTTTTGAAATAATTCTTTCAATTCTTTCAAAAATCTGGCACTTTTCTGAGGATTCACAAATTTATCGTAAATATTCCGGTTTTGTAAAAAACTGATGACATCAAGGAAAGGGTCTCCCGACTTCGATTATCATCTGAATCCTAAGGAGCAAAAAAGCGTTGAACAATTAGTTCCACTTCACCAAGCAAAGATTCATATTGCGATAAGGGCAAACATTAATTTGGATGACAGTGAATATGAACAAGGCGCTTGTTGTTTATCAGAACACCTTTTAGTAATATGTAAAAAAAGGATGTTTGGCGGATCGTTTAGTCTTGTGAAAATTTATCATTTATTAGATATTACTAATATGGAAACCACTGATGATTTTACATTTCATCTCAGTACAAGCGACTCGACTGTTATGATCACTACAGGGGAGGCTATGAGACTTGCACGCAATATCTTAAGGAATATTATACTATCAACTGCACTAATACCGCCAAATCTCCGTCTCAACTTTAGGCCACATGATGAAAAACATTTTCCACCATTTAAACCACTTTTATCCCCATCTCAGTCTTTTCAATTCACTTACAATGCCCAATGTTCTTATTATGATTCAACATACTTCCATGAAGTTGTCCAGTTTTATCATAAGAATTTAGTTACCTCTCAAGGGATTTTCGATTTGAATCAATTACCTCTTCATTTACTTGAGTGTAATTTGAGAAACCCAATTGATCTTCATCCTTTCTTCGCTGCATTAATGTTTTCACCTTTTATATTTGGTATTAAGTGTTCTGATATCTCTCATCCCGAATTATTGAAATCTATTGCTCCACTTTTGGGTACTAATCAAACGATTAGAATTGTTTCTTTGCCAAACTGTGGTCTAGTTAATGGGCTTGCCGAGTTTGCTCGGGGGATAATGTTGAATAAAGATATCAAGGTTTCATATTGGGACCTCTCAGGAAATAAATTCGAAGATAGTACTCCCTTGATGCTAGCTTTTGCTTCGTATCCTTTTCCAATTTTCCATCTAGACTTAGGCAATTGTGGACTGGATAAGCAATCCATCGAAATTTTGTTTCGATCAATATCCACCAACAAGAACCTTTGGAAAATTCAAAATCTTCATATTCCTGGAAGTGATCTTAATCAGTCAAATTGTCGAATTCTTCAAGATCATTTTAAGAATATGAACGAAAGAGGGTATTTGCATATGAAAACTCTAGATATCGGTCAGGTTTCATCAGGGTTTGAAATCATCATGGAGTCTTTGGTGTCTTACCCCCAACCTATTGAAGTTTTAAGATTTCCAGGTACAAATTTGAAGACATCATCATTTAGCGCTCTCATATCTTTCATTGCTGCTTCTGAAAAATTGAAAGAATTGGATGTATCTAATACTGGAATATCTTCAGAACAAATTTGTCAAATTGTTGTAACAATATCCAGAAATGAAAGTATCAAAGAAATGAAGTTGCATATTGGAGGACTTAAGTTGAACGGAAATAAACTTTTTGCAGTACTCGAAGCTTTAAGAGAAAACAAGCCTAAAAAATGGAAATTACTTAATCTTGAAGATAATCGCTTAACAATGGAAGACCTTGATTCAATTATTTCGGTCATACCGAAGCTTTCTCACTTAACAAGCCTAAAAATTGGGAAGAACTTCAGCTATTCTCATAAAGGAGTCGGGGAACAACTGGTAAGATTAATTGAAATTCGTCAAATCCAGAGCCTTTCTATTGATGGAATAAAAAAGAAAGGGCTTCGTCAAGAAATTCAACCATTATTGTGGGCAATGAAGAAAAATACAAACATCAAAAGTCTTGATATTAGACTAAATTATTTCGGTGATTCTGGTTTAGAAGAGCTTGGTCATGCAATTAGAAATAATCGTGTACTTAATGAATTGAGGTTCGACGGAGCGAGACCCGAAAATATTCAAAGTATTTTTGATTTTCTTGACTGTATGGCCGAATCGCCATCATTGATTTATTGCGAATTCCCAAATGATGATGTATACAAAGCACTGGCTAAACATAAAAGTAAGGAGCGTGATTCTTATTCTCAAACTATATCTGAAAAACAGTATCTTGTTTCACATAGAATCCTGACTAATATGGCCAAACTTGGTGTCAATTCTGTGTTTTCCATCAAGAATAACAATACTTTGAATCAGTTAATTGATGATCTCACAGTAAATCTCATACAAATGCTCCAAAGGATTAACCTCCATCTCCATTCAGGTATCAATGGAATACTTGGGCTTAAACTTCCGTTTGTAAACGATAAAACAAGCACAATCGAACTCCAAACAAATGATATTTCAATACCTGGTGCAGCTGAATACGATTCTCAAGAAATGACAAAACAAATAGTTGAAAAAGTTGCAGATGATTTATCAAGTTTGAATACCCTTCAATTCAATTCATTATGTATAAGAAGACCAACTCTCTCAAGCGGAAAAGTCGCCACAGCTCCAAGCAGCTTCAAGAAAAATGATGAAAGTGATGAGGAATACGAAGAATCTGACGACGAATCACAAAGCAGCAATGTACAGCCAACTGCTATGATGCCTACTCATTAACCATTCAATAAATTCATCCTACGTTATCTACTCTGAAAAATCCGTAACTCGGTTTCCACATTCAAAATTGAAAAAAATATTATCTTTACAGTTCTCAAATTTGTAGTCAGGTTTTATTTTTTTAACAAAAATCAACTTTTTCAGGGTTTTTCTTTGAACAATTAAATTGAGAGCAAAATCTTAAATTGGTCAGTTCATTTTTATGAGTGAAAACCCCGAAATGATGCAGCCCCCTGCGCAGGCCTCCCAAGAGGAGCTTAAAGAGCCGCGCGGATTTAGAGGGCGCTCTTTTGGTGGTCCAGGTTTCTGGGGCCATGGCTACGGTTGGATGAATGGTGCTCCTCCTGAGGACTGCCCATTCTTCCATAAGTGCAAGAAGCAAAAGAAAGATGAACCTCCGTCTGAAGATAGTTCTGATTCTCCTGTTGACCTCCAAAAAATTGATCCCGAAGAGTTTAAGGAATTCCGCCGTTGGAAAAAATGGCATAAGAAAAACATGAGGCGCATGGGATTCCCTCCTCATCCATGTGGTTTTGGTTTCCCACCTCACGGCCATCCCAAGTTCTGCCGAAAAATGTTCAAGAGGATGTGCTGCGCCCCACCCCCGCCCCCACCAGGATTCGGCATGCCAATGCATCCCAACTACCCCTACCAAATGCCACCATTCCAATTCCCTCCACCACCACCATACTGGCAGATGCCTTATGGTAACCAAGCTTGGTGCTAAAAAGCATTCTTGCTGATTTATTTTATCGTTATATCATACCCGGATGAAGGAAGAAAAAGAGAAATGGCTCTATGAGAATCTCATCGAAAAACCCGAGTTAGTCGCTATTCGTGAGCAAATGCTTCCATTAACAGGCGGGTACTCTTTTTCCCATACAGTTCATGCCGATTCTCTGAGAATGAGCCCTCATCTTGATCGGTATTCTGTTTTAGAGATGCTATTTCGTCATTTACAGTCCATTGGTTTCTATAAAACGGCCGAAATGCTTTTTAAAGAGTCAGGGCACGAGTTTATTCCCAATGATATTCAGAGCTACGACGAATCTGATTTGAGGATGCTTATATCTCTAGCGCTTGGTAATGGAGAAGATCCATGGAACTATCCTGTTGAAAATGACTGCATTTTTGTCAAGGAAGAATTAGAAGAAGATTCTTATGCTTCTTCATATACGGAGCCATTAGAAACTATATGGGACGAGTTTTTCGATGAAAATCTTAATACCATTTATCATCCTAACGATTCAAAATACCCTGATAGACTACAAGCTGGTACATTAAAGAGGCTAATAGTCCGGTTGTGCAAGGAGCACACCAGCGATGGCACTAATTATTTAGTAACTCTTCCATTCATCACTTCCTCGAAGCATTTCTTCGATCACTTGATGACTCTTTTCTATTTTAAAGGAACCCATCCCAAGCTCGCAGATTATATGAAAGAAAAAGAAACTATCAAGAAGATGAGGCAATCTGTTTTTAATCTTATTAAGATTTGGGTGAAATTTCAGGGACTTTTTATAGGAAAGAAGTGTTTGAATGCTATTCATAAGTTTTTGGTCCAAGAAAAAGATAATCCTGATATCCATAATTATGTACGAGGACTTTTAGAAATGTTTCCAAATCTTTCATACGGGAGAGACGATAAGTTCACCTATGAAAAGGCAGCACCCATTATTCCAACTCCTGAAATACTCTTTGGCTCAAATGTGACTCTACTGCATCCAGATCCCACCGAAGTAGCAAGGCAAATATGTTTAATGGCCCATTCCGTATATAAAGGAGTTCATTTAAGAGATGTTTACTCTGCTTTGAAATCGAAAATATCAATACAGACCCCAACACTTCTTGAGCATATTCAATTTGAGGACAGGTTAGCAAATCTGTTTTTGTCAACGATCCTATTAGCCGAAAAAAGAAATGAAGCATACGAGAAATGCCTTATTATCTGCTCAAAACTTGAATCACTTTATAATTTTGGATGCTTAGCAGCAATATCAGATCTTTTATCTCGTGAAGAAATTGCAAACATTGCTCATGCTTCAGCAGATCAAAGAATGCGTTTGAATGATCTAAAAGAGCGATGTGAGGGATTTTCATCAGATGGCAATAAAAGACCATGGCAACTGGTTTTGAATGACCCAACTAAGTGCTCAATACCAAATATCCGCGGAGAAATTAAAGCAATGTCTTCTATTATCACATCAAAAGAGGACTTTCCTGATATGATCAATTTCGAAAAGCTTCGAATGATATCCAGCCTTCTTAAGCCAATATACACATTCCAGACCCAAGTATATTTTTTCTATCCTATCCCACAGATACAAAAGGTGATTAAAAATGGACCACTTCTCTCAGATCAAGAAATGAAAGAGAAAATCACCCTTCTCCTTCGTTAAATAACGGAACAAACATTACTAAAATGAGTTTTCTTACTAAAGAACAGGAAGAGTATTTTTTGATTCTAACATTAGAGAGCTTCGTAGTGTTTATAAATCTTTGTGTAAATCAAATGACGGGTTGCTAGGGCAAAGAGAGATTTCGTTAATGTTCAATTCTTTGGGAATCCGTCTAAATGCGGCTCAATTGCAAGAAATAATATCTGATGTTGTTGGTGATGAACCTAGAATTGATTTTAATGCTTTTGTTATTCTTATGACACGGAAATACAAGCAAATTTCATTTGATGAAGAAGTTGACACCCTATTCTCTTCAATCGACTCTGGAAACGATGGGATAATTGATTCCCAGGATGTTATTGCGCTTTTGAAAACAAGAGGATACAACGTAACAGTTGGAGAAGCTGAAGCACTTCTTTCTACCCTATCTGATACCCCCAAAGGGATGAACAAAGAAGAATTCAAGCAATTTGTTAAAACCTTAGGTGCTATTATTATGCCAGAACCCTCGAAAGATTAGTAATAAAGATATGTGTCTATTTTATTCGATTCATTAATATGGAGTATCCATTCATGCACATGAGTTCATTATCGAACCCCAAATGTGGCTCTCTACTTCGAAGAAATTTAAAATGTTTCACAAGTTCATTGATTATCTCATCAGGCATTTTCATTCTCTTGAATTCCTGATCACTCAAGGAAAGAACTTTGGCCAAAGCAATCATTATCATCTCGTGATATTGGGATATTATGGAAGGCAATTCTGCGATTACTCTGTTCAAATAAGAATATGCAATTTGGCTTTCTTTCTTTGTTTTTAGAGGAAACTGCTCTAATGCAATAGGCATAAAAGTATCAGTATCAAAACCATCTCGAAGATTGATCATCAATACAAATATTAGTGCAGCTGCCGATCCTTTTGTTTGTTCTAAAGCTGGCTGCCCCTCATTTTCTATAGATAAAATCTCTGATATATTCTCAATCAATGGATCAATATATCTTTTGCAACTTTCGAAATCAGTTTCAATTACATTAATCGCACTCAAAATAGATACTGGCTCAAAGCTACCATCACAGTCTTTAATGGAACTGAATACAATCTGAAGCATTGCTTTTTTTGCAATTGCTGTGAGATCATCATAATTCTTGCTATATAATGAACTAATAACCATAGTTGAGTATGATACATCAATAATGCGCTTATTTTTAGAAAATTGCCGAACTATCGAAATAAATGAGTCTGAAGGGAAGAATGAGCTAGAAACTGAACCTGGCATAGAAGCAACAGAGCACAAAAACGAATAAACAGGTCTCATCAGTTCAAAATTATAACTCGTTTGTGAATCATCAATTTCTCCACTTTGGCATTGCTGTTTTCCTTGTAAGGCTAGTATCGATTCATGAACCAAAAACTGGATATTGGATATACTGATGTCAGTACCTGACCGAATAATTTTTGAAGCCATCTTGAATAGTTCACCAACAACTTGAGATGAGTCCAAAGAAAACACTTCTTCTAACATTTGAATGGTTTCATTTGCATCTAAATTGAATGAGAGTGTGATTTGACCAAGTGTCCTAATTGCACTCGATTGTATCTGTTCTTCTGGAAGAAAGAGATGGCGATCTAATAATCCAATATAAAGTTCTATATTTGATTTTATATAATCCAATTTTCTCTCTGAGAGTGATTTAAGAATATCCATTGAAGCACATTTTGCTTCAACAAGAAGTCTTTGTTCTTCTGATTCATCAGAAGATTCCTCAATAGAAAAATCCAATTCTAAAACCTTCGATACAGTGAACAAAGATTGAAATTGAATCTCTGAGAAATGGCGACCTGGTAAATCAACAATCATTGATAGAGAATTCAGAGCACATGAAATGAATGAGAGATCTTCACTTTCCAAAAAGGTAGTAATTAAAGAAATGATAACTTGGGTGTATTGTTGCATATGATTTGGAGCATGTCTATAAAGAAGAACGACTCCTGTTAAAGCTAACGACTTTGTATTTGTATGAATATCATCTTCATTCTGAAAAACAATACTATATATCTCATATAATCGAGCAAAAAAGTCATCTAAATAAAACTGTGAAGCAAATATGAAACTATTTAAACTTGACAAAACAGATGAAACCAAAACTCCAGTTGAAAAAACATTAACCAACGAATTAAATATTTCGGGGAAATAATGATAATCAATCTCAATAGTAGTCATTACTTCGTTCAATGCGTTCAGACAATTTTGAAGAATTGGTAGATGATCACATGACAATGCAGGAATCAATGAATCAATAATCTGAGAAGAAAACTCAATTAGCCCACCATTGATAACTCTAGTTATATGATGAAGGCAAATGTATGCTTGTTCCAATACAGAATGATGATTATCATTATTAATCTGTCCAAGAATAAAACTAATGAAAAGGTTGAGATTATCTGCGACAGTTGATGGCGACTCATCTATAAACACACACAAAATGCATAAACTCACAAATGATAAACACTCAGAACTCCCTCCTAGATCTTTTTCGGTTTCTTCAAATAGGGCAGTGGTGTTTGAATGGTTAACTAAAGTATAATACAGATTAGTAATGAAATATATATCAGATTGTTCTTCTGCACAGTCATCTATAAAACAGCGACTTGAACATTTAATTATTGAATTACATACAATACTTAAACGCTGTTTTATCAATGAATAATGACTTTCAAATAATGAAGAAAGAGGAATAAAAATACAGATAATACTGCTTAAAGGTAATTCTTCATTCAATGAATTATCAATTAAAAAGTCAAATAGATTACCTGCTTGATTAGAATTCATGTATGGAATGATACCACAAAGAGAATTCGCCAAATGCATGGAAAAAGGTAACTCATTGAATAATGCTTCTCTATAGATAGTTATCAAATCAGCATAACAATCCTCAAGTTCAGTAGGAACAGATGATTCAAATAAAGAATATAGCTTTGATACTAATTCTGAGGCCGATGTCATTAGATCTGGATTGTTTGTTTGGAAAGACATGATTATCCTCGAATAAAATGGCGCAATAACCTGTAATAGATGATCTGATCCGATTTTTGAAGAAAAAACAATCAAAATGGAAAAGGCTACCTCAATTGATTCTTCGTCATCACTGTTAATGAATATATCAAGACATTCTATTAATTCCGGCCACAGAAAACTGCTGTCGTTCAGAACAGCCTCGAAAGAATCAATGATTAAATGCCTAATATGAAGATTGCATTCCCCAATCAATAGTTCTAGAAGACATTTTTTGATATCTTCACCAACACTGCTACCAGAAACACTATTCCAATGTAATTTAAGAATATGACGAATTCCAATTGCGGCTTGCCTTTGATAATAAAAATCAGAACTCCTAAGTAATCCAAAAAGAGCTGAAATATTACTTATATCACTGTAAACCTCATTAATGGCTTGGTAAGCTTGTTTTTGCATCTCATTTGATGGACTACGTACCAAATCATAAACATTCTTAAGATAATCCATATTATGTATTAATATGGAACCAATTATACCCAAATAAGGGCTTGAAACATTAACACATATGAAAAAAAATGATGATTGGATTTTCCTGATCTTTTTACTGATTATCATTATTTCATTTAGCAAGATCATCCCGCATTCGATATTAGTATTATTTTGTAAAAAGGATTCGCAATTTTGGTCATTTGAAAGTATAATTTCACAATTATTTTTGTTGATAACGCCAATTGTATCAAGTTTGACAGGTTTTCAGTTTGAATTTCGCTTTTTGCCAGAAAAATATAGCCATAACCCTAGAAAGCTGTGGCTTGGTGTTTGTGGGTATTGTCTTCTATCATTAACTCTTGCTACAATTCAAAAATGCGGTAAAACTACTAGTATTTCTTTAACAAAGTGCATTTCATCATGTATTGCACCGCCCATATGTGAGGAAACTGTGTTTAGATCATGGTTTTTTCCCAATTTATGCAGTAGTACAGGCACACCAATAGCATTGACTATTACATCTTTATCATTTTCTTTATGCCACATTAACGCAGGAGTTTTCGAAAAAATTATTATTTTCGCACTCTCTTTTGGATGGACTCTACTCAATACCCAGTATCATTGTCTGTTACCTTCATATATTTGTCATTTTGTTCATAATGTATTGTCTTTCGCCCCTCTCTGCGAATTTCCCAAATGGGCATCATTAATTATTTGGATATCTGGTTCTCTATTATTAACTAATGCACACGGGACAAATACTAATGAAATCTCAACAGATTTATTACCATTAACTTGATCTGAATCTTTAAAAGAAATCAATATACTGAATTCCATTACCAAATGCAATCACTCCTGATCCAAAGAATGCTACTGATTCACCATACGGCACATTTGTTGTGACACTTATTTGATTTTCCGCTTTACCTGATTCAATACAATAGGTAATCAGTGATACCTTTTGATCATAACTGAAAACAGCAATTTGGACATTTTTTTCTCCAAATTTTTCTACATCAAAAGCTTTTATACCTGATGAATTGTGAATCACTTCATTAATTATATTGCATTTAGGATTTATGCACTGAATTGTTCCATCATCGCATGAACAAAACACAACTAACTCATTGTTAGTGGTTTCAATTGCTTTGACTGAGTGGATGCCTGAATTGGAAGCAGGAAATTGGGATATTGTTCCATCAACAAATAGAATGAATCCATTAGAAGTTCCAATAATAATTCTATTCATACAATAATCCATGCTCATAGGAACGCCCACAAGTTCATGCTTTTCTACGATAGATAACTCATCATTTGAATATCTAAGTTTCAGCAGTTGAGCATCACTCATTCCAACATATACATATTCATCGAAGGCTGTGATTGATACAATTCTCCTTTTGCATTTAGACACAACAAGAAATGGGGTTAAGTCAATTATCTGATTGAAAAAGAGCTTCTTATCAATTAGTTTCCAAATATAAAGCTCCTGTTGTGAGCCTCCACTAAATAAAATATCATTTTTGCCTATTGACATTGCATGCGTTCCACTATCTACAGATTGAACATAATCATTACATAAGATGCTTTGGCCATTAACACTCCATATTCTAATGTCACGGTCACAACTCCCAGTTATCAAAACGTCATGATATTTCATTCCAAAAAGCCCTCTAAGTCCATGAAAGGGGACTCCACTAATACTTCTCTCGATAATTGGATATCTTTCAATATAGTAAACATTACTGCTATCATACCAAATTACGGAATAACTATTTGAATTGACGGATAATGATACTTTGGATTTTTTAACATCAATAAAAAACATTCCAACAGTTGTTTGAGTTGAAATATCCCATAAAGCGACTTCATTATGATTTGAAGCGGAAACAATTATACTCCCTGGCGAATTTTCTTCAATTCCTATGATGGATTTAAAGCATGAAGGTATTTGCCATGATGATTTCATTACCCAATTTTCACCAATTTGAGAAACAATTGAAATCATGCCATCAAGGCGCCCAGCACAATATATTGTTTTTCCTGAATACACAATTCCATTAAAACCGCTATTTGATGAGCTTTTAATTCGGGTAACCTTTTGTATCGAACTAAAATCATCATTAAAATCAAAAACAAAAACTTGAGAGGATGAAGACCCAATTGTAAGGCTCGGAAAAGTATCTGATATACCAATAGCCACAGGGGCTCTTATAAAATACTCAGAAATACTAATGTTCAATAAAACAGATCCAATATGATCAAGAATGTATAGAGAACGATCTGCATATATTATCCCAATAAATCTGTCATTGATTGTAATTCCAGTAATAGCAATTCTCTTAGGAGATAAGAAAAAATTAACAGAATTTCCAATATATATAAAAATGGAAAACTTTCTTGAGACTCCAATACATATGTTTCGATAAGAAGAAAGAATAAACCATACATGAGTTGGATCAGGATCAAAAATTAACCTTTGATCTGGATATGAAAGAACTCTTCCATCATTGTACGAGACTATTGATTCGCCAGAAGATAAAACAAGAGAAGCAACGGGAGTAGCAATTGTGCTGCTACTGTTGGAGATATCATTACTCATTTGATTAAAAGTTCTTATAATTGGTGCATCTAAAACAAGATCAAATCGTTGTAGAATACAATCTTGTCCAGCTGTAACAACAGTTGTCCCTTTAGTAGCCAATGCAGTAATATTTTTAGCTCTATGAAGAAGTAAGTATCGGTTTGAATCGTCATGGTATCGAAGACATCCATCTTCACCATATGAAAATCTCCTATTCATTATAAACTTAACACCCCAAACCCTTGATTGATGAGATTTATGGATCCAAAGTAATTTAAACGTATAATCATCATTCAACATCCACAGAGAAACATGAAAATACTCATGAGCCGCCATTATTTCTTTGGTTTCAGGGTTATAATCAATGGAAAATACAGAACCATGGTCTATATTAATCTCAAAATAACTATCACTTTGATAATTGAACAAAGATAGATTGCCAAATGAATCTCCTAGAAACACTCCGAAATCACAAATCTTTGCTGAAGTTATAATTTTTGGATTTAAACCACCCAATTCTCTCATAGTGCCTTCATAACTGCATTTATAAATTTGGGAATGCCTTAAAACGACAATAAGTTCATTATCGATTCCGTATGATGCTTTAGTGATCCAGTCAGGAAACTCAATTACTTTCTGGAGCAATAAATTCTGAAATTTCTCATCATAGTGAAATATTTTGATTAAATTCTCAGCATAAACGAAGAAATGGTCATTATTAAAAAAATGACCCTCAATTCTCATACCATTTGGAAAAACTGAATGCTTCGATAATATTTCTTTTTCCAGGAATAGTAGAACCTGATTTCCAACACAAGAAACAAGTTTTTCAGGCCCAAAAAAAGACAATGATGATGATGGAAAAACCAAATCCATTAAATGAACCTAACGAAGAGAGAGAATCTGATGAATAAGTGGGGAATTAAAATGGAAGATGCAATTATTCCGCCATAAAATGCCCAAAGAAAACCAGATTGGGTTTCCCAGACCAGCGCGGAAAGACCACACTATCAAACAAAATGGAATTTATAACATAACTATTAAAGAATATGACAGAAGTCGATTTGAGGGCGATGTTATTATTAATGTTAAAGTGAAAATCGGCGAATCTGATGGTTTGAGGTTTAGGATATATGCAGAACTATGTGATTTTCTTTATAAGTGTTATTCATCAGTCTTTTTCGATTACATTTCCAAATTCCATTTTTTGATAACTATAAAGGGAATTATAAATGACCAAAAGACTCTTTTAAGTCGAAAAATATGTTCAATAAGTTTAAATAAGGAAATTGAACTTGATCCGATATGTAGTTTATTCGAGAATTATCAGCTTAAAGCAGTTTTCCTTCCATATATTCCCATCTATGGGTTTTCATCGAGTAATAAGATCACAGCAGTTCTTTCAATGATTATACCTGTTTTACCACCAATAAGGTATCAAAGCATTCATCTCCCTCTTCTCTCCTATTTACGAGAGTTTCAATATAAATGGAATAATGATGAGCAATTAAAATGCCCAATATATGATCAAATATCATTTTCTTGGACAATAGAACAAATTTTTCTCCATATCTCCAAAATGTACTCACACGAAATGGGGTTTGAATTAGAAATCATAAATTTATTGAAGGAAGATTACGAAAATTGTGGCGACAATACTACTGAGATTAGGCTACAAGGCGTATCCAAGACTAATTCGCTCAACTTTTTCCAAAGAGTGGCAGATGATTCCAAACCTTTGAAAGCCTTTGTTTTTAAGGATCAATATGATGGATCGTTAGTTGAGAATATTTATAATGGGAAATATGTTTACCGTTTGGTTTCTGCTATCCACCAAAATGATTTTGGTGATATTCTTTTACACTGTGTATATCCCTCAGGTCGATATTGTGAAATAACTAATTCATCATTTCGAATTGTTGAAGATTCATATATATCAGGGATGTTATATAAAACCAAATGTGCGTTGTACGTGGTATATGATATTTTTGCAGAGTATTGCTGCTTTTCGCCAGTAACATCATTTGTAGGTATTGACCAAAAGTATTATATCGATGTAAATACAGGAGATCAAAATATAATTAACCCTGATGAATTAGAGGGCTATTATTGGTTTCATCAAAGTAATGCATATCCATACCCTACATATCCAGTAAGGACCATTAGTGGCGGTAGATATCTAAGATTTCCGAAAGAAGAGACTAAAAATCCAATATTAATATGGAATGAAAATGAAGGAGAACATAAAAAAAAACCTGTTCTTGAGGAATTAGATACATACTTATTATCCACAAAAGAAGAAAATAATGAGGTATCTGCTTTCTTACTCCCCACAGAGTATATTGTGAGGAAAGGAGGAAAACTATATAAACGTGCTAAAGCATTCATATGAAATAAAGAATTGATTCTATTGTTTGGTTACTATTCTATTTCGCAGCAACCTGATTTAAGAGTTGAATTCACTGAAAATGTGGATTTCATTTCTGCCATAATCTGGCTCTTTATTTCTTTTGGGTGCAATATTATTGGTTCATGTATTGATTCTTTATAACTTGCTGATGACTCCATAGTAATTAGATTATTAACATTTACGTCAATAACATTCCCTTTTTTGACACTATTTATTTCTAAATCTTTATTTAAAACTGGTTCTGAACTTGCAATTGATCCAGAATCATTTTGATTGTCTCGAGGAATCTCTTCATCTACTTTTTGGCTTTCTTCAACCAAATTACCGCTTGGGTTGTAATCACTATATTCTTGGATGCGAGGAACATCATCTATATCGGATAAATCTAGTTTTACTGATTCTGAGCTTAGATTCGACATTAAATAATATTTACGTTTAAAAAAAACACCACAATTATTACCATTTTATTCATTCAACTGTTAATGAATGTATTCATTAAACACAAGTTCATGATTTAGTTAGCTTTTTCACCAATTATTAATGATTGAAATATTCATGAATTAATTCATTAATGAGAGTTGATGATTGATATCAGCAATAATAATTATCAGTGACACAATCAACATTATGATTGAATACATTCCCCACTTGAAGTTGACAAATCCATATATTTTCAAGAAAAATATTGAGGGAAGGAAAAATGACAGAAAAACAAATGCCAAATAGCCCAATAAAAATAGAAAATCTATTACTGTTTGATTCAAGAAACTTGCAGCAATGTTGAATAGTATCACTACTAATCCTGAGAAAATTCTCACTAATAGTGATTTTGAACAACCATCGATTAATATATTAGAAATTTCTTGAGCAAGAATCCAAATATAGAAACAATTTAGTCCAGTATTTGATAAAGTAGATCCAATTTTGGCAATTATTGTGATAGTTTTATTTGGATTAAAATACTTTAAAACGTTTTGGCCTTCATTGTTATTGAAAAATATGAAGTAAGCAGCGAATCCTGTTGTCAGACATGATATTAATGTAACAGATTCTGTGATCCATAAGCATTTCATAATTCTATTCTTAGTTGGTTTAACCAAATCTCTAACAATGAAATGAACTACAGGATGCAGAAACATGACAACGTTGAATCCAGAAAAAGCTTCGAAAAAGAAATCCATATTTGTTGACCATAACACCATTTGATGATTTTCATCAATCCCCTCTTTTTGAACCTTTTCGATGAAAACAAATACAACTCCCAATATTCCCATCAACAAGCCAAACTTTGCAACATAAGCCAACATATACAATCCAGATGCTTTTTCGAGAAATAGAACAGGGAAGAATACAATAATTACAACAAAAAACATCAAAGCCCATCTATATTTAGTGAAGATGCTATTTGGGTAAAATAATGACACAATTTCGAAAACATCTGAGAAATAATCTTTTGTGCAAACAATTGTGTTGATTGAGAATGCAAGAAAAATTAATATATTAGCAAAGAAAGCCGTTTTTTGTCCAAAACATTTTGTCCAAATACTTGGATAGCTATTTGTTGACCCAAATGTACAAGTCTGCATGTACACCTTGAAAGTGAATATTGCTATCATCATTACACCTAATCCAATTAATACTGACTGAATTATACCACATTTAAAGAAATATCCAAAATAGAAAACATCTGTAGAAATTGATGCATTAACCATTAACACCACCGCAGTAAACATGGAAATACGATCAGACGTGTTTATATCATCAAATAGTTTAGCTTCTTCTTGTGAATGGTTTTGAAAATTTGTTTCTTGTATTGACAGATCCCCTCCAATCATTTATTAGAATTATAATGTCCTGCCAGGTGACAGAATCTATTCAATTTCAACCATTATTTCAAAAATTTGTTACTTCTTGGAAATAATGTTTGAATTAAATTGGTAACAACTTTTACAAATGAAATATGATTGATTAAAGAAAACATTACATCATATCAATAATCCCATAGGGAAGGAATGGAATGAATCAGATCAGAGTTATTTTCCAGCAAGCGACCCCAACTGGTTTTAGCATATTCAGATCTCCCTCTGGAAGTCCTCCTTCTCTGTTCTTCCAAATATGAAAATCGGAGACAATTTTCTTAAGGTAAAAAATCTCAATCATTTTTTTTTTTCATTATTTGATTATTCTTCTCAATTTTATAACATTTTATGTAGAGGAAACATCACAAAACCATTAGGAATTTATATGTAAGTACCTTCGAACATCCCAAAAAATGTTTTTAATGTAAACAGTTCTACCCAAATTGAAGAACACAATAACCGCATAATCTACAACGATAATTTTCTACTGAATAGGACCTCTTGATTAAAATAGATTGAGAGCTGGGACCCCAACCGCCATTTATCCATCTTGATTGAATTGGTTTGTTCGAAAATGATAATGAAATTGGCATTTTTCCATTGGCAGATCATTGTATAAATAATCGTATATTTGATCGTAACTATATAGGCCATGATTTTACCCTACTACAAAAATTTAAACCTACTACAAAAAATTTTAAAATTTTATTTTTCATTTTTTTATTTTCGTTATATCTCATGATTGAGCAAGCATATGCTGTTCCAATTTTGGAAATAAGGGAGAGACTTAACCTACAATATTCTAGTTATCTTTCTGTAAAAATTTCTAATCAATTGAAGGGAAAAAAACATGTT